>JAEEGJ010012065.1_pt1 | contig 21575 bp, 19 predicted proteins | sample 8958761 | NCBI WGS metagenome assembly JAEEGJ01 (sample SAMN16246546, study PRJNA631951) | gut metagenome | biome: gut microbiome; feature: rumen; material: RS-attached | host: Bos | place: Iran: Karaj | collected 2018-10
CCCGCATCCTGTCCATCGACGTCAACATCTCGATCGACCAGATGCTGGACACCGCCTGGGAGATTTTCGCCAAGCACTTCTCGCCGGCCGAGACCGGCATCAAGCAAGCCCTGGTCGACAAATACTGGAAAGCTGACGCAAAATAATGGCAATTAAGTTCCAATACAACAAGACCTCGCTGACGAATCTTGGCAAACAGCTCAAGGTGCGCCAGAACGCCCTGCCGACCCTCAAGAACAAGGAGTCGGCCCTGCGTTCGAGCGTGCTGGAAGCCAAAGCCGAATCCGAGCGCCTCTTCGACGAATTGGAAGCCTCCCTGCAGCGCTATGACCACCTGGCCGCACTCTGGAACGAATTCGAACCCGGCCTGATCCGCATCGCGGACGTGGACCTGGGCATCACCAAGGTGGCGGGCGTGAAGACGCCGCGACTGGACAACATCCAGTTTGAAATCCAGCCGTTCAACGCCTTCGTCAAACCCGCCTGGTACGCCGACGGCGTCGAGATCCTCAAGGAGCTCTCCCGCCTGGGCATCGAATCCGAGATCTACGAGCAGCGCCGCCAGATCCTCGAATACAACCGCAAGAAGACGACCCAAAAGGTCAACCTCTACGAGAAGGTGCAGATTCCCGGATACAAGGAGGCCATCCGCAAGATCAAGCGCTACATGGAGGACGAGGAGAACCTCTCCAAGGCTTCGTCCAAGATTGTCAAGACCCGTCACGCAGAAGAAGAGGAGGCAGGCCTATGATTGCGAAGATGACCCAATACTCCTTCATCCTCCTGCAGGGGGACAAGGAGCAGTTCCTGAGCCAGTTGCAGCAGTTGGGCGTCGTGGACATCACGCGTTCCGCCAAGCCCGTGGACAGCTATTCGCAGTCGCTGCTCGACAATATCAACACCCTCAAGCTGGACATCGACTACGCGAAGAAAGGCATGGACGACACCCTGCTGGGCCTTCAGGCCGTGCGCGAGACGATCGTCCGCGAGCTGGAGGAGGCGCGGCCCTGGGGCGAGTACGACCCCGCGAAGCTGGAGCCGTTTGGCGGCATCCGCTTCTTCAGCGTGCCCGCCAAGAAATACGATCCCGCCTGGGAGGAGCAGTATGCCATCCAGGTGGCGGAGCAGAACGAGAAGACCGTGTGGTTCGTCATCGTGGGCGATACGGCCGGCTTCCCGCTCAAGCCCCTCCCCACCCCGCAGAAGACGCTCTCCGAACTGCAGGCCCTGCTGGACGAGCAGGATCTCAAGATCGAGAATCACCGCAAGGTCCTCGAAGGCCGCAAGGACGATATTCCGGAGCTGCAGCACCATCTCCGCAAGCTGCAGGCCGAGCTCGACCGCTATCTCGCCGGCACGGCCGCCGTTCCCGCCGCCGAGAACACGATCGACACGCTCGTGGGCTTCGCCCCGACGGAGTGCGACGAGGCGGTGACCGCTTTCCTCGACGAGACAGGCGTCTTCTATATCAAGGACGAGGCGACGCTCGAGGAGAATCCGCCGATCCAGTTCAAGAACAACAAGTTCGTCCGCATGTTCGAGACGCTGACGGATATGTACGGGCGCCCGTCTTACGACGGTTTCGATCCGACGCCGTTCATTTCCGTCTTCTTCCTGCTGTTCTTCGCTTTCTGTATGGGAGACGCCGGCTACGGCCTCGTGCTGGTCATCGCCGGTCTGATGTTGAAGAAGGTTCCGTCTTTCAAGGACATGGCGCCGCTCGTGGTCACCCTGGGCGTCGGCACGGTCGTGATCGGGTTCCTCTTCCACAATTTCTTCTCGATGGATATTTCCCAGTGGCCGCTTTTCGCGCCGATCAAGGGGGTCTTCATTCCGGCCCAGATCGCCGGCAACGACGCTTCGATGATCCTGGCCCTGGCCGTGGGTATCCTGCATATCTGTATCGCCATGGTGGTGAAGACCATCCACGCGACGCGCACCAAGGGCTTCGCCGCCAGTCTCGGAACCTGGGGCTGGACGCTGCTGATCGTCGGCGGCGTCATCGTCGCGGCGGTGTCGTTCGCGGGCGTGCTCAACGCCACGGCCACCAAGTGGGTCGTCATCGTGCTGGGCGTCGTCTCCGCGCTCGGTATATTCGTGTTCAACGATCCGAAACGCAACAAGCTCGCCAATGTGGGCATGGGACTTTGGGATACGTACAACATGATCACGGGCCTGATGGGCGATGTGCTCAGTTATCTGCGTCTGTATGCGCTCGGCCTCGCCGGCTCGATGCTCGGCATGGCGTTCAACGATATGGGCAAGATGGTGCTCGGCGACGGTTCGAATTTCGCGCTCTGGATTCCGTTCGCGCTGCTGGTGCTGGTCGGGCATACGCTCAATATCGCCATGTGCGCCCTGGGTGCTTTCGTGCATCCGCTGCGACTCAATTTCCTGGAGTTTTTCAAGAATGCCGGGTATGAGGCTGGCGGACGCAAGTTCAATCCTTTGACTAATAATGAATAAACAATAAAAACACAATCGATTATGGAACAAATTCTCGGTTATCTCGGACTCGGACTCGTGCTGGCGCTTGCCGGTATCGGCTCCTCGATCGGCACCACGACGGCGGGCAACGCCGCTGAGGGCGCTTTGAAGCGTAAACCGGAGGCTTCCGGTAGCTATCTGCTGCTTTCCGCGCTTCCTTCTACGCAGGGTATCTACGGTTTCGTCGCTTTCTTCATCATGCTCGGCCGCTTTACGTCCGGCACCATCAGCGGGCTGCTTTGCTTTGGTGTTGGGTTGTCTGTCGGTGTGGCGTGTATGATTTCCGGCATTCGCCAGGGGCAGGTTTGCGCGAACGGTATTATTGGCGTGTCGCAGGGTCACGATGTGGTCACCAATACGCTGATCTACGCGGCTCTTCCTGAGTTCTACGCCATCCTTGGCCTTGTTGGTGCTATTATGGCGCATTAGGGTTTTCCCCTTATCCGAAAAAAGCGGAACGCAACAAAAGCGTTCCGCTTTTTTCTTTTAAACAAAGAATTAAGCGAGTTTGATGATGGAGGCGTCCCAGGCGGGGACGGTGGCGGAGGCGTAGGCGGTGGTGAAGTCCGGGAGGATGGGGCAGGCGCCGCGGAGTTCGGGCGGGAGGGAGATGCGGACCGCGGCGGGCTCGTCGGAGAAGTTGCAGACGACGAGCCAGGCTTCGTCGGCGGCGTAGCGGACGAAGGCGAAGTGCCGGTGCGGGCGGAAGCCGGGGGCGTTTTCGTTGCAGTACATCAGGTCCCAGGTGCCGCCTTCGGCGAAGGCGGGGCGTTTGGCGAAGGCCAGCAGTTCGCGGTAGCGGGCCAGGACGGCGGCTTCGTCGGGTGCGAGTTCCGCTTCGCCGTGCAGGCTGCGGTAGAGTTCGCGGAGTTCGGGCGGGTCGCTCCAGTTGAAGATCGAGGTGCGGCCGTCGGCGCCTTCGATGCCGTCCTCCCCCACTTCCTGGCCGAAGTAGAGCATGAAGGGGGCCGTGTTGAAGAGCAGCGAGCAGGCCAGGGCGGCGTAGCCTTTCGCGGCGTCGCCGAGGAATTCCGGCGCGGCGAGCCGTTGTTCGTCGTGGTTCTCCAGGAAGTTCAGCACGCGCGGCTGCAGGTCGCCGAGCCACTGCCAGTTCCAGGTGATGCCGCGGGTCGAGGCGCCGTGGCAGCAGATGGCGCGCAGGGTGTCGTAGAGGCCGGATTTGTCGTAGAGCAGGTCGAAGCCCACGTCGTCCAGGTAGCGGCGGTAGTTGTCTTTCTGGTAGACTTCCGCGACGAAGAGCAGGCTGGGGTAATCAGCCTTCACGGCCGAGATCAGGTCTCTCAGCGCGTCGGGTGGCACCAGCTCCACCATGTCGCAGCGGAAGCCGTCGACGCCCCGGGCAGCCCAGAAGCGCAGGATTTCGAGCATTTCCGCCCGCGTGTCGGGCGAGGACCAGTCGTTCTTGCGCGTGTCGGTCCAGTCGCCGTCGCACCAGTCATAGCGGCAGATGCGTCCTTCGTAGTCGGGCGCCACGTGGTTGGGGATGTAATCGATCAGCACGCGCATGCCGGCGGCGTGCGTCCGCGCGAGCAGCGCGTCGAATTCTTCGAGGCGACGCGCCGGGTCGTCCGCCAGGTACAGGTTGACGTCCCGCCAGTCGGTGATGGCGTAGGGTGATCCGGGGTCGCCTTTGACGAAGTCTTTGCCCGTGGCGTGGCGCGGCACGCCCGTGTACCACACGTAATCGACGCCCAGCGAGCGCAGGTAGTTCAGGGAAGCGTCGTCCCAATCGGAGAACTTCCCTCTCCCCCACAGGCGGAGCAGCGTCTGGTAGATGATTCGCTTGGCCATACTAGAACGGATAACCGACGCCGAAGTGGATGGCGGAACTGCCGTGGAACCAGTCGCGGGGTCTCACCCAGCGGTCGCCCTCGGCCCGGGCCGGATCGTGGAGCCGGAAACCGACGTCCAGGCGGATCAGGATAAAGTCGAGATTCACGCGCAGGCCGATGCCCCAGTCGGCGGCGATGCTGCGCAGCGAGAATCGCGCCGATTCGTCAACATCTCCGCCGAGTCCGTCCACGAGATCCTTCCGCAGCAAGGGCAGGGTCCAGACGTTGCCGGCTTCGGCGAAGACCGCCCATTCCAGCTTCCAGAAGGACGGGAAGCGGTATTCAATATCCGCCTCGAACTTGAGGTCGCCGGTCTGGCTGGGGATCTTGAAGTAATCGCTCAGGGGCGCAAAGCCCGGTCCCAGGGTACGCGCCTGCCAGCCGCGCATGCCGTTGGCGCCGCCGCAGTAGAACTGTTTCTCGAACGGGAGGGACACGGAGTTGCCGTACGCCAGGCCGACGCCGGCCACCATGTGCAGGGCCAGGGACTGCCTGTCGCCCCAGCCGAAGCGGAACACCCGGCCCAGGTTCAGCTCCGCCCGCACATACTGCTTGTACGGAAGGCCGAAGAGCAGGTGCTGCTTCATGATGCCCTCATACGTCGGCAGGATGGGGTTGAACAGGGAGATTACGTTGCCGGACGCCTCCAGGCTGAGGCGTTCGTAGTGGTAGGCGGTCTTCGGTACCACGTCCGAATTGGTCGTGTGGTAGAGCATGGCCCCCACGCCCGCATTGATCTGGTCCTCGAACGTGTCCCAGAGATACGGGTACGTGAGCAACCTGTCCAGGAAGGTCTCGTCCACCTCGTACAGCTTGACGGTGCTGACCTGCAGCGGATAGAGCTGGTAGAAGTACTCCCGGCCGATCTGGCCGTTGTAGCCGAAGTTGAACGAGGTCAGGATACGCTTGTATTCCGGGCGGTTCTGATAGTTGAACGAAGCCTTGAACTCCGTGCGCGGGATGTTCTCGCCGCGCATGCGCCGCGGCGAGACGCCCAGCAGGCGCGGGAAACTCAGCGAGGCCGTCACACCGAGTTCCGACGAGGAAATCTGGGTCTTCGGCACCCACTGCCAGTTGCCCGTGAAGCCGAGGTCCAACCATTCGCCGCCGTGGAAGAGGTTCTTGTGGTAGAGGTTCAGCTTGGGCGAGAAGCCAAGCAGGTCGGAAGCGTTGGTGGAGGCCTCGAGGTTGATCTTGAAGCCCAGCTGGTCCAGGCCGGACAGGCGGATGTCGCAGTCGACGGTCACGCTGTCGGCCGGGCTCATCTCCACGCTGACGCTGTTGAACACCTTGAGGGCGGCCAGGCGGGCGTAGGTCGTGTTGACAATTTGCTCGTTGTAGAGCGCGCCGGGCTGGATGACGTTGAATTTGCGCAGCAGCGACTCGCGGAACGGGATACCGGCGGGATGGCTGATGTTGACCTGGCCGATGTGGAACACCCGCGGCTCCTCCCGGATCCGGTAGTATAAGGTCGTCACGTCCGACAGCGTGTCCGCCTCGAACGTGTAAAAGTTCTTGTTGAATTCGTAGTAGCCCAGGTTGCGGAACACGCCGGCGCCGCGCACCGTCTCCGCCTCCAGGGCCTTCTCGGAGAGGAAATCCCCCACGTGGACCGTGATGTTGCTGCTGTCCGCGCGGAAATGCTCGCCGAAGGTGCCGCCGGGGACTTCATAGACAATCTGGTCGATGGGGATCCGCTTGCCGGGCGTGACATGGTATTTCACCTTGGCCAGGCGCCCGCTAAAACCCACTTCCCCGGTGACCTTGGAGCCGTAGTAGCCCAGGGTCTCCAGGTGCTTGGCGATGTTGGTGCAGGAGCCCTCGATCTGCGACGGGTCGAAGATGACCGGCGGCGTGCCGATCGTTTCCCAGACCCGGTTGATGCCCTGGCCGCTGCCGTTCGACCAGTTGTAGATGCTCATGCCCGGGCTCCAGCCCAGGATGAGGCCCTTCTTGGCCTGCTGCCGGATGTAGGGCGTCACATCGTTGGGCGAGAGCTTCTCCCCCTCGAAGACCACCTTGTTGGACAAAAGGCGGTAGCTCCCCTCGGGCACCAGCTTGGTGGTGCTGCACGAGACGAGGCTCAACAACGATATGATCAGCAACAGGCTACGTTTCATCTTCTTCTGAATTCGGAGAGGGTGATGGCCGTGGCGGCCGCCACGTTGAGCGACTCGGCGCCGGTGCCGGCGCCCGTTTCCCGGGCGGAGCGCCCGAACGACGGGATCAGCAGGCGGGCGTCCGCTTCGGCGGCGACTTCGGGACGGATCCCGTTCGCCTCGTTGCCCATGAGCACGAGCCCTTCGGGCACCAGGGTCTCCTGATACAGGTTCTTCCCGTCCAGGAAGGTCCCGTACACGCGCATGCCCGCTTCGCGGAAGCGGCGGGCGATGTCCACGAGGTCGGCCGTGACCACGCGGACGCGGAACACGGAGCCCATGGAGGCCTGGATCACTTTGGGATTGAACAGGTCCACGCAGTCGTCGGAGGCGAAGACCGTCTCCACGCCGAACCAGTCGGCGATACGCAGGATCGTTCCCAGGTTGCCGGGGTCACGGATGCCGTCCAGGCCCAGGCAGAGGCTGCGCTGCAGCACGATGCCGGCCGGCTCGGGACGGGCGACCACGGCCAGCACGGGAGACGGGGTGGAGAGCTGGCTGATCCGCGCCATGGCAGCTTCGCCGATCTCGTCGCGGCGCCAGACGCGCACCACCTCGAAATCGGACAGGAGCGCTTCCTGCACCATCTTCTCCCCTTCCACGACAAACAGGCCGTACGCGTCGCGGAATTTCTTTTCGCGAAGCGAGCGGATCTGCTTGATTTCTGCCTGTGTAATCGTCATTAAATTATATTAAAAAACCGGATCCGCGACGAATCCGGTTTTTATATGCGGGAAATATGCAATTAAATTTCCTCGACAACCGGGGAGGCGGCGTTGCGCATCACCGAGGCGATGCCGGCCTTCATCGTACGCGCGGAGGCATACATCTGGCTGGAGCCGACAACCTGGCCGTTGGAGGCCTTCAGATTGAAGAAAGGCTTGCCGTTCTTGGCTTCCTTGACTTCATAACGCTCGGCGATGGGGCCGTTCTTCTTGACGGACTCGATGCCGTTCAGGCAGGCAGCCTTCGTGTTGTAGCCCTCGCTGGTGAGGATGACCTGGCCGTTGGTGGCCTTCAGGTTGAACTGGAATTCGCCGTTCTTGCGAACCGTAACAACAAATTTACCCATGGTTGTATTGTTTTAAAGTGTTTGAAAATGTCGTTGCACAAATATAGCAAATAATTGAATCACTTACACCCCATCCCATGATTTTTTTGTAGCTTTGCATCAGAAAAAAGCATTCTGCGATGGACAATTATCAGATTAGAAAAGAACTCTACGACGCCGCATCCCTCTATGCCGGCTTCGACCCCTCCGACGAAAACAGCTATGCCAACTGCTACGACGGCCACGTCTATGCGGACTTCATTGCCAGTGGCAAGCGCAGCCGTGACCTCGCCGTCACCCTGCCCCGCACCCTGCACGACCACTCCATCAGTGACGCGCTCTACCGCTTCCTCGGCGGTTACGATCCGTTCAACATCGTGGGTGTGATGGGCGGCCACGCGATGAAGCGCAGCGAAGATTTCTACCGCAAGGTCGCCATCATCAGCAAGAAACTCACCGAGCACGGCAAACTCATGGTTTCGGGCGGCGGTCCCGGCGCCATGGAGGCCACGCACTTCGGCGCCTGGATGGCCGGGCGCACGGACAAGGAGTTCGACGAGGCCCTGAAGATGCTCCGCGTCGCGGAGACGTTCAACGACAAGGGCTGGCTCTCCTCCGCATTCCGCGTGATGGATCGCTTCCCGCAGACGAAATACAAGAGCCTGGGCATCCCGACCTGGCTGTACGGCCACGAGCCCTCCTCGCCTTTCGCTACGCAGATCGCCAAGTACTTCGACAACAGCATCCGCGAAGACACCATCCTCACCGTCGCCGTCGGCGGCATCATCTTCACCCCCGGCTCCGCCGGCACGATCCAGGAAATCTTCCAGGAGGCGGCCCAGGACCACTACAAGACCTGCGAGGTGGCCAGCCCCATGGCCTTCATGGGCGTGGACTTCTTCACGAAGGACCTCCCCGTCTACCCCTTCCTTACGGACATGATGGCCCGCGGCAAATACCACGACCTGCTGCTCTCCATCTCCGACGAACCCGAGGACGTCATTAAAGAGATCCTGGCCTTCAAGAAGGAGAACGCGGTCACCGTTCCCGGGAAATTCTTCAAATAGTAAACGATATGAAAATCAAATCTATAGGTGTACTTACCTCCGGTGGCGACGCTCCAGGCATGAACGCCGCCATCCGGGCCGTCACCCGGGCCGCCATCTACGAAGGCTGGCGGGTCTTCGGCATCTACCGCGGCTGGGAAGGCCTCATCATGGGCGACATCAAGGAGTTCTCGAGCTCCAGCGTCAGCAACACCATCCAGCGCGGCGGCACCATCCTCAAGACCGCGCGCAGCGAGGAGTTCCGTAAGCCGGAAGGCCGCGCCAAGGCGTATGAGAATGTCAAGAAATTCGGCCTCGACGCCCTGGTGGTCATCGGTGGCAACGGCTCCCTCGCCGGGGCGCAGATCCTCGCGAGCGAGTACGACATCCCCGTCATCGGCCTCCCGGGCACCATCGACAACGACCTCTACGGCACCGACTCCACCATCGGCTACGACACCGCCCTCAACACCATCATGGAGTGCGTGGACAAGATCCGCGACACGGCCAACAGCCACGACCGCATCTTCTTCGTCGAGGTGATGGGCCGCGACGCCGGCTTCCTGACGCAGAACAGCGCCATCGCCGCCGGCGCGGAGGCCGCCATCATCCCGGAGGACCAGACCGACATCGACCAGCTGGCCGACTTCATCGGCCGCGGCATCCGCAAGAGCAAGAACAGCAGCATCGTGCTCGTGTCCGAGAAGGACGGCGGTGCCATGCATTACGCCGAGCGCGTGCGCCAGGAGTATCCCGAGTACAACGTGAAGGTCTCCATCCTGGGCCACCTGCAGCGCGGCGGCTCCCCCACCGCCTACGACCGCATCCTGGCGAGCCGCCTGGGCGTCGCCTCCATCGAGGCGCTCAAGGAGGGCCAGCGCAACATCATGGTGGGCATCAAGAACGACCAGATCGTCTACGTGCCCTTCTCCCGCGCCATCAAGATGGACAAGCCGATTGACAAAGAGCTCATCAACGTGCTGAGCATTTTGTCAATTTAAAAAAACTTCTTACATTTGCACCCGCAAATTGAGATGGGGTATTAGCTCAGTTGGTAGAGCGTTAGGTTCGCAATCTAAAGGTCACGAGTTCGATCCTCGTATGCTCCACAAAAAAGTCTGGCAGACCGCCAGACTTTTTTGTTTTCATCAATCTGCGAAAACCATTTCGTCGAACAGCCAGTCGGCATGGCCGACCTCCCGGACGACGAAAAGCAGGTAGCGGATGTCCAGCGAGATGTTGCGGCAGTAGTCCGGGTCGAAGACGATGTCGCTCATCGTCCCCTCCCACACCCGGTCGAAGTTGATGCCGATCAGGTTGCCGTCGGCATTGATCACCGGGCTGCCGGAGTTGCCGCCGGAAGTATGGTTGGTGGCCAGGAAGCAGACCGGCTGGCTGTCATGTCCCCCTTCAGCATAGATATCGCGCAGCACCTGCGGGATGTTGTAGTCGAAGATCTCCGGGTTATCCTTCTCCATGATGCCCTTGAGCGTGGACACGGGCGCATAGTAAACAGCATCCGAAGGAGAATAGCCCGCCACGTGGCCGTAGGCGACGCGGAGCGTCAGGTTGGCGTCGGGATAGAACGCCTTGTCCGGTTCGAAGGCCATCTGGCCGCGCATGTAATCGCGGTAGGCCAGGCGGATCTCCCGGTCCAGCCGGGCGATCACGGGCTGCAGCTCCTGCCGGTACCACTGATAGAATGCATCGTACAGCGCAAAGGCGGGATCGGCCGTGACGGCAGGCAGGTCGTCCTGCGTCAGCGCCCGCACGCGTGCCGGGTCGGTGAAGAGCGACTGCGCGTAGAGCGCATCGCGCCACGCCTCCGGGCTGCCGTAGGCGGCCAGCTGACGGCGGAAATATTCCGGCTTGTAACCGGCATTCATGTGCTTGTCGAAGGCGTCCAGCATCGCGACGAAGATCTCTTCGTCAATAGGCTGGTAATAATCCTTGAAGAAGGTGTCGGCAATCCCCGCCACCGGGCGCCCGGCATCCAGCGCGGACTTGACATTGCTCGCGAACTGGAGCAGCTCCACGGTCCGGATCGTCTCGACGTAGTACTCATAGGCCCGGTAGACCGGATTGCGCTGCGCATACAGGGCGTGCAGCCGCTCCGGGAGGCCGGCGTAGGGCGTCCCCGCCGCCCAGGCGGAGAAACGGCGCTCGTAGTCTTCCTTGGCGGTGACGGTGCCCAGCCGGGCGATGCCCTTCGACTCGCCCTGCCACTTCTTCCAAGCGTTGGCCACATTGGCGTTCTTGGACGAATACTGGATGCGGACCGCCTGGTCCTGCGCCATGTATTTCTTCTGGATGTCGAGGCGCAGCGTACGCAGGGCGATCTTCTCCGGATCGGAGATCTCGCCCACGTAGCGAACCTCGTCGGAGCTCACGTATTCCTTCGTGCTGCCCGGGCAGCCGTAGACGAAGGTGAAGTCTCCTTCCTTCACACCGGCGCGCGAAATCGTGAAAAAGCGCTTCGGCGTATAGGGAACGTTATCTTTCGAATAATCAGCCGGTTCGTTGTTCTTGTCCGCATAGATGCGGAAAATGGAGAAATCCCCCGTGTGGCGGGGCCACATCCAGTTGTCGGTGTCGCCGCCGAACTTGCCGATCGACGAAGGCGGAGCGCCCACCAGCCGTACATCACGGTAGACCTTGTACACGAAAAGGAAATACTGGTTGGCGTAGTAGAGCGCCTCCACGCTGGCGCGGATCCCCTTGGACGGATCCGCCACCTGCTTCACGATCGCGTCGCCGTTGGCCTTGACCAGCGAGTCGCGCTGCGCCTCGTCCATCGTCGGCGCGTAGCCCCTCAGCACCACGTCCGTGACCTCTTCCATCCGTTCCAGGAAACTGACCGTCAGGCCCGGGTTCGGCAGCTCCTCGCTGCGGGACAATGCCCAGAAGCCGTCCTTGAGGTAGTCGTGCTCCACGCTGCTGTGCTGCTGAATCTGGCTGTAACCGCAATGGTGGTTGGTGAAGAGCAGGCCGTTCCGGGAGACCACCTCGCCGGTGCAGCCGGAGCCGAACAGCACCACGGCGTCCTTGAGCGACGCCTGGTTGACGCTGTACACATCCTCCGCCGTGAGGCGGAAACCGTGCGCCTGCATGTCATCGATGCGCTGGGTGATCAGCACCGGCAGCCACATCCCCTCGTCAGCCCGCAGGGGCTGGAAAGCGGCCGCGAAAGACAGCGCCGCCAGTATAACGTATTTCTTCATATACAATCAGTTATCCGCCTCTCCCTCCGGGAGCGGCTTCTTGGGATTCTTCGGGACGCCGAGCTTGATCAGCTGGCGGGCGGAGGTCAGGATGGACTGGCCGGATTCGTCGATCTTGGCCGACACGGCGTCATACTGCTTCATCGCGTCGCGGAGCTTCTCCCCCATTGTCGCATGGGCCTTGGAGAAGTCGTACACGCGGTCGATCATGTTCTGCGCCGCCTTGATAATCTTCTCCTGGTTGCGCGCCTGGTCGTAGTTGGTCCAGGCGATGCGGATCATCCGCAGGAAGGGCATCAGCGTCTCCTCCGTGGCGATCAGCACGCCCTGGGCGTACGCCTCGTTGAAGAGGTTCGGCGCCAGCGATTTCGCGAGCTGCAGCGAGCCGTAGTTCGGCACGAACATCACTACGTAGTCCAGGGACTTGTAACCCTCGCGGATGTAGTGCGGGTAGCGTTTGCCGGAGAGATCCTTGATCTGCGTGCGGATGGCCTGCAGGTTGCGCTGCGCGGCTTCCTCCTTCGCGGCCGGGTCCTCCGCCGAGAACCAGTCGGAGTAGGCGTCCAGCGACACCTTGGCGTCGATGATGACCTCGGTCTTGTCGGGATAGTGCAGGATGTAGTCGGGCCGCATGCGCTTGCTGCTGTCCTCGTTGTGGACCGTCTGCCCGAGGGCGTCGCGCAGCGTCTCCTCCCGGTCGAAGTCGCGCCCCTCCACCATGCCTTCGTTCACCAGCATGTTATAGAGGATGACCTCGCCCCAGCCGCCGGCCGTCTTGTTCTGGCCCTTGAGGGCGGAAGCGAGGTTGTCGGCTTTGGCGCCGATGCTCGAGGTCTGGTGCTGCAGGTTCTTGACAGCCTGCTCCATCGCCTCCTTCATCTGCGCCGTTCCCTCGGTCTGGGACTTCCGCTGGGCGACGAACGCCTCCTGCATGGCCTTCAGGTCCTTGCCGAGGCTGCCGGAGATGTTTTGGAAGGTCTCTTCCGCCTTCTTGGAGATGGCCTCCTCGCGCTGCTTGAGCAGCTTCTCCGTCTCGGCCGTCATCTGGCTGCGGATGCCCTCCATCTGCTGCTTGAGCGCGGCGTCCTGCGTCTCGCGCAGGAGCTGCATGGCTTTCTCGTTCGCCTCGGCGTCGCTGCGGCGAAGCGCCTGGGCCGTACGGACTTCCGCGTCCTTGCGGACGATGATCATCACGAGCACGGCGATGACCAGCACCGCCACCCCGAGAAAAATATACAGAACTGTTGTGCTCATTCCTCAGACAATTTGGATGCAATTTACAAAAAAAATCCTAACTTGTGGGAAATTTGCCTGCATGAAAGCATCCGCCCGCAACTTCGGTATCCTGTTCGTCCTGCTGTCCGTGCTCGAAACCGTCACGCTCAGCCTGGGCGTCTCGTCCATCCACCCCTGGATCAAGCCGTTGCTCATTCCCTCCCTCGCCGCAGCCGCCCTGTGCGCGCTGCTGCCGGAGCACAAAGGCTGGCGGGCCACCGTGCTGGCCGTCGGCATGGGCCTGCACACGGTGGGCAACATCCTGCTGCTTTTCAACGACCCGGACTACGCCTATTTCGAGGCTGGACTGAGAGCCTTCCTGGTCGGGAACATCTGCTACGTCGCTTCACTGATAGGTTTCCGTGAAAAGCTGCACGGCTGGAAAGAGATTCTCCTCGCGGTGTGCCCCCTGGTGATCGCCCCCCTGATTGCATCCCGCTTCGAGGGAGCCGCCATCTCGCAGGGCATCCTGGCCGTCTACGCCTTCACCCTTCTCTATCTGGTTTCCTGCGGTGGAATCTGGCTTTTGCGCAAGCGCAGATTCGGCTGGCGTGTCCTCGCCGGCGGCCTGTTCTTCATCGCCTCCGACGGCATCCTCGCCCTGCACGTCTTCAACGGCGTTGAATTCCCGCTGCGCCACGCCGTCGTAATGGGCACCTACCTGATCGCCGAGTGGCTGCTGGTCAGCGCCATGGTGCGGAACCGCCTGCAATCCGGAGAAGCGGCATGAGAAGGATCCTCTTTGTCTGCCACGGCAACATCTGCCGCAGTCCCATGGCGGAGTTCATCCTGAAAGCCCTGGTCCGGGCCCGCGGCATCGAAGACCAGTATTATATCGAATCGGCGGCCGTCTCGACCGAGGAGATCGGAAACGGCATCTATCCCCCCGCCAAGCGCTGCCTGACGCAGCATGGTGTGCCCTTCGACAGCACACGGGGCGCCCGTCAGGTCATCGCCGCGGACTACGGCCGCTTCGACCGCATCATCTGCATGGACCGCTCCAACCTGCACTGGATCCAGCGCATCATCCCGGACGACCCGGAGGGCAAGATCCACCTGATGATGTCCTACGCGGGCAAACACCGCGACGTCGCCGACCCGTGGTACACCGGCGACTTTGAAACCACCTTCCAGGACCTGCTGGAAGGCTGCGAAGCGATGCTGAAGAGCCAACCCTAGATATTAAACCAATTAGTTAGTGTATTCCGGAATATGAAGAGAATTATCAAAATCGTCCTCCTGACCCTGCTGGGGCTGCTTGTTGTCCTTGGCATAGGCGGCGGCCTCCTTTTCGGCCGGCTGGCTCTGGGGGCTCTGTCCGTCCAGAAACTGGACGAAGGCCTGTATTACATGGAATATCAAGGCGACGACGGTTTTGACGAGCTGGTGGCCGCCGGCGGCGTGCGTAACGCAAGCGAGCTGGCGGCGCACATCATGACGTTCCTCTCGCGGGGCTTTGCCCACGCCCCGGCCGCGACGCCCGACTCGACTGCCTACGGTTGCTCCGCCATCACGGCGCGCACGCCGGAGGGCAGCGTGCTGATGGGCCGCAACTTCGACTTCCCGTCCGCGACGGGCGTCATCCTGCACACCCGGCCCAAGCGCGGCTACGAGACGATCACCACCTTCAACACGGACTTCTTCGGCTTCGGCGAAGGCTGGCTGCCGGAAGGCTTCGCCAACCAGTACATGGCGCTGAGCTGCCTATTCTGCGCCCTGGACGGCATCAACGAGAAGGGTCTCGCCATCGCCGACCTGATGGCCGGCGACAACGCCGAGACGCACCAGGACACGGGCAAGATGGCGCTGACCACCACCACGGCCATCAGCTACCTGCTGAAAAACGCCGCCTCCGTGGACGAGGCGCTGGAGTTGCTCCGCCACATCGACATGCACTCCGACATCGGCGCGGCGCACCACTACGCGATCTCCGACGCCTCCGGCCGGAGCGTCGTGGTGGAATACGTCGACAACGAGCTGGTCGTCGTCGAGTCGCAGGCCGTCACCAACCACTACCTCTGCGCGCAGAAGCGCGGTGTCGGCCTGGTCCCCGGCGATCTCCGCTACGACCAGCTGTGCGCGCAGCTCGCCGCAAGCGGCGGCCGGATGGACTGGGGGCAGCTGGAGAATGCCATCTTCTCCGTCTCCCAGCCCGCGCAGGAAGGCTTCCTCGGCACGGCCTGGACCGTGGTGATGGACCTGACGCACCCGTCCGTCACGTACTACGCCCGGCGGCACTTCGACCAGCCCTTCTACTATCCTCTCAAACGTCGTAACTAACCAACTAAACTGATACAACCATGTGGTCTCTTTTCAAAAAAAAGAACGGCAAACTCATTGATTTGAATGACTATACGCTTTCCGGCGGCGGCAAGCTCGGAGAGAGCTACGTCCACAGGACCAACCCGGACGTCCTGCTCAAGCTGTATCCGCAGAACCTGGAAGCGATGGGGCGCGAGGAGTACGAACGCGCCTGCAAGGTATTCGAACTCGGCGTCCCCTCGCCCGAGCCGGGCGAGCTGGTGCACACGGGCGACGGCCGCATCGGCATCCTCTTCAAGCGCATCGCGGGCAAGAAATCCTACGCCCGCGCGCTGGCCGACAACCCGGAGCGCCTGGAGGAATACGCCGCGACCTTCGCGCGGATGAGCAAAGAGCTGCACGCCCTCAAACCGAAGCCGGGCTCTTTCCCGAAGATCAAAGACCAGTACAAAGAGGCTGTCGGGCTCAATCCCTACCTGAACGGGAAAGAAAAAGAAGCCGTGCTGCGCTTCATCGACGGCCTGCCGGACGCCGACACCGCCCTGCACGGCGACCTGCACCAGGGCAACATCATCTTCACGGAAGACGGGAAGCAGTATTTCATCGACCTGAGCGATTTCTGCACGGGCAGTCCGCTCTTCGACCTGGGCGTCCTGATGGTACATACCTGCTGGCTGCCGGAGGAGGAGGAGCAGGAGCTCTACCACATCGGCCTCGACACGTCGAAGGCCTTCTGGAACGCCTTCGTACCCGCTTATTTCGGCCCCGACGCCTCGCTGGAGGAAGTGGAGGCTCAGCTGCGTCCCTACGCCCTGCTGCGCGTGCTCGTCGTCGAGCGTACCATAGGCACCCCGCACCTGGAAATCCGCCCGGAGCTCCACAAGATGATCGGGCTGTAGCGGCGCTTATTCGCTGTAGTTGTGGTCGACCACGACCATGACGGTCTTGCCCGGGATCAGGGCGGACAGCTCCTGCGTCAGCTCTTGGCAGAGCGCCTGGTTGTCATGGACCGAGACATCCGGCACGACGTCCACCGACACCAGGTTTTCCTTCTCGGAACAATAGAATCCGTGCACCTGGACGATTTCCTTGTGCGCGGCGAGCGTGCGCGTGACTAGCGTCTGCAGCTCCCGCCGCTGGTTCTCGCCCGTGGCCACGGCATAGACGCCCACGGTCATCACGATGCCGTGCTTCATGTACATTTCGATGGAGATCTTGCGGGTCAGGCTGTGGATCTCCTGCGCGGTCAGCGTATCGTTCACGGCCACGTGCAGGGAGCCGATCATCACGTCCGGACCGTAGTTGTGCAGGATGATGTCGTACACGCCGTGCACCTCGTCGAAGGCGAGGACTTCCTTCTTGATGTCCGCGACCAGCTCCGGGGAAACCCGGGCGCCGAGCAGCTCGCCGACCGGCGAGGACAGCATCTCGATACCGGCCTTGATGATGAAGGCGGAGATGAGCACACCCAGGATGCCGTCCAGGGACACGTTCCAAAGCAGCATCACGCCGGCGGAAATCAAAGTCGCCACGGTGATGATGGCGTCGAAGAGCGCGTCCGAGCCGGAGGCGATCAGCGCGTCGCTCTTCAGCTTCTCGCCCTGCTTCTTCACGTACCAGCCCAGCAGGAGCTTGACCACGATGGCCACGATGATGACGATCAGCGTGCTCGCCGTATAGCTCGGTTCCACCGGATGGAAGAGCTTCTTGCCCGACTCCGCGAGCGAGGTCACGCCCGCGGAAATCACGATCACGGCGATGATGATGGCGCTGAAATACTCCACCCGGCCGTGGCCGTAGGGATGCTCCCGGTCGGCCGGCTTCTGCGACAGCTTGGTCCCGATGATGGTGATGACGCTGGAGAGGGCGTCGCTGAGATTGTTCACGGCGTCCATCACAATGGCGATACTGTTCGCCAGCAGGCCGACCAGGGCCTTGAACGCCGCCAGCAGCACGTTTGCGACAATGCCCACGACGCTGGTCCGAATGATTTCCGCGCTACGGTTCATAACAGAAGGATCTTTGTACAAAGATAGCAATTTTAGCATATGCTTTGCACAAAGATCCTTCAAGTAAAGGGCCGGCCTATTTCAGGACCGCGGCCGGCTTCTTCAGCGCGCGCTCCGCCAGGCGCATGGCCCAGAGGGCGATGGGGACGGTCAGGACCAGGACGACCACCAGCATCGGGATGTTGTCGATCACGGGGATCATCTGCTGGTCATAGCCCTCGCGCATCTCCTCGACGGCCGCGGCGAGCGAGCCTTCCGTGTCGGTCCACCAGTGGGCCGTGTAGGCGAAGAAGGAGAAGGCGAACGGCAGGAAGCTGCGGCGGACGCCCTTCAGTGTGTGGTAACCGGTGAAGTAACGGATGACTTCCGCCAGCGCGGTCAGCACGACCAGACCGATGATCAACGCGATGTCCGCCTCGCCGGCCAGCAACAGCACGGCCAGCAGGAATCCGTTCAGGATCGTCGCCACCCCGAAGCCGAGGATGACCGAACAGGATTTGAGATAGATCAGGGCGAAGAGGAAGGGCATCAAGGCGCCCACATAGGCGTAGCATGCGGGATGAATCAGGCCCGTGGTGGAGCCGAGGAAGATCGAGGCCACGTAAGCGAGGGCCATCAGGATCATGGTAACTGTCTTATTCATAAGCGTATTACACTAAAAACTGTATTTCAATTTCAGCCAGACTTCGCTGTTCCGGGCATAGGTGGTGAACAGCCCGGCCTTGGCGTAGAAGTAATCATAGCCCAGGATGGCGTGGAGCTGGTCCGTGGCGGCCCAGTCGGCGCTGAGGCGGTTGAACACGCCCAGGTCCCGCACGTCGGCATAGGCGAAGGTCGAGAGCGTCAGGGCATTGTTCAGCAGCGCTTTGGAGATGCGCAGCGTCGCCAGCGACTGGTGCTCCCCCGCCCCGAAGGTCTGATTGTACTGGACCGACAGGTTCCAGTCTGCACCCGGATACCAGTCCAGGCCCGCCAGGGCGTTCCCCTGATGGGCGCCGTGGTCGTCGATGTTGTCCGCGATCTCCCCGCGGAAAACGAAGCTCCCGAAGGGCACGGAAAGGTCGCCGCCGATCACGGTCAGGCGGTGGTAGCCCAGATGGTCAACGACCAACTCGGGCATCTTGCTCCAGGTGCGCAGCGCCATCAGCGAGAAGTCCACGCCGCCGAGGAAGCAGCTGAAGCGGACGCCGAATTCCATGTTGGCGATCTTCGCCTCGGGACGGACCTCCGGCGGGAGCGCGCCCACCGACCAGGGATTGGCCGGATCCGTGGGGAGCTTGAAGAACTCCGCCACGGGCACGGCCACCGCTTCCAGCGTCCAGGTGTCGTGCAGGTAGCGCACGCGCAGCGCGCCCACGGGGACGCGAATGTCGTCGTAGTCCTGTGCGAGGAATTCCGTATAATCCATCGGGGAGATGAGGTCGGTCACGCGCAGGCCGTCCGCCACGCCCCAGCTGATGATCTGCCTGCCCGCCCGGATGTCCCAGTGCGGATTGCCCCAGTAGGCATACGCTTCCCGGAGCCGGAACCCGGACTGGTCCCTGAGCAGGGCGTTGTAGATCAGGTTCGCGGACAGGAAAATGCCGCCGCCCTGCTTCTCCAGGCGAAGTTCTCCCCGCGCCCGGGTGCGGGACGACATCCAGTCGCCCGGCGCGGCCGTGCGGACGGCGTGGTAGGTGTCCACGAAGCACTTCACGGACACTTCAAGCCCGTCCTGCGCCGGGAGGCGGCCGGCCGCGCAGAGCAGGGCCGCCGTCCCCAACAACAAGATTTTCAGGTTTTTACTCATATTCCTTTCTCCAATTTCGCCACGGTGAACAGACTCTTGTCCACCGGAATGTCGTACTTCGGCTCTGACACGACGATCTGCGTGCTGTGCCCGCTCTGGACGTTCTGCATTTCCATCTTCATGATCGTCCAGAAGCCGTCGACCTGCTTGAGTTCCTGGACGGTCATCACGCGATGCAGCTTGTCCAGCTTGTCGTAGAACTCCACATAGACCGCCGTGACGCAGTCCTGGCGGATCCAGCTGAGCTTGCGGCTGTAGATCTCGCGGCTGTCAACCGGGACGGACTCCACCACCCAGCACTTGTGGCCGTCGCGCTGCTCTTCGCGCAGCAGCGTGTGCTTGTCCTCGTCCACGCCGCGGCCACCCATGTCGTCATAGGTGAAGTCGGTCCCCATGAAGAAGTCCGTCTTGGACGAGGAGCCGCTGATGCGGCGCGTCTTCTTCATGGCCGGGAGGTAGAGCCACTTATCGTCTTCCTTCCCCGTCTGGTCGTAATCCCAGGTCAGGAAACCGGTCCCCTTCACGTCGCCCGGATAGGTGAAGAACATGATCTTTTTGGTGTCTTTCCCCTCGTCCATGGCCCAGGAGACCATCTTGCGCTCGCGCTTGTCTCCGTTCTTCTTCACCAGGGTAAGTTGCATTTCCGCGTAGCGGGTGTTTCCGTCCGGACGGTTCTTGACGCGTTCGACGATCTCGCGCCCGGTCTGGGCGTTCGTGGATGCGGCCGAGAGCAACAGGGCCGCCATCAGGATAATGGTTCTTTTCATAACAATGCTATTTTTCTTTTCCATACACTTTGAATTTCTTCACCAGCAGCGGCGTGATGAACAGGTCGGCGAGCAGGGCCGACAGGATGCCGATGACCGCCAGGATACCGAAGTTGATGCACATCGCGCACGCGGAAGTCGCGAAACACGCGAACACCGCGGAGGTGATGATGGAGGTCGTCACGATGGCCACGCCCACGACCCGGAAGGTCCGCCGGATGGCGTCAGAATAGTCCTGCGAGCGGTCAAACTCCAGCTTGGAGTGGTTGAAGAAGTGGATGGTGTCGTCGACGGCCATACCCAGCATCATCGGGATAAGCGTAGCGGTCATCATGTCCAGCGGGATGCCGGCCCAGCCCATGAAGCCGCCCACGAAGATGGCGGGCATCAGGTTCGGGATGAGGCCGATCAGACCGACGCGCACGCTCTGGAACGCGATCATCAGCAGGAGGCCGATGATCAGCACGGAGATGAGGAAGGACTGCATCTGACCGCGGACCAGGTACTGCATCATGGCCGTGTACTGCGGAATGTTGCCCACGGCGGTCACGGTCACGCCCGGGAACAGTTCGGCCGTCCGGGCCATGATGTCGGCCAGTTCGCGCTCCACCTCGGCCGAGTTGAAGTCGGAGATCTCCACCATCAGGCGCAGGCGCTTGTAGCCGTAGTCGATCCAGTATTCCGTTTCGGAGCCGCCGGCGTTCTCATAGAGCATGAGCATCTGGGCCACCTCCTCTTCCGTTTCGGGGATGCGGTAGTACTCGGCGTCGCCGCCGTTGAGCGTCTGGTTCAGGTCCTTGAGGATGTCGAGGATGGAATTGGTCCGCTTGGTCAGCGAATAGTCTCCGACCAGCGTCTCCAGCCGCTCCAGCTTGCGCAGGTTCTCCGGCTCCTTGGCCTCGTCTTCGTCCGCGAACTCCATCACCAGATCGTAGGAATACAGGGCGCCCAGCTCACTGTGGCCCACCTTCAGGACGTCCTGGACATACGGCACCTTGATGCCCATGGTCTTCTCGATGTCGAAGGCCGGCTCGATTTTCCACAGGCCGATCCCGAAGCCCACACACGCCACGACGAACACCGCCACGATGGCCTTCGAATGCTTGAACGTAAAATCGTTCAGGCGCTCCATCGCCCGGCTCAGGCGCGTGCCGCCTTCGCCGTCGATACCGGGCTTGGGGTGCCGGTCCCTGCCGAACGAGAGCAGCACGGGCGCAATCAGGAGCGTGGTGAGGAGCACGAAGAGCACCGTCATCGAACTCATCAGGCCGACGCACTTCATCGGGCGGATGGGGATGACCATGAAGGAAAGCAGGGAGATGACGGTCGTCAGGCCGCAGAACACCACGGACCAGCCGATCTCGCTGACGGTCTCCACGACCGCCTGCTTCCGCTTGCCGTGCGCCCGCATGCACTGCCGGAAGTAAGCGAAAATATGGATGTTGTACGCGATGGACACGGCGAAGGCCAGGATGGCCGGAATCATCAGCACGGTGCTGTCCACGTACATTTGCGTGTAGCCGGCGATGCCAAAGGTCATGGCCACGCCGCCCAGCACGGACAGCAGCGGACAGACGATGCCCCGCAGGGAGCGGGTCATCAGCAGCATGACCAGGATGCAGATGATGGCGGCGATCATCACCAGCCGGCCCATCT
>JAEEGJ010012072.1_pt1 | contig 21566 bp, 27 predicted proteins | sample 8958761 | NCBI WGS metagenome assembly JAEEGJ01 (sample SAMN16246546, study PRJNA631951) | gut metagenome | biome: gut microbiome; feature: rumen; material: RS-attached | host: Bos | place: Iran: Karaj | collected 2018-10
CGTTAGGTATCTCATATAATCCGGCTCCTGAAAAAGTAAAGGGTTATCTCTTTTACAGATTCAGATTAACCATAGCCATGGGACTTTTATGACCCATCACTCATCTTTATCGATACCATGCTGCCAATGCTTGAGCCTCTTCTTTATTTCATTGACATCACTTGCAAACTGACGTTTAAATCCCAATATTCTTTTCGTAACATAAGAATCCGTATCCTTGCCGTATACCTTCAGAGTCTCTTCAGAGTCGTCCAGCATGTCATGGCAGAGGTAAACAGCTGCATACAAAGAAGGATTGTCACTAAAGCCTTTGGGCCCGTTAAGGATTACTTCACGTGAAGTATCGTAATATTTGGCAACCTCATCAATAATCCGGTCCGCTGTAAGTTCTCTTTCCCTAAAGCGACCGCCGAGAGGAGAAAGCAGCTTTTGTGCACGATCAACGTTGATATCCTCTTCTGAATCATATCTTATATATTCACAGATAATGTTCATGGCACATTTTAAACGGCTTACATTCTGTATCGATCGCTTACAGATATAATCAACGACGAGCTTGTCTATTTTAATTCCTTCCCTGTCAATGATGTTCTGAGCTATCTTTCTCCTTGTTTCAATATCAGGCGATTCTATTCCTGCCACAACACCCGAGATCAGTCTGACCGCCAATGTCGGATTGAGTATTTCATCGAGTTCACTAGGTATCTTGTTTGTTGCAACCACAAGATGTTTTCCGGAGTCCATAAGAGCAACGACCGTATTATAGAATTCGGTCTGCACCGCATCCTTATCCTTTAACATATCGATATCGTCAACAAGAAGGTAATCTACCGTACGGTATTTATCTCTGAAGGCAGACTGCTGATTTCTGCTGATAGCAGATACATATTCATTAGTATAAGAATCAGCCGTGACATATTTCACTTTCTTTTCCGCGTATTTGTCTTTCAGGGCCTTTTCCATAGCTTTAAGAAGATGAGTCTTGCCCTGACCTGAATAACTCCATAAAAGAAAAGGATTTGTCTTTGCATTCTCGGGATCCTCAACTACAGAAACGGCAGTCTTATACGCGAAGCGGTTGCACTTACCCACTACGAAATTCTCGAATGCATACCGAGAATTCATTATATTATCAGAATCAACGCGACCTGAACGACTGGCAGAACATGATGCCTGCTCAGCAAACTCCAGTCTTTTATCGTTCCAGTCAAGATTTATAACGGCAACACGAACATAACCATAGTTCTTGACAATTATCAGTTCTGAAGACGGAAAAAATCTAATGTTATCCCGGTTATATTCCGGCTGGGTGATAAAGGCAACAGTATCTGCATATTCTTCATACGGCGCGTAGTTTCTTAGTTCTCCCAATGTCGGGTGTTTTTTTCCCCTTTCCTCATATAAGTATGGAATATCAGCAATCAACAAGACAGGAATTCCTGTTTTCTTGGCAAATGCACGCATGCTAAAAACTGATAAATTGAATCTTTTTTCCAGACTGTCTCCTGCAACACCATCGGATCGGACAACATTCTCAAAATCATCGACAACAATCAGGCCGACATCAACGCCTTCATCCTCAAGTTTAGTGATGCCGTCGAAAATGTGTTCAGACGTAAATTTTCCGACAGCAGCGCCATTATCATCGATGTACAAATGCAGATGTGCAAGCCGCTTGGTAAATATGTCAATTGTTTCCAATTTGTTTGAGCAACATAGACGTCTGACCGAGGACTTGATTAGTCGCTCAACAATCTTTGCCTTTGTTTCCTTGCCGGAATAAAACGCGACAGCCTTACCGCTGTTATAAGCAGCATTCTTTGCAATATTTAATGCAAGTGAAGTCTTGCCGGATTGTCCTCGTCCGGCAATTACGTTTAAAGATCCCGGTTTATATCCGCCTAAAACTCTGTCCATGACGTTAAAACCAGTCTTTATCGGCTCTTTATCCATATACATCACTCCTTTTCCTTGGGTTTTTAAAGGTCAGTTAACACAAAGTTTACGAGGGGACATGTACCAAATTAATCTCATGGAAACAAATAAGATTTATACTGTGGATAATGACATATAAGGAAGGACACTGATATGGCTGCTGAACAACGCAAGAAGATGATCCCCTCCATGATCCTTGATATCCTCCGCGAACAGACGGATGAGAATCACACGCTGGACCAGAAAGACATTCTGGACGAGCTCAACAAGGAATTCAATCCTCCCTTGGACAGAAAGACTGTTCGCCGCAATATCGAATATCTCATCGATATGGGCGTGCCGATCGTATATACGGAAAAGCCCAGAAAGAGCGGAAACGATATCTGGACAGACTTCTATCTTTCCAGAGAATTTACAGAGCCGGAGCTCCGTCTCCTCATTGACGGCCTGCTCTTCTCCAATCACCTTCCCTACAAACGTTGCATGCAGCTCGTGGAAAAGATTGAAAGCTTATCCAGCAGAAACTTCAAGGCGCACGTAAAGCATATTAAGACCCTACCCGACACAGAGATAAACAACCAGCAGCTCTTCCTTACGATCGAGGTCCTGGATGAGGCTATATCCAATGACAAGCAGGTATCCTTCCATTATGTTAACTTCGGAACAGACAAGAAGGCACATCCGAAGCTCGGTCCTGACGGAAAGCCCTTTGAATACATAATCAACCCGTACCAGATGGCTGCCAAAGGCGGCAGATACTATCTTATCTGCAATTATGACGAGTATGACGATATTTCCAATTACAGGATTGACCGTATAACTGATATTAAGATACTCGACTCCAGGAGAAAACCTTTCTCAAAACTTAAGGATTCCAACGGAGAGAGGTTCAATCTCGCCGACTACATGAAGACTCACATCAACATGTATGCGACCGGTGACACCAGAGTAAAATTCAAGATCGTACCGAGAATGGTAACGGATATACTCGATATTTTCGGAAAGGATGTCCATTTTGAAGAAGAAACAGAAGAATATGTAATTGTATCCGCTTTAGTAACCGAAGGTGCAATGCTTCAGTTTGCAAAGTCTTATGCTCCAGATGTGGTTATCCTGGAGCCGCAGAGAATGGTTGATAAGCTTAGAGATTGGTCAAAAGCAGTTAAGAAAGTATACGGAGGTTAACGAAATGAAATTCACTAAACCAAAAGACTTTATAAGTTTTTATAGCCAATTCTATTTTGATAATGATATATCCAACGAAATTAAGAAACATTATGGCATCCCGACTAATTTAGATACAGGTAGCCAAGATGCCGAAGAACATGTTAAGAACAACCTATTAGACGAAGGCGTTTTCAACGAGTATGCTCTAGCGTGGAAATCAGGAAAACTTACCTGGAATAACACCATTTCCGAATTCGAATTTAAGGATTCATTCGTGCAAGAGAACTCTTATCTTAATGGATACGGATCCCCTATAAACATTGATGATTTCAATGAGTGGTGTGCCAGTCTCAATACAATAGATAACAATAGTTTGATTTTGGAGAACAAAACGAGAAAATATAAAGAGATATATGAGAATTCTCCCAAAAATATTGGTCCTGTTTACATAATCACAGCGCTATTTTTTAAATCTCGTGGTCGTTTCCCTATTTATGATCAGTTTGCACACAAAGCTATAAGAGCCCTTGCTTTGGTTTTAAATCCAGATGAGATATATTTAGGAGACAATCCTAGTAAATCCAATGTAAAAAAAGTAATGTGTATGTACAATGAATACATTACACTCCTAGATAAAGTATTTCCTAATGAAATTAATACAGATGGAGATTTATTCATCAGCAGACCTCTTGATCAGGCACTCTGGGTATATGGTCACTGCAAAAGGCCTTGGCATGAGATAAAGGAATAACATTTCTATCGCCACACATATAGTCGCACGCCTCCATTGATGAGTCATTTTTGACCCATCAAGCACGCTAATATGACAGCAGCAACAAACATGGAGGATACAATTATGAGGACTACTGAAGAAGCTATTAAGAAGTACAAGCATATTTGTTGGTATCCTTCAGCTGGAAAAGATTTCAGACCGCTTTTGTTTATCTCTAATTGGTACTATAAGAAAAACAATGTACCTCGAGAAGATGGTCAGGGATTCCCAGATCTCTTCATTCTCACAGACCTTTGCGGATTATTTGATAGTCTTGGTGATACGTCTTGTTTAGGTGACGCCTATTATCAGCTTAAGGAAGGATTCTGTGAACCTGATGCTCGTTTAATGCATGTTGAGCATAAAAACAGTTCAACAGAAATCATTGTAAAGAAATTTGAAAAACTTCGTGATCTTGGTCTTCCCTTCGTTCATGAATATGCGGCTTTCGATAAAGCATCTGATTATAATTCTTCCTTGTTGCTTAAGGTGGAGATTGTATCTCGCATAAAAGATGTGGTCAACAGATACGAAACTTCTATTCTATACGCAGCAGTGCTTAACGAGTTCTTTGCTGACAACTTCCTTCTCCCCAACAGAATCAAGACAGAATACCAGGTAATCGTTGCATATGGAGCTTTCGGTGGTGGTCATTACGATTCAAAATGGATTCTTCAGAAATACAAGGAATTCGGTACCAAGTATCTTATCGGTAACGACTATGGCTGGCGTCATATGGCTGAAGATTATCCAGACAAACCGGCTCCTAATTTTGATGTGCTCTACTGGATCGACGGAGAACAGTGGTCTAAAGGCTCACCTGTCATATGGTATAAGCTTTCCTAAAATCATAACATGTTAATCCATGGGGAGATTTTAGTACATGGGCCGCGCTATCATAAAGGTGAAAACAAACAAGAGACATGATAAAGCGAAGGAGGTGCACCATGGCAAGAGCAGAAGTTACAAGAATCCATACAGCAAGAAAGCCTGATGAGAATTACATTAAAGATCCTGTTATCGTCAAGGTTGCAAAGCTCGCTTTGATTCTTGCTGACAAGGATACCGATGATGAAACTAAACGTCTTTGTTTAAAGGCAGCCGAGAGATTCGAGTACATTACCAAAGAAGAAGCGACTCAGCTCCTTTTCTATAGAACAGAGCTTGAAAGATTCAGGACTCACGACAAAGATTCTGAGAACGACAAGATCTCTTAAGGAAAAGAGGTTATGAATATGAAATCCTTTAGACGTATACTTCCTGGTCAAACGGAAGAAATAATCGAAGTATCAGATGAACCTAATGAACCTATCGATATTTCGTATGATCCTGATGATACACATTATATTTGTGAAACGTTCGAAGAATATAAAGAATTCTGTGATCGCGCGAAGTTATACTAAGTCCCGGGGCACTCAATGCCCCTTTTTTGTCCCATCGCAGAAATTAATATATCATTAGGAAAACTGATAGAAAGCGAGGTTGAATAATATGGATCATGTAAGGATTATAGATGACTTTAAAGGAGATTTTGCTTTTCTCTCCAACTTCCACCAGTGTGACTTTGTATTTGAAGGTCTGACATATCACACTTCAGAGGCAGCTTTCCAGGCTCAGAAGTGCTCAACCGAATATGAAAAAAACAAGTATACAACCGTGACCAATCCTGTAGTAGCCAAGCGCATGGGAAAGAAAGAACCCGGCTTCCCTTCAAATTGGAATAAAATCAGCTATGGCATCATGAAAAATATTCTGAAGGCTAAGTTTGCCGTTCCCGAACTTAGGGAGAAACTGAAAGCCACCGGTGATGCCGTGCTCATTGAAGGAAACAGACATCATGACAATCGCTGGGGCAACTGTACCTGTGACAGATGCAAGAATAGAGAGGGACAGAACTGGCTTGGAAAGATTCTTATGGAGCTGAGGGCTGAATTATGAATATCGATGAGATTATAAACTTTGAAGAAAAGTGGCAGGAATTATTGGAGGGAATCAATTTAGATAGAACCCTCCCAGATGTTGATTATTTTAATCATTTGATATTTGATACTTATCAACTTTTAAGAGAGGAACATACTGAGGATACTATATCCAAGAAACTATTACCTTTATATAGGCACATTACTCAAGTAAGCATTCTCTTGGAATATGAGTACATCTCTGACATTCCGCACTCAGTGCAAGGAGCACTTAAAGAATCTTGTTGGGGACTATGTTATGTAATTGAACACGGCTTTAATTCAGGCTACCACGAAATTTCAATGCCGACAGGGTTAAGAAGTTATACACCCGCAGGTTGTACCGATCCCGAAGCAGATATGTCTTCATTTGAGTCATATATGAAGGAGTTCAATAGTAATATTAGATACTTCAAAGATCTTGATGAAGATTATGATTCGGAAGATGAAGAGTAATTCTTCCCTATTTTCAGAAATCATTGCTATAAAAGCCGCTTCATAACAAGCGGCTTTATTCATGAACTGATTTTGTCCCATCAGTCCTACTAAAATTATCTTAAAGGATTCAGCAAAAACTCACGAGTTGATAATGACGGCATAATGTACCAAATATTGGTCATTAAGTTGGATATATTTAAAGTTTACACATTCATATATGAGACAGGAGGCAAATAATGAAAATATATCTTCTATCAACAAAAGCTATAATGGTGGACTGTTGGTACGCTTATTTCAGCAATTATCCTGATGTATTCGTTGTTTGTGACGACTTAAAGATATTCATGGAAACACATAAACTTGATTGTGTCGCTTCCCCGGCAAATTCATATGGACTTATGGACGGAGGGTTCGATTTAGCAATTTCAGAATATTTTGGATGGGGGCTACAGGAACGTGTTCAGAAACACATTATCGAACACTTCAAAGGAGAACAGCCTGTGGCAACCAGCTTTATCGTTGATACTGGTAAAGATGATATTAAACTAATCCACACTCCTACAATGAGAGTCCCCTTCCCTGTTAAAGATCCCATGATCGTATATCAATGCATGAGAACAACGCTTATTACAGCACTTGAGAACAATATCGAAAGCATCGTTATACCCGCATTTTGCGGTGAATGCGGTGATGTTTCACCTAAAGTAATCGCTTATCTTATGTTTGAAGCATATAAGCAGGTCTTTAATCCACCTAACTCAATCGACTGGGATTACGCCTTAAGATGGTCACCTGAGTTGCAATATGTTATGGAGTCCTGGAAAGTCGAAGAACCGACAGCACCAGAGAAAGATGATATTTGATGAGTACAATTGTACCCATCGCTAAATATATGATAGTCTTAAGAAAATGAATAATTAAAGGATTCATCACCGCCTAATGGAGGAATGAACAATGACACACAACATTCACAGAGAATTAGTTTTTGAAATACTCAAGCGTTATACATCAGAGGATAATTCTAAAACCCCGACAGAAATTGGCAATTACATTACAAAGGATTATCCTGATCACACTTGTGACCGTAAAACTATTAATAAGGCGCTGAAATACTTAAGAGAATTGTATGGATCAGACTCGAACGGTAATTGGAAACATGACCGATTTTGTATCCATTATGATGTTGTTCCTCGTACTTCTTCCGCAAAGTACACAAACTACTGGCTGGAAATTAAACCCAACGATGATTCATTCTCAGATGACGAATTAATGGTTTTGATCGACGCCGTGCAGTTTTCGAAGCATATAAATTATAAGCATGCCGAATCAATCATTAAGAAACTTATCAAGCTAAGTGATAATTCATTTAGTGAGAAATTTGAATGTTATAAAAACATCGACAAAGAATACCACACTGTAAAACCAGATTTCTTTTTGAAGATTGGTGATATTAACAGAGCAATTAATCAACATAAGAAAGTTTCGTTCTATATTAGAGAGTATGACACAGACAAAGAACTCCACAGAATTGGAGAAAAGCCTCTCATAGTCAGCCCGTACAGAATCGTTACATCCGAGGGAAACTACTTCCTTTTAGGCAAAGAAGATTCCTCCACTAAAGCTAAGAGTTTTCGTATAGACAGAATAAGCGATGTTATTCCGCTTGACGAAGACTATGCTTCATGTGCTGAAATGGGAAGAATCAAATCACACCCGGAAGAATATATTACTGAACACCGCTACTTAAAATCAGGCAAAGTCGTTAATGTAACTATGTCTATTGATAAAACAATACTTGGAGAGGTCATCGATACTTTTGGTACAGGAATAACAATTGATCCGTCACCGGCAACTTCTAACAGTCTGACTGTTCACGTTAAGAGCAGCGAGGTTGACATTATCGAGTGGGTTATCAGATTCAGCAAATATGCCGTAGTACTTGAACCTACAAATATCAGGAACGAGATAATGACTAGATCATTACACCTGGCTTACTATTTTATCCATGACGAGAACGAGGAATATGAAAAAAGGATCTCTGCTGCAAAAGAAACCGGAAAACTGACCCTGATCAACATCGATATGAATAAATTTGATTCATATAAGGATATGAAAGAACTCACCAGAGTTGTTCTTGGATGTAATTGGATTAAGGATTTCTCATTCTTAATTGATTACCCTAAGCTCGAGGAAGTCTACATCGATTACAATTCCATTCAGGACACTTCAGTCATCACGAAATGCAAAAATCTGAAGAAAGTCGGTTTATATAACACAGATATAACATGCCTTGATTTTTTGAAAGGTCTTAAAAAACTGGATCAGATAGAATTAGATGAATACTATCTTGAAAACATCGAAGCCATTTATTCAATTCCGACCCTGAAAGAACTTTATGTTAACAAAGCTACTGCTGCTCTGATCGATGAAAAACGGTTAAAAAAGACCTATACCGCCCAAGATTTCATATATGAGGTCGTTGATTTTGGCGGCAAACCAGGACAACCGGCAACTAAGCACAAATAACTTCACTGCTGAATTAAACTAACGCTTATTATTTCTTAAGCTAAGCCGAGGCATCCCACCCATCCTACCCACGGGGAAAGATACCTTGGCTTTTTATTCTATGATCTGCCAGCGTTCATACTTGCCCGCATTTCCATATCTTGCGGCTCTCATATAGCACTGCCAGTTCAGTTCGACCAGGCGTTTGACATACCAATTCGGTGCAAACAGGCCGAATTCCTTGCAAATCACCTGATACACAAGTTTGTTGGGCACATAAAACGGGTTCTCCCATACAACTTTGTCACTTCTTCCGGACATGCGAAGAACGGCTGCAGCAACGGCAGGTGATCTTGATCCGCCATGGGAACAACATACATAAAGGTCTGTAACTTCGTCAGGCAGATTTCTTAAGAATCTGATGATCAACCTGGCATGAGCACCTTTTATGGACATAAGCTCGTTCGGATCCTCCACGTCTGCGAAGGGAACAATACATTTCTGTTCTTCTGGGAACATACTTAAATACTTGTTGTCCCTGCTGGTGCATGCAATGATGGCACACCTGTTCATAGGAAGATCCAGCACTTCCGGCCCGATGGCTGGAATAGCAAGTATATGGATTATGTATTTCTTGATCTTATGTTGGCGCATCATTTTCTCATGCCATAGATATTTCGCAGAACAGACCGCCTGCGAGCTTAGCAAATTCTGCAATATCAAAAAGGATATCGCCGTTCTGAAGGAGTGCATCTATCCTGTAAACAGTTCCATCCGCTTTTCTGATGGTCAGCTTATTCTCGGGCAATCCCGACACATCTTCCTTTGTAATGCTTCCCGGCAAAACAAAAACTGCAAATCTGTAACACAATACATTCACGGGATCCAGATTCCAGGCAGGATTACTGTGATATCTAGTAAGGAAATATGAAGCCTGCACCTCATCAGAACTTGATTCAAATTCGACACAGAAATCATCAGGATAGGTTATAGGTTCTCCTTTGCAATCCTCATCATTGAAAAAAGTGCTTGATTCTTTATACTCAGTTTTAAGAACATCCATTATTCTTGGGATGATATCAAAATCAGACGCTTTTTCAGTATGGAACTCTCTGTTATTCTCGTTTCCATCTGCAACTTTGGTAAGAAAGATCTTTACGTCATGAAACACGTCATAAAGAATCTGCCCTTCATAGCATTTACCTCTGACGGTCAATAATTTATTCTCAATAAATTTCCTCTTTCCCTCCTCCTGATTTCCGCCTATCCCCCATGCAATTCCGGCACCGCTTTTAAAGACCAGTTCTTTGCCATAAAGATACTCCTGCACTTGCTTAACGGACATATATTCAACAGTGCCACCCTTCTTTTCAACATTATCAATTTTTTTTATAAACTCAGATTCAATCTCTTTATCTGCATTTCTGTATCGATTCAGGCACAGATATTGCTTACAATGTTCAAAACGTGTCTTTTCACCGGCATTTCTTATCGCAAGAACAATCATATATGGAGTACTGGGTTTTGCGAGAACTTCATACCAACTATGTTTATCTGCAGGCAATTTCCCGACAGCAAACGACCTGTCTTTCAGTATCTCCCTGAGAACATCGGTCTGATTGCCGCTTATTACCATTTCCATATCACGGTTACTGATAATTGCCATTATTACTCTTCTTCCTCCACCGGAAACCCTGCCAGTTTAAGTCCTTCTTTCGTATAAAGCACTGGAACAATCTGGGATAAGTATTCTTCCAGCATGATGTGGTGATACCCTGCTAAGAGAAGATCCAGTTCATCACCGAGTTCTCCCTTAAGCCAGTTGCTTATGGGCATAAGCACACGGTTAATACCTTTCAGTTCTTCACGGTAGTATTCGGCATCCATATAATTCCACCAGACTTCACGATATGCGCCGCAATACTCACCGACCCACGCTATATCGGCAGCATAGCCCCAGATATTCATATCGGATGTATCCCCGTGCTCACGACGCTTACTTATATATTCTTCTTCGTCCCAGCCGTAAGGAACGATGATGCCGTCAATTACTATCGGATCACGGTCTTCCGGATGATAACGGCTGCACAAAGATACGATATCACCACGCTTGAAAGGAACAGGAAAACTAAACCACAGCTCATCAAAGAACGTTCTCAGATCATACCAGCGTTTGTTTTCCTCTTTTTCATAATCCGTAGAAACATCAAGTATACTTCCGGCTATATCGATATCTATCGTTCCGTGAACAATGTGATCCTCGGTCTCATCAGACCGTCTTCTGTTAATTTCATAAAAGACCGCATCCTCAGCATCTTCGTTATCCAGAATAAAGCTTTTGCATTTATCCCAGCTCGAAAAGAACCCCTCATAATCAGTTATTCCGCGTCCTCTTTTGGCCGAATATTCAAATCTTCTGAATTTATACAGATAACCACCGGAGCAGTCTTTGAATCCCTTAACGAAAGCATTCTCCATTTCAATGTATTCGCGGAGAATCTTATGTACAGACTCATCCGCAAACTGACATGTCCATCTTCCGCAGTTCTTAACTTCCATATCAGGCATATTGTCAATTATCCACTGCCAAGCCTCGTGTTTCTTTTCGAATGTTATGTTATTACACTGAGAAACAAGCCACGCTGCTTCAAGAGCATTGTATTCGTAGCCGATATCCCTGTGATATTTCTTTATATCTCTTGAATTTATAAAAGCTGAAATATCCATCATCTGCCTCCTTTCCATCAGTTTAAAACGAGGCATGGGTTAATTTAGGTGCATTTATACCCGGGTTGACTGAGACGCTAATCCTGAAGTATCAGTCAACAGAACAATGGAAGCTAGTGGACTGATCATCGAATAATATCTTTATGTTGAATATAGAAGTCACCATGTCCGCAAAATGACGCATGAGCTTTTGTATCCTATGAGTGTAGAAAGAACACACAGTTTCGTTAATGCAAATGAGGTGAATCTTATGGAAAATGAAAACAATATAAAGAAGAACGAGAAAATTGATGAATTCAAGGCGTGCCTTGCAGAATCCGGAGTTGATACTGACGGTCTTGAAATTAAGCCGGATGACAGTCTTTGGGATATTTTCATGAAGATTGGTGTCGGCAAAATCGTCGTTTGTGATGACGCCCGCACTTTTGACAGCAGCGACATGGACAGGATGCGCGAAGAAGGCAGAATTATCGGTGAGATTGATGTAAACAAGGATGACTAAGCTTATAAAAGATGGAAATGCGTTTCGTTTCAATTCTTCTCGCAGAAAAGTGCAATTCAGTCAGATGCACCAAAATGTTCGCATATGACCTGATATTATTACAACCAAGAGATGCTTACAGCAGTTTCCAGAGGGCATCTTGTACAGAACCTGATAAGTTAAAGTCATCTGAAGGACGGTGGTTAAAACCCACCCGCACCGTAACATTAGGACCGTTTTCGGGTGTGTAGCTCAGTCCGGGAGAGCGTCAATGGCAGAATCAGATCTAACAATAGTAAAGACACAAACAGCTATATATGTAATAAAGGCCCATCAAAAACAGTAGTGTGTCTTGTAACTTAACGGAATCTTTATATCTTAGAGAAATCTTTAAGACTAAAGATCCCACCCAAATCTCTGGAAGAGCGATGCGGCTGATTGCCGCATCGTTTTTGCAAATTCTCAATATGCATTTTAGGAGGTATATGGACATGCAGTAGCTAGTTTAATTCAAGGAGGACTACAATGCATGAGACTTCAAACTTATGACGGAATCACTTATCGTTACAGATATGATCCCGTACCTTACTGCGGCGTATATCGCCGAAAGAAACCGACACCGCCTTATAACAAACGCACCCGGGTTTTGAACTCCATTCAGGAAGAAGATCGGCCGTTCAAAGATCCTGTATTCAAAGAAGTGGTCAGTCTATATGGTGGGGGATGTATACTTTGCTATAGATATTTGATCAATTACGAGCGACATACGGACAGATGCTGGAAAACAAGCTATAAGTGCAGGAAACAGTGGATGAAGCATCAGAAGAAGCATTATCCAACTATTAAGATAAGTCCTAGCGAAGCGTTCGATGACAGTTGACTGACGCTCTATTCCCGGAGCATCAGTCAACAAATATACTATTAATATATTCTAATTGTTCTTCACTCAGGATATCCAAATTAACCGCATCATCTCTCATTTGGCCATTTTCAAAAGTAGCTTGAGCACATTTTGCAATTTGAACAAAATGATTGCCGGATATCTCGCACAAAAGCGTATCGTGAAGTTTATTCTTGCCTAAAACATTTCCAGTAATACTATTAATGATAACAGCGTGCCTATTTAGGTACATTTTATGTTCCGGAAGGTAATAAGTATCGTCATATCCATCTATTGGATTATCGGCAAGAATGACAACAACTCGTGCATATTCAATTTCACCAACATCTAATGGTTTCATCTATTTACTCCTTTTATTTTCATAAATCCGTTCAAATATGCCCATTACTAATCTTCTGCTACTGAATCCAGATCGTAGTCAATCCAATCTTTTAGTTCAGAAACACTCTCACATTTTTCAGAATTGATTTGGATCTGATCTAACTGGTATCTCGTTCCGTCTTTGGTGTTAACGACACATTTATCTTCCGCAACTGAAACTTCAGATACTGTGCCCGGTAATACATAAGCTGAAAACCTGTAACAAAGAACCCCCATCGGGTCTTCATCATGACAACTGTAAAAGCACCTTAGGAAATATGAGGCTTTAGCCATTTCAGACTGTGCTTCAAAGACTAAGGAAAAATCTTTAGGATTGTTGTAACAATACCCATTTGTACGTTCTTTCATGAATTCGAGCAAGGAGGAATTGACATCTAGATTCCTTATATCTTCAGAAACCAATCCAGTCTGATTGTTTTCGACTGTTGGAGTCAGATAGAACCTGATATCGTAGAGAATATCGTAAACTCGATGGCAGTTACCTCTGAGTTTCAGGTTAATTTCAAAGAAAAATTTCCTGTATACAGATTCAGTATCTCCCCCGCTGTCAGTATAGAAACCGCCAAATACCAGTTCCTTGTCTTCCATAAACGCTAGAAAAGCATCAAGTTCAGGATAATCCATCTCGGGTTCTACATCGGGACCAACCATTTCAGAATACCTGAAGATAACTTCTGTCCAGTCTTTTAAGCCTTCTTTTCCGCTCTTTTCTTCATTGATACACAGATAATGTGTGCACTGCTCATAAGGAGCAGCAGCCCCCTGTTCTCTTATAGCACAGACGCTGACACCCATGATCCATACCTGATAAGGATACTTCCCATTAATCTCAGGAAGTTTCACTATTCCAAACTGCTTGTTATCCAGCATACGCCTGATAGTATCCGACTGATCACCTTTCATGATGATCTCCTGTCCTTTAACCGGTTCTACTTTTCCCCATCTGCATCTTACAGACATAGCATTCACCTCATCTGTCCAAATAACACTTATAGTGTTCACTGCCGTCATAATGGATTATCGGGTCTTCTGTAAGGCTAAAAGCTTTCTTAATCTCTGCAACATACTCCTCACCGATATTAGGATTCATATATATGACCGGCCTTCCTTTACCGTTATAATCAACCCTGCCTCTGGGATAGTAATCGAAAGCTCTGTTGCACTTGGCAGGTCTTACAAATTCCCACAAAAGCTTATGGTTAAAGGTATTACCTGATTTGGCAATACCATACTCAGCACCTTCTTCGAAAACAAAAGCTTTCAATTCATCTTCTACTACCCAAAATACGCCTCTCATATAACCTCTTATTTCTTAATCGTAATTACCTCAAGACCGTGGTTCTTTGCATACCAGACGGTTTCTTTGGTTCCTCCGGGAGCACCGGTATAAACACCGATAAGCCTTGACGAGTTATCAACCATCCAGTGGTTCCTGTCGAAGAACGCTGCTCTGCCGGGCTTCTTACTTACATAAACGATCTTGTCGGAACCCATGAGGATCCTGGTATATCGCTTCTTCCACTCAGGTTCCCAGTCCTTTTCCATGCCGTTCCATGCACATGCTGCTACAAGATGAACGTTCTTGCCTTCCTTCTTGAGCTTTATGATAATCTCGGCTGCCCAGATATCAACACCTCTCTGCATTCCTGAGATAAAGTCTGTATAGCCATCCTCAACTGCTTTTCTTATCTGCTCTTCGAGCCAGGCAATAACCTTTTCCTCGCTCATTTCGAGTCTTTCGGGTCTGTGTCCCGTAAAGGAACACGCATGTTTAATATCAATTTCCATAAACAACTCCATTTGTGATTATTGCTTCTTATACATTAATTGTAGAAAACGGTATGGGTTAGAAATACCCCATCAAGATTTGACTTAAGAATTAAGCTCTTCTTCAGAGCCTTGCTCATCACCGAAAGTGTTTCTGTTAATAGATTCACAGAATTTACTCATTTCATTAATTACAGAATCATCGTAGTTAGCGCCAAATTTATTATTGATGTATCCAACAACACTCTCAACTTCACTATCACTAACAAACACACCCTGGCTTCTTATAGGACAAGGGGAAGTTACAGGAAAGAAAAGCATATCGCCTTTGCCAATAAGCTGTTCAGCACCATACGCATCAATAATCGTCCTAGAATCAACACAATTTGTAACAGCAAATGCGATGCTGGAACCAATAACCTTTTTAGCGCCTGCAAGAACACTAACCGAAGGATGATGAGTAGCAACAATCAGATAAATACCAGCAGCCCTGCTATCTATGGCAAGCCTTGTAATGTATTCTTCAAATTTCCTCGCCCACGGGCGTGGAAACATGAACTCAGAAAGTTCACTGATTACAATGATGATATTTGACAGATGTTCTACGTTGGGTTTATCTCTATATTTTTCATTATATTCGTTTATATCTTTTACCTGTCCATCAGCCAAAATCTTTTGCCTTCTTTTCTTCTCAGTTATCGCCCACTTCAATGCGGCAACAGCTTCAAAAAATCCATAAATAACTGGCACTAGAAGATGAGGAATATCCTTGTACAAACATAGTTCAAAATATGTAGGATCAAGAAGGATCATGCGGACATCATCTGGAGAAGAATGAAGCAGTATGCTTGTTAGTATCGAGTTAATACAACTTACTGTTCCTGATCCTGTAGAGCCTGCGATCAGCAAATGAAGGGTTTTAGAAATATCATAGTATATTGGTTCACCTGAAATATCTCTTCCAAAAGGTACCACCAGTGGAGAAGAATTTAAAAACTGATCTGTCTCGACCAGCCCCCTTAAGGTAACAGGCAATCTTCGGTCATTAGGCAGTTCAATATAGAATGAATCCTTCCCAGGAACAGGAGCTTCTATTCTTAATGAATACGCCGCCAACGCCATCATCAATTCATCATGAAGCGCTGATATTTTAGATATTTTGATTCCTGTTTCTGCTTTCAACTCAAATCTAGTAACCGAATTTCCATGAACAATCCCGATTACTTTTGCGCTGATTCCATAACTCTTAAAAGTCTCTTCTAGTTTATTTGCCTTTTCCTTGTCCTTTTCCTCTTCTTCTGGACCAACGTGGAATTCTATATCCGGTGCTAACAATGATGTTGGAACAAACCCATAGCCTTCAAACTTCTTATTCATTTTCAATAATCCTTTCGTCATTATTCTTGGCGCTGCTCCAAGTAAACGCTCAATTCAAGCAAAGTATTACTACTCTCTTACGCGCAGAATCCAAACTTAACGGTCTTAATCTTTGTAATCGGCATCTCAATATCGGACGCAACTATTGTCTTAATGTCTTCGCTGGTAACACTGGAATAATCCATTGCGACGAGTCGTGATGCCTGGGCCATCTTCGCCTTCTCAATAACATTTCTCACGTATCTTCCATTACCGAAATCATCATCTTTCAACGCAATGCTAAACACATCGTGAAGCTTCTCCCGTGCATCTTCTGCAAGAATCAGGCCTTTCTTTTTTGAAATCAGATCGGCAATGCTGCAGAGTTCATCAACGTTATAGTCATCAAAAGGGACATGGTAGGCAATTCGAGATCTTAATCCGGGATTCTTCTGGAGAAATGTCTCCATCTTATCCGGGTAACCTGCGAAAATAACTATTACATCATCACGGTGATTCTCCATTTCCTGGACTATCGTGTTAATTGCTTCATCACCATATGATCCGTCTCTGTCATCAACCAGCGAATAAGCCTCATCGATGAAGAGAACACTTCCTTCCGCCTCTTTGAATTTTCTCTTTATCGTAGGTGCTGTCCAACCAACATATTTGCCGACAAGATCTGCTCTTCCACACTCAATGAGTTTACCCACTGCAAGCACATCGTTATCTTTCATTATTTGGGCAAAGAGTCTTGCCACACTTGTCTTGGCTGTTCCAGGATTGCCCGTGAACACCATGTGCATGGAGGGACGGTCAAATGCCACGCCCTTTCCAGCAAAGATCTTCCCGGCTTTGTTATAGTCCAGAGCCTGCTTAATAACACTTTTGGCTTTATTCAGGCCTATCATTGCCATCAATTCATCATATGCGCTGCCAGAAGGTTCTTCTTTTACGATCTTGTTTTTGACTGATTCAATTCCCTTATATTGAGGAAAAATATCGGTCTTCAGCTTGTTTGAATGCCACAGTTCGTACATATCGATTAACTCAGAAGAAATGTAATGCTTTCCTTCTTCAATCTTTGCAAACAACTTCTTGTCAGTACGGGTCTTCTTCTCTTTTGCCAGAAGCTTTAGAAACTCCTTAGCGCCTTCTGAATCAGCCGTCTTCTCACAGATCTCCACAAGATTCGTATGACCGAGTTCCTCATATAAGATCTTCTTAGTAGTATCGCTGGTCTTAGGAATCCATATTATTGTAAGAACATCATTAGCGAACTGTTTTATCATCAAACACAGCTTCTCAAGATTTGCATAGCCCTGAGGAGCATAGTTGCTCTCGCGGTCATTTTCATAATTGACCTGCACAAAAACAGCTCCGCCTTTTCCACTAATATATATCGGCTCAAAATCACTATCTGAAACATTATGCGAAGATCTGAATCCAATAATTGTATAGCGCTTACTTTTAAGCCTGTTATTTGCATAAAGGTTGCCTACCAAAACTTCAGCTATATCCGCACTATCGTCCTTTTCACCAGTTTGGATCAGATAGTGAACAGGATGTCCTTCAATATGCTTCTTTTTATTGCCTGATGCTATGCGTTCGAGCTCATCATTAAGAGATTCTTTGGCCATAAAGCAACTAGTACTCTCTAAGGTTGTTTGAGTCTCGCCTTCTCCAAGAAGCTTTTCCACATATCTGAAACTTGTTCCGCCAAAGCCTCGGTCATTTAAATAGCTTATTTCAAATGTATCGAGAACCTCATCAGCGGAATTAATAAAATCAACGCGTTCAGCATCTTTCAGCATCTTGTTTGACAACCTGAATGTTGTTTCAGTGCAATTAAGATCTGATATCTCAATGTTCAGTTTTTTAATAAAAGTCTTAATCGTTGCGTCAATCTTTCTGTTGTCAGAAGAAACAATTCCCATTGTAATGGTTTTACGCGAAACATTTGCAATATAAATAAAACACGTTCTATCTGATCTATCGAAAAGCTCATCAGTGATTAAAAAGCACTTACTGCGCTCTTCATATCCCTGATGCCTATCACTGAGCTTCGCCGCTATATCGTCATCAACTATTGTTCCGGTTATTTTGTAATAGAACATAAAATACCTCCTATATTCAAAATCTACGTTTTATCTGATTTGATTATAAGAGGTGTTATGCACGTATTTTGACCCATCAGAGTTTGTCAAAACAGAGATGGATATTTAATTTTAAACCTGGTATGTGCCATTCGATGACCATTTATAGTTGCCGGTGGTGTCAGATCTGTTGTAACAATCTGCGCATTATCTTCTAACGCAGCAGGCATTCCGAACACTTTGGCAAAACACTCGTCTGCATTCGTAAACGGAACATCGAATTCAAGTTCTTCATTAACCTGGCCCATTCCGTTATAGACCTTACCCACTATCTCCACAAGCCTTCTCTGATTAACTTTTTCTCTTATGGGAAAGGAGATCAGAACAGTTTCAGATTCATACTTTTTGCACCAATCGATACCGAGTTTTATAAAGTCCTCATTTGTATATCCGTTATTCACCACACAAAAAGCTTCGTTCATGCCACACTGACACTTAATGTATGTCAGATCGCTTTTGATGATCGCGTTTGCCAGCAGTTCACAATATTCTTCAGCATATTCCTCACCAACAAACGCAGTAATAAACATGCACGGCAATAAACTTACATATTTTGAAATGGTTTCGTAGGCATCACATACAGCGGCCGGCTGATGAACAACCGGTTTCTGATTGTTTGAATTAATTGTCATGATTATTACCTCGTGTGCTCCTTAACCCAATTCAGAAGCTCTTCATAGTCTTTACCTTCGCTGCCAGAAGCAACAGCATAGATGATATCCGCGAACTCTTTGTTGGTTGATTCAACCTTATAACCATTAAGTTCAAGCAGCGTCAACAATGCCAGCGCTCCGATACGCTTGTTACCATCATGGAATGGATGATTGCCAATTAATCCATATCCAAAACGAACTATCTTATCCATGTCATCCGGATAAAGATCCTGCCCTGCGAAAGTCTGGAAAGGCGATTCAAGAGCAGAGTCCAAAAGGCCTTCATCACGCACGCCATAGGAACCGCCGTAACGGTCATAAATACATTTATGCAGGAGCAATACCTGTTCTTTAGTTAACGTGATCATTTTGCGAGCTCCTTGAACGCTTCATCAAATCTGTCCATCAGTTTATTAGCTGCATCGATCACTTCGTTATCATTCAGTGTCTTATGCTCATTCTGCAAATTGTTCTCATTAGTATCATTCATTTCCATCACCACCGTTTTTTCTACAGCAATATTACCACGTAAGATCGTCAAAGATAAAAGCCAGATCAGAGAAAGCTTTCTTAACCAAAGCACTTCTCTTTTCTTCACGCACTTTCCAATCAAGATCCTCGTAGTCGTCCTTATAGAACTTTGCCAGTTCGTCGAACTCGTCAGCTACGGTTTCAAGAAGAGCGTGCCACTTTTCTGAATACTCATCATTTAAACGTTCCTGTTCTTCTTCAGGACCATACATAAATGCATTCATATCCTCAACCACGCAGTTCCCGATAGCCGGTGTGTGCTTGTTAAAGAACCTGAGATAATCCCTGATGATGACTGCAATATACAGGCTCATCTGCCAGTGCACATCCCAAGAGATATTTGCGATCTTAAACTCATTGAACTTCTTTTTATCGAGATTCTTCACTTTGCCGAGCTTAAGATGGCGCAGCTTATAGTCACGGACTCTGTCTTTAAGCACACTCAACTGATAACGGACTCCAATAATCTGGTATTCATCGGGGAAATCCATAACAGCTTTCCTATAGTTATCAAAGCCCTCTTTTGTATAAACCTCATCGCCATTTTCCAGAGTCTTTTCAGCAAAACCGCTTGTGGCTTTATCGTAGAGCTTATCCCACTTCCTTTCTGTAATATATCTTTTCATAACAATTCACCTCGTCTTTGGAATTATTATGAACTCAAGCATGGGTCAAATTTATCCCATTAATCAGAATCTGCTAATCGGCATATGTAAAGATTAAACTATCAAACTGAATAAAGAAGTGAGCAACTTCCCACTCCCACTTTTCAGTGATACCGTATTCCTCCTTGATTATTTTATGAACCTCAGAAGGCGGTATTACTCTTCCGTTATTGGTAATCATGTGATTTATCAGATAGTCAACAGTGCTATTGTTACATATCTCCAGTATCTTTCTAACTATGACTATGGTTTCTTCCATATCACTCTTTATAAATCCATATTCAATTCGATTCTTTCCTGGAACCGAGCGTTTCATTCTTTTATCCAAATCATCAGGAGAACGTTTGGAAATCTTTCGAATAGCATCTGCAAATTCATCAGAAAGACGGAATCTCAATCTTACTTGGTACTTTACAGGTTCAGAACCATGCAAATATGTCCTATAACCTTCAAAATGATTCAGTTCGATATTCTTCATTTCTTATAACCTTATATTTCGCCCTTTTGTCTTTGTCGAGGATTTTTTCATACAGTGATCCTCGCGACTTTTCCCCACGGCGGATTAACATCATCTGTTACAAGCAACCATAAAACAGGAATATTATTTGCTTCCATTTCTTTTGGAAAGTCAGCATATCCGTCTGTCATGATAATTATACTGGCAGGAGGTGTTTCCATGTGCTTTGCAACATAATCGAAAACGATATCGAATCTAGTACCTCCACCGCCTTTAGGTCTGATTACTCTGAATTCCTCTTCGTTTTCAAAAGGTATAGGCTCAACCACTTTTGCGTCAAAAAATCCAAGCCAGCCCTTCAATTTGCCGTTAAACTGATCAATCGCACCTTTGATTTCAGAATAAGCCGCTGTGATTTCATCATCAGACATACTTCCCGATGTATCTATCATGAACAATATATCTTTTACAATATCATCTTTCTCATTGTAGTCGGGCAAAAAGAAAGGACTGTCATCAAACCTTCTGTCAGGTGGTGTAAATGAATAGTCCGTTATTTCTTCCTGAATAAAATCATTCAGTATCGTACGCCAATCAGTCTGCGGCTTGCGGAGTTCTGTCAAAATTCGTTCAACACACTTTGGCAACAATCCACTTTTATTTGAAGGATCTCTTATGGACATCGCTTCAGCTGCGTCCATTAGATTCTTATACCA
>JAEEGJ010012074.1_pt1 | contig 21563 bp, 18 predicted proteins | sample 8958761 | NCBI WGS metagenome assembly JAEEGJ01 (sample SAMN16246546, study PRJNA631951) | gut metagenome | biome: gut microbiome; feature: rumen; material: RS-attached | host: Bos | place: Iran: Karaj | collected 2018-10
CCTCGTTGCGGCGATCGCGTTCCCTTTCATCCCGCTGTTCTTCCACTACAATAATATCGTCGGTATGATCATCATGATGGCCATCGTGCTGATGTTCATGATGATGTACCGTAATCCTGCCGTCGCGCTGATGCCCGACATCACGCCGAAGCCCCTGCGCGCAAAGGCAAACGGCATCATCAATATCATGGGTTATTTCGGCGGCGCGTTTGCCACCGTACTCGGTATCTTCATGGTTCTCTCGAAGTATATCAACGCTTCCGACACCGACAGAGCCAAGATGCTCTGGGTCATCGAGCTGCCCTTCATCGTAGCTTCGATCCTCATGGTCATCTCGGCATTCGTGCTGTTCTTTACCATTAAGGAAAACAAGCTCGCCGCGGAGCTCAAGGATGAGATGGATCTGGGCGAGCAAATGGCCGCGATCGAGACTCCCGTTGACGACGACAAGCCCATGTCCTCCGCCAACAAACGCATGCTGCTCGCGATCCTCGGCGCGGAGTTCCTCTGGTTCATGGCTGACAACGCGATCGGCACCTACATCGGCAACTACGTTATCTACTATCTGCAGTCTTCATCGAGCAAGACCATGATCCTGACCATTCTCGGCGGCGTGGCTTCCGTTGTCGGTTTTGCGACCGCAGGCTCCATTGCGGACCGCATCGGCAGAAAATGGACCATTTCCTCGGGTCTGGCGATCACCGTTCTCGCGTATATCGTTATGATATTCGCAAAGCCTACGGGAGTTGTCACCGGCGAACACGGCGAGTTCTCGTTCCCCGTGATCCTCTTTGTCGTATGGGCTATCAAGGGCTACGGCATGGCACTCGTGCATAACTGCTCATTCCCGATGGTCGTAGAGCTCTGCTCCTCGAAAAAGATCGGCAAATTTACCGGCTACTACTACGCGGCCAGCATGTCGGCGCAGACCGTTACGCCCATACTGCTTGGTCTGGTTCTGCGCAGGACTCTGGCATGGGGCACGCTGCCCAAGTACGCCCTGATCCTCGTGATCTTAAGCTGCACGGTATTCACATGCCTTGTTAAGAATATCAAGGCTAAAAAAGTCGCCAACGTCAAGGGCCTCGAAGCCATCGAAGGCGACTGATAATAAAACATCCGGCGTCCGTAGTTCCCTGCTGCAGGGGATACTGCGGACGTTATGAGGTAACTATGGAAACAAATAATGTTAATTCAATCCCTCCCGTACTCTCTGCATACGTGGACGGAAGCTTCGACAAAGAAACCGCCCGTTTCGCCTACGGTGTGATCCTGCTCGACGGCGATACGACCGTCGCAATGATGTCCGCCGCAGACGACGATCCCGAGCTCGCATCCATGCACAATGTGGCCGGTGAGATCAAGGGCGCCGAGGCCGCGATCCGTTTCTGCCTCGAGCACGGGGTAAAGGAGCTCACGATCTACCACGACTACGAAGGCATCGCAAAGTGGCCGCTCGGCCTCTGGAAAGCGAATAAGCTGGGTACACAGGCCTACCGCGATTTCTACCGCGAGGCGGTGCGGACGCTTAAGATTACCTTCGTGAAGGTCAAAGGGCATTCCGGAAACAAATACAACGACATCGCCGACAAACTCGCCGGCGAAGCGCTGAAATAAGAAAAGACATGGGGACGGTTCTTCTGTCTGCCCACATGACTTAAAACGCGGGCGGCAACGGGATATTTCACCGCAAAACAAGAGCTTATCGTTTTGCGGTAAAACACCCTGCGGCGCCCGCGTATTATTCTGCTTTCCGACAGACGGAAGAACCGTCCCCAGACACCCTTTTTCACGCTTCTACTTCATCGACTGTATTATCTCCCATGCGTCCGCCGCGCTGCCGCTCTCCAGAGTGAGCGTGACCATGCAGGGCGTGTTGAAGAATATATTGACGTGGTTTTTATCCGACAATGCATTGGTCAGTTTTTCTTCGGTGATCTCACGGACACGCCCGATGCATTCAGCCCAGGCGTCCGCGTCGGCGCCGGTATCTGCCGTCCAGCGGATGCGGGTATCGCCGCGTGTATAAACGCCCTCAAACCATATCGGAGAGGGATTGCCGCTCTCCTCACGCAGATAAGCGGGAAAACTCGCGTCGGTGAGTATGCCCATATTTACTTTCTCGCTCTCTGCGGTATAACCCAGAGCCGCGAGATCCGGGATGCAGGACGCAAACGCGTCAGGATATTCTACCCGTGTAGAGAAAATGACCGATCCCTCGGGCGGTTCGGAAAACCGCTCCCGGTCAAACGGATGCTCCCAGAACCAGTCAAGCATCCCGACCATCGACTCATAACTGTCCTTAAACGAACCGCATATCTGATACCAGCCCTTATCCGTCTGCCAGGTCAGGGTCTTATTCTCGTTCTCGGCGCCTTCCCCAAGTATGCGGACGCCGTCGCGCACAGTCTCGGTGACATAGGGCGGCAGTTCATTGCCCGCGTCATCCACACGGATAAATATAACATCGCTGATCTCGTGCAGCTCCTTCGGCGCCGCTATCAGTGTCAGATCGCTGTATTCCGCTATGCTCTCGCCGCGTCTCATCCACATAAATACGACCTTGTACAGGCTGCCGTCACCGTTGTATGACGCCGAAAAGCTCTGCTCGGGATGGTCGGCGATCGTGGGGATGATACCCTCCGCCTCAAACTCCGCGCGCCTGTCGTTCATGAGCACAGTCAGTGCGCTCGGCCCCATAACGAGGTCTGCGCTGCTCGATACGGTCTCCTCTTTTTTGCCGGCATTCTTAAAGTAATCTGCCGCGGTCATGGACCGAGACCAGGTCTGCGTCCCTGCGTCAGTACCCTTGCCGATACGCGGGATCATATATATCCCGAGAATAACCAGACACAGGCACGCCGCAGCCGCAGCCACGCCGCAGATCATCCTCCTGCAAAACGGCGCTTTTGCCGTTCTGCTGCCTGCCTCTGCGGAAAAATCCTCCGCGTCCTTTATATATTCGTCTTTGATCTCGCCTATCGCGTCTGTCAGTTTGTCCTTACTCATATACAGATATCCTCCTTTTCGAGGTGCGTGCGAAGCTTGTCCCGCGTGCGTTTGAGCATCATTTTGACCTTGCTCTTCCCGAAGCCGAAACGCCCGCAGATGTCTTCGATCGTGTCAAAAAACCAGTATCTGCGCAGAAAAACGCGCCGTTCCTCATCGGAAAGGGTGTCCAGGAAGGAATTGATGATATCGGTCAGTTCCTTTGCTTCCAATGCCTCGTCGATCGTGTGTCCCGAAGGGATGCATTCCTCCAGCTCGTCCAGCGAAACGGCGATGCCGTCGCTGCCGCCGCGCTTTGCGGCAGTTCTGGCGCGGAGCTTCTTTAAAGACAGCCGCCTCGTGATCTTCCCGAGAAACGTGGAAAGTATCTGCGGATTGTGCGGCGGGATGGCGTTCCATGCGGCCAGGAAAGTATCGTTTACGCATTCCTCGGCGTCTTCCCTGTCGTTCAGGATATTATGCGCAACGGCAAAACAATACCGCCCGTACTTGCGCTGCGTTTCAGCGATTGCGGACTCATCCCTCTCCATGTACATACCGACGATCCTGCTGTCTTCCACGGACGCACCCCCTTTCGCTTGTCAATCTCGCGAATTGCTTCGCAATTTGCTCTCTGTTTATATACTACCATTTTTTCGCGCGGGGTCACAGCGAAGAAATGAGGAGAAGACATGGGAACGGTTCTTCCGTCCTTTTTTTGTAATCCAAAGCACGGCGCTGCAGAGAAAACTTCCGGGACCCGTTAAGGACGCCGGTACTTATCGACCGTATTGAGGTCGATTATGTACCGCTGCGTCCGAATCGGAGTGAGAACGAGTCCCGGAAGTTTTGCTCGTCGCCGCCGTGCCGATAATAGAAACAGGGGACGGAAGAACCGTCCCCATGTCTCATGCTATCTCATTAACGATATTGTTGATCCACACGCCCTTTTTGACCAGTATGAACCCGAACGTGCACTTGAGCAGGTTCAGCAGGTTCACGCAGGCGTACAGCGGAAGGATCGGAAGCGCCGTGAAACGCGACAGGATAAATGCCGCGGGTACCGAGATCACGCACATGAACGCGCTGTCGAACAGGAACGTGATGCCTGTCCGGCCTCCGGCCCTGAGCGTGAAATATGCCGCATTTTCAAAAGCAAATATCGGCATGAAGCAGGCTCCGATCCTGATGATCGACGCAGCCATGGCCCTGGCGCTGTCGGTCGTATTGTAGGCTCTCGGGAAAAGAGGCGCCAGCACGAATACGAGAATTCCGATCAGCACTCCCATCGATAGCGAAAAAGCTATCATCCTGTATGCGGTCGTCTTTGCCTCTTCCATGTCTCCGGCGCCGAGCATCGGGCCGACGACTATTCCTACGGAATAACCGAGCGAGAGGTAAACGACATTGAACAGATTCGTGATCGTGGTCGCAATGTTCATCGCGGCTACAACCTCGAGGCCGCGCAGCGAATAGCACTGTGTGAGCATCGCGATGCCCGCGGACCAGAGCGTTTCGTTGATGATCAGCGGAAAGCCCTTTATCGCCACCTGCTTTACCAGCAGGGCGGGCACGTGCAGGCTCCTGAACGCGCCTTTGATGTATTCGTATTTCTTTGCGTGGGAATGCGTCCAGACCATCACGATCAGCATCTCAACATATCGGGAGATGATGGTCGCGAGCGCCGCGCCTTCGACGCCCAGTTCCGGGAATCCCCAGTGGCCGAATATCAGCAGCCAGTTCAGTCCCAGGTTGGTGATGACCGCTACAACACCTGCGATCATCGGTATCCTGGTATCGCCCATTTCCTTCTGCATGCTCGCGTAGATCTGCGTCAGCGCGAACGGAGGCAGGCCCCAGAGCATGATGAACAGATATCTCCTGCCGAACTCAAAGGTAGCGGCTATATCGCCTTCGCTGCCCTCGCCCAGCAGATAGTAATTGATCAGTGTATCGCCCGCGATAATGAATACCAGTATCGCGATAATGCTTATCGCAACGCAGACAATGAGTTTGAGGCGGAACGTATTCCGCATGCCTTCCCAGTCCCTGCGTCCGAAATACTGAGCTCCGAATATCCCGACGCCCGAAACGGCGCCGAACAGGCAGAGCGAGTAGACGAACACGAGCTGATTGACGATCGCGACTCCGGACATCTGCTCGGTCCCGAGCTGTCCGACCATGATATTGTCCAGAAAGCTCACGAAATTCGTAATGCCGTTCTGTATCATCATCGGGACTGCGATCCCGAGTACCATTGCGTAAAATTTCCTGTCTCCTATCAGCTTGCCCAAGCCGCTCCGGTTTTCTGCCGTGTTCATGATAATCTCCGTTGTAAATTATATTTATGCACTGAGTTCATTCGCAATCCGCTTCGCTGCTTATAATATCTTCTCAGTTCGAACTCAGTGATTACGCACTGAGTTCGAACTGAGCCATATATAATTCGTAATACGCGCCGCGCAGAGCCATGAGTTCTTCCGCAGTGCCCGCCTCCTTGATGCCGCCGTCGTCGATGACGAATATCTTGTCGGCGTTGCGGATCGTCGAAAGACGGTGCGCGATGACGAATGACGTCCTGCCGCGCAGGATCGCCTCGATGCCCTTCTGCACGAGGATCTCGGTGTGGGTATCGATGCTCGAGGTTGCCTCGTCGAGGATCAGGATCTTCGGGTTCGAGATCATCGTTCTCGCGAATGCGATCAGCTGCCTCTCGCCTGCGCTCATGCCGGCGCCGCGTTCGGCGATCTCGGTATCATAGCCCTTTTCGAGCTTCATGATGAAGTCGTGAGCGTTGACAGCCCTGGCTGCTGCCTCGATCTCCTCATCGGTCGCGTCGAGCCTGCCGTAGCGGATATTCTCGCGGATCGTGCCCGTGAACAGGAAATTCTCCTGCGTCATGACGCCGAGCTGGCGTCTAAGGCTCTCGATCGTTACCTCGCGGATGTCGTATCCGTCGATGAGTATCCTGCCCTCCTGTACATCATAAAATCTTGAGATCAGATTTACAATAGTTGATTTTCCCGCACCTGTAGGTCCTACGAGCGCGATCATCTCTCCGGGCTTTACGCGGAAGTTCACATCATGCAGCACATCCGGATCGTCGTCATAGTGGAAACTGACATGCTCAAACTCGACCGCGCCCCTTACCTCCGGCAGGTCACAGTCCGCCTGATCGTCCGTGATCTCTGGCTCGGTATCGAGCACCTCAAAGATACGCTCCGCGCCCGCAACATTGGTCACGAGCTGATTGTAGAGATTGCTCAGGTGCATGACGGGCATCCAGAACATGCCGACATACGAGGCAAATGCAACGAGGGTTCCGACCTGCACATTCTCGATGCCGAGCACCTTAACACCCACATAATACATCGCGATGAGTCCCACGGCCCAGCAGATGTCAGTAACGGGTCCGAACAGATCCGCCCAGCGCACCGCATGGATAAAGCTGCCGTAGTGCTCCTCTACCAGACCGTCAAAGGTCTTCTGGGTCTCCTTTTCCGCATTGAAGCTCTGGACGATCTTGATCCCGGCCACATCCTCATGGATGAATGCGTTAAGGTTTGAATTCTTCTTTCTGAAATCCTGCCAGCCCTTGTGCGAACGGGTCTGGACGGTCCAGATGCCGACGATCATGATGGGCAGGCTCCAGAGCGAGGCAAGCCCCAGTCTCCAGTCCTTCATCATCATGATGATCACTACCGCGATCAGGGTCACGGCGTCGGGGATCAGCGTGGTTACGCTGTTTGAGAGCACGTCCTTCATGGAATTGACGTCGCCCATGATCCTCGAGAGGATCTTGCCGGTGGGACGGCTGTCGAAAAAGCCGAATCCCAGCGTCTGAATATGCTCATAGAGCTGCTTGCGGACCTTGGCGAGGACGTCGTTCGACATCTTTGCCATCAGGTACATACGTGCCTTGATCAGGAACACGAGCACCAGGTTCAGTCCGATGCCGACACTGCCGAGTATGATCAGCCCGCGCGTGTCGGAGTTTGCGATATTTACGTTTATCGCCCGTTCGATGATGAGCGGATTTATGATCGATATCGTGGTCGCTGCCGCCATTATCAGGAAAACAACGGCGATCAGGCCACGATAATCGAGCAGGTACGAGAACAGGCGGATCAGTGTTTTCCCCTTGGAAACCGAGCTCACCTGCTCGTCCTGTTTAGTGGCGTTTCTGGCCATATTTCATCACTTCCCTTCGCTTCGCTTCGGGCTTTCGCAGTTTGCTTTCGAGGTTTTGCCTCTGCGAGGCAAATTCCTCTTTCGCAATTCTGCTTGCCTTTCGCTTCGCTCAATAATTATGCTGTCTGTACCTCTGCGCAATCCATAGCTTCGCCGTACTGCGCGAGATATGTGTCGTAATAGTAGCCGCCCAGGTCCATCAGCTCCGCGTGAGTTCCGCGCTCGAGCACCTTTCCGCCCTCGAGTACGATGATCTCTTCCGCGCGGCGTACCGCCGAGATCCTGTGGGCAACGATGATCTTGGTCATGCCGCCCATGGCGCCGATATTCTTCTGTACCTGATGCTCGGTCTCCATGTCGAGCGCAGAGGTCGAATCGTCAAGTATCAGCAGCGGTGCATGCTTTGCGAATGCACGTGCCATGCTGATCCTCTGCTTCTGACCGCCGGAGAGGCCGACGCCTCTTTCTCCGATGACCGTTTCGCGGCCCTCTTCGAGTCCTGCCACGAATTCTGCCGCGCAGGATGCATCGAGCGCAGTCTCAATGTCCTCATCGGTGATACTGTCCTTGCTGCCGAGACGCACGTTCTCCGCTATAGTGTCGGAGAACAGGAAAACATCCTGCATAACCGCCGCAGAAGCCCTGCGGACAGTCTCAAAGGGCAGCTCCCTGATGTCTGTGCCGTTCAGCCTGATAACGCCCTCTGTGGGGTCGTAGAAGCGCAGGATCAGGTTGATGACCGAGGTCTTGCCCGCGCCGGTCGCGCCCATAATGCCGAGCGTTTTGCCCGCCTCGAGCTTAAACGAGATGTCCTTGAGTATCTCCTTGTCGCCGATCGTGAGGCTCACATGGTCGAATTCGAGCGACTTAAACTCGAACTTCTCATCCCCGGAAGCCTCGGGCGCCTCGATCGAAGGCTTCTCGGCAAAGATCTTGTCGATCTTCTTTTTCGACGCGAATGCCGAAGCGATCGAATTTGCGATCCAGCCGAGCATCTCCATCGGCCATACTGCGTTCTCGCAGTAAGCGACGAATGCGGAGAGTTCGCCGAGCGTGATCTCCTGTCTGATCACGAGCACGCCTCCGAAGAGGACCGCGGTAATGGGCAGAAGCCTCGAAACCATTGCAAATATGGGATCGTAGCGCACCCATTCGAGCGACATCTTCATGTTGAGGTCATAATAAGTCTTGTTGTGTCCGAGAAACTTGCCGATCTCGAACTTCTCACGCGCGAAGGCTTTTACCACGCGCACTCCCGCGAGGTTCTCCTCCGCAACGGTATTCATTTTCGCGTTTTCTTCGCTGATGTCGTCATATACCTTGTCCAGCTTTTTCTCGAGAATGATCGCGAGCACGCCGCAGATCGGCAGCGCGACCACCGGGAAAAGCGTGAGCTTCCAGCTGATCCTGAACATGAAATACAGCACCATCGCGGTGTGCAGCACGATCTGGATCGCGAGCATGCCGATGTAGCCGAATGCCGACTGCACCGCCTCCACGTCGCTCGTTACACGCGACATGATCTCGCCGGTATTAGTCCTGTCAAAGAAATCGACTCCGAGCTTCTGAATGTGCTCCATCAGCCGCTTTCTGATATCCGAGCCCGCGCGGAAGCTGACCTTGTCAAAGGTGTACTCCCTGCCGTAGCCCGCGAGCACGCGTCCGATGCCGACGATCAGCAGGATCAGGAGGAGATTGACGAGCAGCTCCACCTTTCCGCCGCGGATAACGTCATCGACCAGGCTCTTCGCAACCTGCGGAGATACCATGTCCAGTGCTTCATAAACGATCAGGCATATGATCGCAAATATATATTGTTTCCAATACCTTGATAAATACTTCCCTAATTTCATTGATAATCACTTCCGTTCTCTATTCCCATCCCCGGAAACAATGCAAAAAGACGTGAAAAGGCCGCGGTGCAATTGCACCGCGGCCTATGAAAATACACTATAAAAACACAGTCTATTTGCATCGATCCGAGGCAAAAGCTAACCTTATATCCACGATATTGAATTTTCCATGAGCCGCAGATAAGTTTCCGTTAAATGTACGATATTTCATCATCAGTTTTTGCCTCCTTTCTTATAGTTTCTGTTAATTTCGACGATCCCTTTGTGGTTGTCCACTGTAAACGGATTATAAGCGTGTTTGTTTTTCCTGTCAAGACATTTTTCTGTTTTTGTGTACAACATATGTGAGATTTTTTATAATAAAACCGTAGATATATAGCAGAGGGCTTTAAAACAGCGGGTAAGCCCGGAGGGGACGGTGATAGCTTGGACGACGGAAAACTGATCGACCTGTTCTTTGAGCGCTCGGAGCAGGCCATCGCCGAACTGTCCCGTAAATACGGCAATCTTTGCAACCGGATAGCCCGAAATATACTGAACAACCGGCAGGATAGCGAGGAGTGCGTAAACGACGCCTATCTGGCGGTCTGGAACACCGTGCCCCCGCAGCGTCCCGATCCTTTGGCGGGGTATCTCAGCCGGATCGTGAAAAACCTGGCACTGAAAAAATATCATGAGAACACGGCGCAAAAGAGAAACAGCACCTACGACATCGCTCTCGACGAGATAGCGGACTGCTTTCCTTCCACGGCGTCGGTCGAGGACGAGGTCGAAGCGAAAGAGACCGCAAAACTGATCGACCGTTTTCTGGAAACATTGCCCGAAACCGACAGGATAATGTTTGTCCGCCGCTACTGGTACGCCGATACCACAGAGGATATCGCGAACATGTTCGGCAAGACCGGTCATTACGTATCCGTGCGGCTCTCACGCGTCAGAAAGTCACTCAGAAAATACCTCATCAGGGAAGGGGTGGGTCTATGAACAAAGACGATATATCAAAGGTCTTAAACAATATCGACGAAAAATATATACGGGAAGCCGCTTCATTACCCGGTGCTCCCGTCCGTTCCTCAAAAACCGGTGCCGCGCAAAAACGCAGCTTCCGCCTGAGCTGGGGCGCTCTGGCCGCCTGCCTGCTCATGACCGCACTCATTATCCCGACCGCCGTTTTGCTCTCGGCAGAGGCCAAAGAGTACAATGAGGCGGTGCAGTTTTTCGAGGAAAACGGCCTGCCTTCAGAGGGCCTCAGCCGTTCGGAGTTAAAAGCGGTCTACCGGGACATAACGACCAACAGCTTCACCTACAGCAAAACCGCCGAAGTCATCAGACATTCCGTGCAGGGCTGGGAGATCACGCCGTCCGAGCCTTCTCCCGACGAGCTGGCCGCTGCGTGGAACCTCAATTCACGTGTCACTCCCGCGCCCCAAAACGATATCGGCTACCGGATCGATTACGATACTGTCGACGGCGCGGAGCAGGAAGATATCTGCATACTCGAATGCTATACGGACGACCGCGTTCTCTGGCGCGCACAGTTCAGGGAATTCTATATTTCCGGATATGCACGCTTAGGTGATAAAACAGCCGTGTGGGGACAGAACCATCTCCGCTCCTCGACAGATACTCTTCGCGGATGGGTCGCGTGTGTAAACGATGCAGGAAACATATTGTGGAAAAAGAAGACAGATCATTCATTTTCGATCGAAGAAATCGCGGCTGTCCTCGATAACGGCGACGGAACCTGGGAAGTGGTCAGCAGAGGCGACGTCACAAACCTGTGTCTCAGCCGCTATGACAGCGAAGGCAATGAATTAAGCTTTCACAAAACCGAGGTCGGGAATTACGGCATCCGCAACGTCATCCGCCTCGGAGACGAGTACATGGTGCAGCTGTCCAACACGTTTACAGGCGATACCTCCCACCTGTTTAAGGTCGACAAAGAAGCAAACATCCTCGAGGATTATTCCTACAATACCGATGATTGCCAGTACTACATCACGGATACGGTCGAGTTCGGCGGAAAAGTTTTCTCGTCCGCATACGCCGTCCCCCTGCAGCACGATGAAGGCGGACGCCACGAGATAGCGAACATTCTCGATTACGTTTTTGACAAACAGGAATGGAGCATCAGCAGCGAAGAGCTGACGCCTCTGGTCCGGGACAATTACACCGCGATATTGCTGGTGTGCGACCGCGAGGGCGGTACCCCGCAAACCTTCTACGCAGTGAGCGGCTGCATGGGCGGCAAACTGAACGTCAACGCCGACGGCCTGCTGGAATGGGATGTCGAGAGCTTTGTTTCAACATTCTTTTCGCCGGCAACCAGTTCATTTACGATCGGCGGCACCTGCAGCGTGTTCCGCTATACCTTTGACAAAGCCGGAAACCTGGCTGACCGGGCAGAGACCGATGAGACCGTGCAGTACAGGAAATAAAGGGGCCACAGATACACAGACACGGGAGAAGAACCGTCCTCTTGTGTCTGGGGTTGTAAAAACTAACCTACATACTCCGCGAGCAGCTTATATGTACTCTTGATCGCGTCGATATGCGTTCTCTCATAGCCGTGGCTTGCGCGGACGCCGGGGCCGATGGCGGCGTGGCGTACGTCAAAACCTGCCACGAGCGCGGGATCGGCATCCGTTCCGTAGTGAGGCGTGAAAATATCGAGCGCGTAGTCGGCGCCGGAAGCCTTGGCGGAGGCTTCGAGCTCGTGAGTCATGTCGAGGTTGTACGGGAACCGCGAATCCTTGCAGAATATCGAGACTTTGCGCTCGCTGCTGGTCTGTTCGGGACCGATGCAGGCGATGTCGACAGCCAGGAAATCCTCGACATCCGCAGGGATCATCGATCCGCCGTGGCCGATCTCCTCGTAGAATGAGATATAGATATAGACTTTGCGGGAAAGAGTGATCTTCCCGTCTTTTATGTCTTTAAGCAGCTCCATGAGCACTGCGACCAGAGCCTTATCGTCGATAAAATGCGATTTGATGTAACCGTTCGATACGGTAAAGCGTGGCTCTACGGCCACATAATCGCCGACCTCGATGCCCAGTGCGCGTACGTCGGCCGCGGAGTGCACATCCTCATCGAGTACGACGAATGAGTTCTTGTCAAAATCGGCAACTTCTTTATTGAGCTCGTCTTCGGTCACATGCACCGACGCATTTTTCCTCTGAACGGTACCTGTGATGACCTTGCCGCCGCGGGTATGCACGCGGACGTTCTCACGCTCGGTATGATATGCGTAGAGGCCGCCGACCTTGCAGACCTTTACTGTGCCGTCATCATTGATGTGACGGACCATCAGGCCGATCGTGTCCCCATGCGCGGTAACGAGCAGCGGATGGCCCTCGCCGCCGGCATCAACAATGATACCGCCTTTGCGGAGTGTGGAGGTCTTAAAGCCGAGCGCTTCGATCTCTTTGATCAGATAGTCCTGCAGTTCGTGATATTGCCCCGTGACCGAATCGATCGCGAGCTCCTTTTCCAGTTCTTCAAAATATCTCTTGGTGTTTAATTCACAGCTCATAGAAAAAACTCCTTATGAATGATCATCTGCGGACCGGCACGTTTGCCTGTCCGTCGTATTATATTCTAGCAGACTATCCGTGTGCAGTAAACCGGGGTTAGCAGACATGGGGACAGATTCCACAGACATGGGGCTTACACAGACATGGGGACGGTTCTTCTGTCTGCGAACTGCGCAGACAGAAGAACCGTCCCCATGTCTGTCGGAAGAACCGTCCCGTGTATATATTTTTTACTCGCCTGCTTCAACGGTAATATCGCCGCTCACGCTCGTCAGATTGAGCTTGATCTCGCCGGCGCCCATTACGTAGCTGCCGCTGCGGATGATCTCGATCGTTTCGTCATTGTAATCGAGCCTTACATCGCCGCAGGTGGTCTTAACATGAGCCAAATAGCCGTCGCCTGCTGCCAGCTCGATGTCGATATCTCCGCTGATGGTCTCGGCGTTCATATCGCGCGTGTTGGTCTCATCGAGGTCGATGTCGCCGCTGGTAGTCTTGGCCTCAAAATGCTGAAGCGTCGAATCGTCGGAACTGATATCGCCGCTTACGGTGCTGCACTTTCCGCCTACGAAGCTGCAGTCCGAGAAGCCTATATCACCGCTCATGGTGCTGATCTCGCACTCGCTCGCGATGCAGTTGTCCAGATCCACATCACCGCTCATGGTGCTGATGCTCATCTGCGCAACATTGATATCCGAAGCGTTCACATCGCCGCTCAGGGTCCTGATCGCAACATTCTTCAGGCCTTCGGGGATCTGAACGGTAACGGTGATGTCGGGGCAGGACATGCTCTTGAAGAAATTGCTCGTGCCGGGGCGCTTTTTCGCTACCGCGTAGATCGTCGAGCCTTCCTGTCTGAAATCAAAGCCGTAAGCCAGTTTCTGGTTGGTGGTGCCGTCGTTCTCGTACTCAACGTGTACGGATCCGTCCTCGCTCGCCTCCGCAACAACGTCGCCGCAGTCGGTCTGGATCACGATCGAATCGCACTTCTCAGCGGTAAAGATCTTTGAATCCTCATCATCAGATGTCTCCTCGCGAACACATCCGGCATCCTCTGTATCCTGTGCGGTCTCGCCCTCTGCCTGATTGAAGAAAGGTGCGCAGGGATCCTCCTCTGTCTCGGGGGCCGACTTGGTCGCCGCCTCAGCCGCGTCCTTGTTCATGCTGCGGTTAAAACTGTCGGAAAACTCCTTCGCAAAAGCGCCGGACTTGTCCTTAACCTTGCCCGCCACCTTCTCAAAGCCCTCAGCAAAAGCCTTTGCGAAATCCTCGGTCTTGTCTGAAATATTATTGAATACGGTACCTGCGGTATCGCCGACGTTCGAAGTGAACTTCGTGGTGCCCTTCGTAACGGTCGCCGCAAAGCTTCCGAGGAAGCCCGCGATATTCTTCGCGGTATCGCTCATGGTCTTTGAAATATTGTCAGCTGCCTGCTTGAACTGCTCCTCATCGATCTGGATGTGGATGCCCTTACCGGACTTCTGCTCCTTACCGGTCAGCTTGTTCAGCTCATCTACCAGCTCATCGATGCTGCCGAGCTCCTCACAGATCTGCTCTTCGGTCTTGCCGTTCGCAGCGCCCATGGTGAAATGCTCCTCGTAATCGGTGAATATCTCGTTCCTGATATCCTCATCAAATCCGGCAAGCTTCTCCCTGAGCTTGTCCATATATTCCTGCTTTGTCATGTTTCCTCCATTCTTCCCTGTGTAGGGGATATGTAGTTTATCTGAATTCCACCCTTTTGTGATCGTACTGCTTTATCTTAATATCTCGTCGACCGCGCTCACGAACTCCTTCCACTCGGTCTTCAGTCCCTCCTGATAGCTCCGTCCCGCGTCTGTCAGGTGGTAATACTTTCTGGCCGGACCACTCTCTGACTCCCTCAGATAGGTCTCAACCAGGTTGTCGTCCTTAAGTCGCTTTAATACGAGATACAGTGTGCCGGTCGCAATGACCATCTTCTGCGAGATCTCGTCTGTCAGCTCATAGCCGTAACGGTCTCCTTCGACAAGCTTGGAGAGTACGCACAGCTCCAATGCTCCTTTTTTAAATTGTGCGTTCATCGGTACCTCCTTCTTTCACTTTATTGAACTCCGGCAGTCTGCTGCCGAAGAGCTTTGTAAAGCGGACATTCGGAATCCGCTTCGCTTCTTCCTCATGAACGCCGAACACTTCGTGTCCTGCGTTCACCACCGAGATACACTTTATCACAATCTATTCTACAATGCAATATAGCAAATATAAAAAAATAATAAACTTTAAACACTACTATTATACACTGTCTCTCAGTTCTGTATTTCCGCACCGCCGGTCCGCGCTCCCTGCACGGTGTTTCTCAGCTTCATCTCCCTGATCACGCCGTTCAGCGTCAGTCTCTTGTTGGCGCTCCAACGCGGGAACAACAGGCTCTCGTGCGGCGCGTCGCCGGTCAGGCGGTGGATGACGATATGAGGAGGGAGCAGTTCGAGGGCATCCGTCAGGATTCCTATATATTCTTCGGGTGAGCTGATATACAGATATCTATGGCCGGATTTCATTTCGGTTTTTTCATTATCTGCCGGATCGTTCACGATCCTTCTGTTTTCGCTGGCCGCATCGGCCGGGCATACTTCCCCCGCCTCGTACATCCTGCCAAGCTCTGTCCCCTTCATAACGTGCAGCAGCTGCAGTTTGATCCCCTGAATATCACATGCTCCCACATATTTCACGGTCTCGAGCATGTCGGCGGCGGTCTCGCCCGGAAGTCCGAGTATCACATGCACTATGACCTCGAGCCCTGCTGCCCTGAGCCTTTTTACGGCATCGTCAAATACGGGCAGCGCATATCCCCTGCGTATGAATCGCGCAGTATCCTCATGGATGGTCTGGAGTCCCAACTCTACCCAAACGGGTTTTCCTGCTGCCGCTTTGACTCTCTCCAGCATGACGATGACGTCGTCTCCCACGCAGTCGGGCCTCGTGCCGATCGACAGCGCGCAGATATCGGGCTGTGCGGCCGCTTCTGCAAATATCCTCTCCAGCCGCGCGAGATCCCCGTAGGTATTCGTATAGCTCTGGAAATACGCAATATATCTCGCTGTGTCAAACTCATGCCCAAGCTTGTCACGGAGCCGCTCCTTAGCCCACGCGATCTGCTCCGCGGCACTCATATCGATCGGCGCCGCAAAATCTCCGGACCCGCCCTCACTGCAAAAAATACAGCCTCCGAACCCGCATGTCCCGTCTCTGTTGGGGCATGCGGCGGAGGCCGAAAGCGCAAGCTTATAAACCTTAGTACCGAAGCGGGTTCTAAGATAGGTGTTCAAGTCGTTATATCTTTTCTCACCGAATACTTGCATCTGTTCATTTACCCGCTACGGGGATATCGTCCATGCAGATCGCGAGCGGGCCCTCAAAGCCCTTATCGTTCTGCTTTTCCTTTGAGAGCGTCAGCCTGCTCTGAACCTCGAACCAGCTGCCGTTTACGGAGCCGCCGGTCACGGGTGTAACCTTTTCGCCGTCAAAGAGGAACGCGAGTCTGATCTCGCCTCCGAAATGTCCGTCGAACGAATCCATCTGGAAGTCCGAGAAGTTTACAACATGAAGGTAAGGCTTTTTCTTCATTTCTTCTACAGATGTAGTCCCGCATTCAACCGACAGATCGTCGTAAACACCCGTAGGCTCGATGCCGAGATACGAAGCAAAACGCGCATTACCCGTGATGGTCTTCAGCACGCCCTTGTCCAGGAAAGGCCTGTCGATGAGCCTGATGCCCTCCGAGGTGAAAGGCACGTCAGCCTTAAGCTCGGCGGTGATCGCATCGCCCGCGATCTTTCCGTCCTCGCCCGCCTGTACGTTCTCGCCGGTCTTGTAGTCGGAATAGCCTGCGTAAACATAGCCCGCGTCGGCCTTGTCCTTGTAGAAATCAAAGAGCGTGGCCACATAATCCTCCGAGAGGATCAGGCGGTAATTGCCCGAAGCGGGTGCCTCGGATGCCTGCGCCCTGGCCTTTGTGTACTCGATGGTACGCTTTACCTTGTCGCGCAGAGCCTGTGCGTTCAGGCTGCTGTAGCGGAAATCTTTGTAGGTCTCCACATCACGGGGCGACTTGCACTGTACCACAAACTCGCCCGAAACGCTGCATTTGCGATAGCCTGCGTTGATGCCCTTTGAATTGATGATGTATTTGCTGTCATCGTAAATGAACAGCTCTGCGGAGTTGATGAACGCGTCACTGTCATTGTCCTCGGCAAAGAGCGCCTCGGCCATAACGCGGCAGTTCTCCTCCATCGTGTTGCCTGCGATATCGGACTCCATCTCGATGAAGCGGTTGTCCGACGGTCCGGGCAGCTCATATGTCGGATTGGCCACAAACGATGCCGCGAACATCGCATCCTTTATGAGGCCGCGGATCTCGCTCTCGGTCATGCCCGGGAAGATATTGACGGACGACTGGCCCTTGCAGGCCTTTCCGTTCTTTTCGAAATCACTGTAAACGGTAACCTCGTACTGGGTGAACTCCTTTGCCCTCTTAACATCGAGGGTCTTTTTAATGAAAAACAGCTCCGCGCTCTTCTGCACGGTCTTTTTGATCAGGTACTCCCCGACCTTTTCAGCCGCAAGAGCGGCAAGTATTTTATCTGTCATAATTTACACATCCCTTCGCAATCATCCGAGTCTGATCTTTGCCTTGATATAAGGGCCGCCGTCGGAAACTTTGACCCACTCCTTGTAGCCCTTGCCGCAGTAACCGGTACCGCAGGCCTCCATTTTGTCGGATATCATAGAGATCGACTTTAAGAGATCGGGCACATAACCGGTCATGACGATGGGTGAGAATATCCTGCCGGTAAATTTGCCGTCTTTGATCTCGCGCGCGTAATTTACCATCAGCTGGATGCCCCAGTTCTTAGGGTCCTCCATGCCGCTCGACGCTTCGCAGAGCATCACGCCGTTCTTGACCGAGGCGATCATCTCTTCGACGGTGCTGCTGCCCGCCTCGAATATGGTGTTGGTCATTCTCGTGTAAGCCTTGCGCTGGGTGCTCTCGCGGCGTCCGTTGCCCGTAGGCGCGGTGGAAAGATGCGCCGCCGACTGCAGGTCGCAGATACCTGTCTGCAGGATACCGTTCTTGATAATGATGGTGTCATGAGCGGGGATGCCCTCGTCATCAAAGAAGAATGTAGCTACCTCAGGGATCGTCGAAGCGCCGTCGTGCATCGTGATCAGTTCGGAAGCGACCTGCTTGCCGACATACTGCTGCGCGAGCGCTCTGTCCTTAACGAACATATCCATCTCAACTCCGTGTCCGAACGCCTCGTGCACGATCATGCCGGTAACGTCCGGCATGCAGATGCACTCGTACTCACCGGGCTCAATGGGCTGCGCGTCAAAGAGCTCGATACAGGTCTTGCATGCGGTCTCGAGTCTCGCCTCGAGATTCTTAAGTATCTCGCTGCCGCCGAGGATCGACATCGGCTGGTAGCTGTCCTTGATCTCCTCGCCCGCGGAGCCGAGAACCGCCAGCCATGCGGCGCTCCACATAACGTTCTGCGTCATGTCCTTGTTGCGCGAGAGGAACATCTTTGTGTATTTCTGATAGGAAAAGCTCGCCGAGCAGTTGATGATGCGCTCATCGTACGCACGGCCCTTTTCCGAGATGCGTGTCAGCAGCTCGATGATCTTTTCGTTGCCGAGTTCCTCGGGGTCCTCCTCGTACTCGGTGCTCTCATCGATGCAGATCCGCTCATCGTCCAGCTTATCGATGCGGTAAGCCTCGATGCCGGCCGGGATCGCGCCGTCCAGTGCGATCAGATTCTTTTTGATATTTTCAAGTATCCCGGGGATCGCCTCCTCGGATATCTCGTTAAAACTGTACTCCGCGGTCTTTCCCTTATCGCAGATCTTTACGCAGAAGCCGCGCTCGGTAAGATTCGCGTCCTCGCGGATATTCGTACCTGTCTTTGATACGTTATAGATCTTGCCGATCGAGTCGCTCGCCAGGATCGAGGCATACTCGTATCCGGCCAGGAGCTCATCGAGGAGCTTTTTAAGGAGAGGCTTTTTCTCCTTTAAAAACAAGCTTTCTTTTACTTTCATTTTAACTCCTTCCCCCTGCATGCATATGCAGTGTATTGCAATTCATACTGTTCCGCCCGTGCGAAAAATGCCCGCCGGCCGGTTACCCTGCCGTCTGACGGTCTTCCGCAAAGATTCCCACGATTATCACTCCGCACAGCGCAATGACGGACGATACCAGGAGCATCCCGCCGACTCCCGTCCCGTCCAGGAGCAGGCCGCCGAGCAGGCATCCCGCTACCGCGCCCGCCGAAGTCGTGGCCGTCATGAGTGTCTGTCCCTTGGTCCGGTCCGCAGGCGCGACCGTCTCGTTCACATAGTAAACGCTGATGCCCGCAAACAGGCCGAAACCGAGCAGCTGCACGCCCATCGCGATGTAGATCATCGCCAGGCCGGTCGCCAGATACAGCACGAGGTTTTTAATGAACATGAACAGTACCGATATCCGGAACAGCACCGAAACACTGACCTTTTTCATGATCTGCGACAAAAGGAACAGCGCAGGTATCTCGCAGATCGCGGTGATCGAGAGGGCGTAGCCCATCTCCCTGCTGCCGTAGCCGTGGAAATCCACTATCTGGAACAGATAATTGGTTATGATATTATGACTCGTAAATGCGAGTACGCAGCCCGCGATGACCGCCGTAAAGCGCTTATTTGCTGCGAAAAACGCGAAAAGAGAAGTGCTGCCGGTTTTATCCGGTTCGGTGCTCTTGCCGGGTCTTTCATTACGGTGTACCGCATCCTCCGTCCCATCCGGGAGCGTGATCTGAGCAGCCGGGTCCGCCTCCCTGAACCTGAATGTCAGTATGGCCGCGATCATGAGCGCCAGTATGATCATCAGCAGGATGATGACCACATGCTCACCGGTCTTTTCCACCACGGTGCCGAGGAATGTCGTTACAACCGCATAGGCGGTGGAACCCGTGCCTCTGCCCATGCCGAAATCGATGCTCACGCCCTTTTCCATGTAATGGATCCCGAGCGAATACAGCAGCGGCATGAGTATCTGCATCAGCGCTACCAGCAGTCCGTAGCATATCGCGCGGAGAGCGAATCCGTTCGCGAGCAGCAGTACGGCCCCCGTCAAGATCGCTGCCGCCGACAGGGCGGACGGGAGGGACCTCAGCAGCATCTTCCTGCTCCTGTCCACATACGAGCCCACGAGCGGCTGCAGTACGACAGAAACGCCACTGCCCGCTGACAGCACATACCCAACCTGCGAATTGGTAAAGCCCTTTGCCAGCAGATATACGCTGGAAAAAGCGAATACGCAGCCAAAACCTCCCCAGAACAGGGCCTCTACCAGGCAGAATCGCAAGGTAGGCAATATCTTATCCCTAATCATCTTTCAGCTCCACTAAATGCGCGGTGTACGAGTCACCTCAAATAGTATCGCCTTTTCACTTTTGTGTCAATCGAACAGGTTATTCTACCGCTGTAGTGACAAGTTTATATATCATCTTGTCCCTCGTCAGTATACCCTCGGAGATCATGTCGCGCCTGATCGTACAGAAATCGTCGTGATAATCGGCAATGATTATGTTGATCTCCCGCTCTGTGTATTCGCGCCCGGGCTCGAACGCCTTCGCGATCTCTTTGAGCACGATGAGTTCCTTTTTGCGCTGGGCGGGGATGCTCTTTAATTTTCCGTACTCAAAAAAGCTGTCGAGGACCTTCTTCCGGTAGGCTTCATCGCGCTCATCCTGCAGCTTTTTCTCCTCGGAACGCTCCTTTAAGATGTCTAAGATCGAGACATTGAATACGTCATTGTTGATCGCGTAGATCGTGTAATACTGCTCCTTGCGGGACTTGACCGCGCCCGCGTCCACGAGCTTTTTCAGATGAAATGAGATCGTGGCCGGCGTGAGACCGAGGCGCTCCGAGAGGCGCTCAACATACATCTCCTCGTCCATGAGGGATTTGAGTATCTGGATCCTCGATCTGTCCGCGAGGCACTTGAATAATCCGATAGCTTCCGATTCTGTCATATTTTGTACCCTCTTTCTGTCAATTCTTTTATAACTGCTCTATACTCCGGATCATCAGAATTCGTTGCGGATCTTCGCAATGATCTCATCAACCGCGGAAAGCTTCGCTTCCTCGATCATGACCTTGCGGCTGTCGTCGTGTGCCTTCGCCTGCTCCAGGGAAAGCTTCCAGGGTGCCGTCACGCGCCCGAATGCCGCGATCAGCGCATCTGCCTTCGGTGCCTCCTGTGTCTGCTTAACCGCAGCGCCGCATACCGCCCTGCAGATATCGTAGATATTCGCCTTGGCCTTTAAGCTGTTGCTCTCATCGGTCCTCTCATCCTTTGACAGGGCTGCTGCCTCGCTTAATACTGCTGCTTTGCGCTCATCGAGCCATTCGTAAAAAATATTGATCTTTTCGTCCATTTGTCATCCTTTCCTGATATACATCATAATGCTGTGTCATTGTTTATTTAGATGTTAATCTAATCGGATAATAAACTCTGTTTTTATCTTTGTCAAGTATTATTTATGCCTCATTGTTTTTCCGCGGTGGACAGACCCCGCGGGAAGGCTTATAATCTTGGGTAGTGATTCTGCATAACTGCAATGACCGGAAAGGAATAAATGATATGCCCGATTATAATATGCTCAAGGACCAGCTCGAAGGTTTTCTCGATACGGATCCTTTTTACGTACCCGCACTGTCCAACGCTTCCGCTCTCCTTTGGGAGGCTCTTTCCGACATAAACTGGGCGGGATTCTATATAGTGCGCGGCGATAAGCTCGTGCTCGGACCCTTCCAGGGCAAGCCCGCCTGCATCCACATAAAGCGCGGAAAAGGCGTCTGCGGGACCGCATGGGCCGAGGACAAGACCCAGCTCGTGCCCGATGTGCATGAATTCCCGGGACATATCGCCTGCGACTCCGCGTCGAATTCCGAGATCGTTGTGCCCCTGCACGACGGA
>JAEEGJ010012079.1_pt1 | contig 21558 bp, 10 predicted proteins | sample 8958761 | NCBI WGS metagenome assembly JAEEGJ01 (sample SAMN16246546, study PRJNA631951) | gut metagenome | biome: gut microbiome; feature: rumen; material: RS-attached | host: Bos | place: Iran: Karaj | collected 2018-10
CTGTTGCCGACAGCGAATCAAAACACCTCAACCTGCTTGAAGGAATTGAAGAACGTCTTGACCTTTACAAAAAGGATATTGAATACAAGCTTTCTCAAATCCAGAACTCCGGTGCCGATGTTGATAACCTTGAAAAGAGCCTTCGTGCCGCAATGCAGGAGGTTCAGAACAGGGTTCTCGGCGACTTTGATAACTTTACCGAAGAACAGCAGCGCCGTCATACCGAGTTTGCAAAAACAATTAAGAATGATTCAGACACAATTGAAATCAGACTTCACGAAATTGACAAATCACTCGATGACCTTAAGGTTACCGCCACCGGCAGCATGAGTGCAAAACTCCGAGATTTTCAGACAGCCTTTGACAACAATCTTAACACAAAGAATAACGAAATTGATTCAAGCCTTGCAGATTGGAAAAAAGAGCTCGATTCAAAGCTTTCTTCTATTACAAACCAGTACGAAACTTCCAGAAAAGAAGTTGAAACCTCTTACCTTGAATCTCTCAAAACTAATCTTGCAACCATTCAGACTAAAGCCTCTGAACAGTATTCTAAGCTTTCACACTCAATTGACGAAAACAACCAGGGTATGCAAATCACTATTACAGAAATGCAGAATACCCTCACCGACTTCCAGGATGAAACAAGAACTAAAATCAATCAGATTGCTGTTAATTCCGAAAAAGAGCTTAAGTCTGAAATTGACAGAAATGTAAATATCATTCAGAACAATCTTGCAAAGGTTCAGGATGAACTGATGAGCGACCTTAAGAACTTTGAGGTTTCAATTTCTGAACGTCAGGAAACGGGTACTTCTTCCATTGATGTTGCACTTGCAGAGTTCAACACCTGGAAAAAACAGATTAAAGACCAGATGGAAGAATCTACAGGACTTTTCCAGCAGGAACTCAACGGTTTACATTCTGCAGCAAAGACAAGTATTGATGAAGCTAAACAAAAGATTTCTCAAGATATGACAGCTTATATTTCTTCAATCCGTCAGCAGCAGGAAGACCTTAATAATGAGATTTCTCAGCTCCAGAATAAGACAGAAGCTTCTATCCAGGAATATGAAGCCCGTTCTGAACAGATTATTGCTCAGCTTAAAGAAACCTACACCAATATGCTTGAAGATACCGAAAAGCGTGTTCGTGAACAGAATGAAGATTCCGCACAGAGTCTTGCACAGCTCCGCAAGGATATTCAAACTGCATCCGAACAAAATCGTTCTAACCAGTCTCAGTTCGTTCTTAAAATGCAGAATGATTCAAACGAAATGCAGGTTCGCCTGAGCGAGCTTTCTAAAGAGCTTCAGACTATCCGTTCAAATATTGCCCTGTTCGAAAAAGCAGATGTTATGAAAAAGCAGCTTGAAGACAAACTCCAGCAGCTTTCTGAATCATTTGAGCGTGTTGAAGGTTATACCGAGATTTCAGACCAGTATACTGTTCATTACAACAACATGCTTAAGATGAATGACGAAATGACTAAGCAGCTTAATTCTATTGAACAGCAGAAACAGCGGGTTACTTCAATTGAACAGAAGTTTGGTCAGCTTATCGCCCTTACAAACACAATCGATGACAGGATTAAAAACCTCAACATTACTTCCGATGACATTAACTCTATGGAAGTTGCCGTACGAAATTACCGTGACAAGCTGGATGAAATCTCACAGCACTACGAGCGTCTTGATAAAAAGGATGAGCTTGTTAACCGCGTAATGACTGATGTTGATAACTCCTGGAAAAATATCAAGCAGCTTGAACAGCAGATTGCAGACTGCAACAGAATGGTTACTTCCCTTCCACAGGAAATTAAAGAAGTTCAGAACAATGTTGACAGGCTTTTGCAGAACGGACCTAAGATTACAGAAGCAGCAAACAAGCTTGCAACTCTTGATAATGTACTTACAGAAACAGAACGCAGGATTGATTCATTGCAGGCTGTAAACAATGGTCTTAAGAAAACTCAGCTTGATGTTCAGACTTTAAGTCGCGAAGTTGACAACAAGTTTAAAGCCCTTCATGATCTTACAAAAGTTGAAATTGCAAAGAATCAGGGACCAAAGAGTAACGGTATTTCTCCGGCAGAGCGTGATACAATTCGTGACCTTAAACGACAGGGCTGGACTATTGAAGAAATTGCTCTGAGATGCAAGCGCACACCGACAGAAATTGAGTTGCTTCTGGAATTGCCAGACTAATAGCGGGAGCTCTTACTTAATCATTTCATTTGCTTAGCAAACACACTACGTAAGCTTCCACTGCGTCGCTGGTGCCGATGGGTGGGAGCTTTTCGCCTGTTTTGGCTTTTACAAAAACACGGTCAGCAGAAACTTCAAGTACACTGGCAATAGATTCTATTACCTGCTGGCGGTATGGAATAAACTTTGGTTTTTCAAGCTTTACGACACAATCAATATTTTCTATCTGCCAGCCGTTAGCACGCACTTCTTTCATAACTGTACGCAGCAGCTCAGCAGAATCAGCATCTTTCCATTTATTATCTTCAGGTGGGAAAAAGGAGCCTATATCTCCCAGACCTGAGGCACCAAGAACTGCATCGGTTATTGCATGAAAAAGAACATCTCCATCGGAATGACCATCTTCACCTTTTTCAAAAGGAAGCTCAACACCGCCAAGCAGAAGCTTTCTTCCTGCAACAAGCCTGTGTAAATCATAACCAATGCCAACGCGAATCATATTAACCTCTCGGCTTTTAGATTAAGTGTAAAATGATGAATGGAAGCTACATCTTCATCCCGCGTTCTAAATCACCGGGATACGTAATCTTAATGTTTTTTACATCACCAGGAACGATTCTTACAATACCGCAGTATTCGCCAAAAATCTCTGAATCATCGGTATATTCTTTTCCGTCTGTTATAGCCTGCATGTGTGCAAAAAGAAGACGTGTAAAATCAAAGCCTTGTGGTGTTTGAACTGCAACAAGTGATTTCCGCGGGATATGCCTTGCAACAATTCCCATAGGACTTATTTCTTTTATAGTGTCTACAACTGGAATACCCGGAACACCGGCACCTTCCTGTTCGGCAGCATTAATTACATCATAAATAATTCGTGATGTAACAAAAGGTCGTGCACCGTCATGAATAAGAACAATATCAGGTTTTACATTGCTGTCTTTTAAGAAAGTCATTGCATTGTAAACCGAATGCTGGCGTGTCTCACTGCCCTTTACATAATGAACCTTTTCCTGAATATCTCCCTGAAAAGAGAAGAAAGCAGAAACTGCATCAACAGCGCCCATTGAACCGTCTTCAGGAACTGTTATAACAAGGTGAGAAAGATTAAATCCTAATTTCGGATGCTTGGAAGCGCATACAAAAGCAGCTACACATTTGGAAAGAACGGTACCATTACCAAGGGGCAAATACTCTTTTTTAATTTCGCCGCCCATTCTTGTTGAACTGCCGGCGGCGGTAATAATTACAGCAACATTTTTAAAATTCGTCATCGTCAAAATCTTCTTCTTCCGCCTCAAGTTCATCCGTGCTTACAGTATCGGAATCATCCAAGTCGTCATCAGAATCTCTTGATTTGTCATTTACATCATTCATTAAATCGTCATCTTCATCATCATCTAAAGAAACGATATGCTTTGTGCGCTGAATAACACCAAATGGCTCCAGCTTAGTATGGATTGCAGCTTCAATTTCCTTTGGTGATTTTCCAAGTGCAAAAGAAATCTCATCTTCCAAAAGTCTTTTTGCTGAATCATACAATTTGCGCTCAAGAATAGGGAGCTCTTTTACTTTACTTCTGTTGTACAAACATCGTACAATTGCAGCAATATCTTTTACAGTGCCTTTTTTAAGTAAATCAAGGTTCATCTGATAGCGGAGTTTCCAGTCCGAAGTAATCGGTTCAAACTCTTCAGAAAGAAGATTCAAAGCTTCTTCTGCTTCCTTTGCAGAAACAATCTGCCTGATTCCCAATTCGTCCGCCTTGCTGACAGGAACCATAACAACCATATCAGAGGAGTCAATATAAATCTTGTAATAAAGCAGCATTTCGTCTTTGAACTGCTTTTCAAAAATGTCAATTACTTTACCAACACCCTGACTAGGATAAACGACCTTCTGGTCAATACTAAATTTTGTTTCCATAATACAGTTTTATTATAACATAATTTTCAGATAAATTCAATTTTTTACAAAACAACTATAAACAACTTTATTTGTAAACAATTGCGAAATATTCAACCATTTTCTTGCAATTTTCACATTATTCCTATATATTATAGACTCATTATATTATTCATTTATTCTGGGAAGCGGCAGTTTATTCGGGGAATTGATTTGTTTGTAAACTTTGCTTTCGGTAAATGAATGCAGAGGTTTTATGGATACAGATCAGATTATTTCTCAGGAGACTGTGGACACAGAGACTATTGTGTCTGAACAGTTAAACAATGCTGCTGAAACACCAGATTCAGCAGATTCTTCATCCGACACAGTTACATTCGAAGATTTAGGACTCGACGAATACGCATTAAATGCCGTAAAGCGAAAGGGTTTTGTCACCCCATCACCAATTCAGATTCTTGCAATTCCACGACTTTTGAACGGCGACAGCAACATGATTGCACGTGCCCGAACAGGAACCGGTAAAACAGCAGCCTTCGGACTTCCAATCATTCAGAACATCCGCGAAAAATGCGACAACGTTCAGGCACTTATTCTTGAACCTACACGCGAGCTTGCAATGCAGACCTGTGCCGAAATGCAGTCATTTTCAACTAACAACATTCCGCGCACAACCGTTCTTTACGGCGGCGCCTCCTACACTACCCAGATCCGCGACCTTAAACGCGGCTGTGAAATTGTTGTAGGAACTCCAGGACGAGTTCAGGACCATCTTGAAAAAGGCACACTCGACATCAGCAAAATCAAATATTTTATTCTTGATGAAGGCGACGAAATGCTCGATATGGGCTTTATTGAAGATATTGAAAACATTTTCAAGCAGGCCAACCCGGAAAGCCGAATCCTTCTCTTCAGCGCAACAATGCCGGCTCCAATCTTAAAAATTGCAGCTGACTTTATGGGCGAGTACGAAATCATCGAGGAAGAAAAAGTAATAGATGAAGCACTCTTAATCGACCAGAAATACTGGATGGTAAAAGAAAGCGAAAAAATTGAAGCACTCGTCCGCCTTATTGATATGTCTCCTGATTTTTACGGACTCGTTTTCACCATGACAAAAATGGATGCCGACAACGTTACAAAGCAGCTTGACCTGCGCGGTTACGAAGCAGCAGCACTCCACGGAGACATTATGCAGAACCAGCGTGAAAAAGTTCTTGAACGTTTCCGCATGAAAAAAACACGCATTCTTGTTGCTACTGATGTTGCAGCCCGCGGTATTGATATTTCAGGCTTGTCTCACGTCGTAAACTACTCTCTTCCTTTTGACACTGCAACTTATGTTCACCGAATCGGACGAACAGGGCGTGCCGGAACTACAGGTATTGCAGTTACCTTTGTGCGCCCCGAAGAAAAACGCAAGCTGGGCTTTTTTGTAAAAAATGTTTCAAGGGCAACAAAAAGCGAGCTTAAAGAAGAAGCAATTCCTTCAATCCACGATGTTCTTGAAATTAAAGAAAAGCGCGTAGTTGCAGAACTTAAAGAAAAGCTTTTTGAAACTAAGGAACAGGAAGCAGTTGAACTTGAAGTTGAAGAACAGATTCCAGCAGGCTCAGAAGAAGTGATTTCTGAAAAGGAAGAGACTGAAACTGTAGCACAGACAGAAGATACAGCACAAATTGATGCACAGGAACCAGAAACAAAAGCAGAAGCAGAAACACAAACCTGCCAGGTTCTCCGCGATGTGCCTGCAAAATACACTCAGCTTGCCCACGAACTTTGCGAAAATCAGAACCCTGAAGAAGTGCTTGCAGGTGTTCTTTCGCTTATGTACGGTGAAAAACTCAGCTCAAAGCATTACGGAAAGATTTCTTCAAAAGATTTCGGACCAAAAGGCGACCAGCTCAGAGTATTTGTTTCGCTTGGAAAACGTGACGGATTCCGTGCCCGTGAAATAGCAGATTTCTTCAGCGACTTGCTCCATATTCCAGGCCGAATGGTTGACGATATTGATATTGCACAGCAGTTCTCACTCGTAAGCCTACCGGTAGCATCAGCTAAAAAAGCAATTGAACTTTCAAAGAGCAACCGAAAGCTTCCTCACATGCATCTTGATGTAAAAGAAGAAGGCCGCGGTTCACGAAAGGGCAATTTCAGTAATTCCGGCATTTCAAACAATGGCCGTAACAGCGACAGACCAAACCGTGAAGACCGCAAAGACAGTGGCAAAAAAGAACGTTCGGAAACAAAACGCGACAATCACAACAGCTCAAAGAAAGATTCTTTTGCCGGTCCAAAAAGCGGATCCAGAAAAAAGAGCTCCGAAGCCGTTGAAGGCAGACAGAAAGGCAGCCGTCCTAATGTTCATACACAGTCAAACCGCTCCGGAAATGCTGCTCTATACCGAAAAGCCGGCAAAAAAGCCGAACGTTTTTAGGCTAAAGTCGAACACTTCCAGGCTTCAGAATTAGTTGACAAGTTATTTACCGTCAGGTTATTGAGTATTAATCTTCCTATATATATAATAGATTAATGTGGAAAAAAATTAGGCTTCTGTCGGTTTTTCTGGTTATCATCCTCTCGCAAACACTGATTTCCTGCAAAGGAATTAGTAAACCTGAAAGAATGTATTTAACAGACAGCCTCTATTATTATTCCGCAGACCGAAGCTCAAACATTGCCTCAATAAAGTTTATTGATAATGCCCAGAGAACAGTTTTTACAAAGCTTGCCCCTCAGGATTTTGATCATCTTTCAAGATACACCGATTATGATTCTTATATCTGGATTAAGGCTGTGTTTGAAATACCTAACAATCTCAAAAACGAAGATTTGGGGCTCAACATTCCTTATTTGAAAACCTGTTCTGAATGTTACCTCAACGGTAATCTTGTAGGCTCTTACGGTTCTTTCCCGCCAAATGAGTTTTCACCAGGCTATATTTCGCACTATTTTCTTTTACCGCAGACTCTGCTTAACACCCATGGTGAAAATACAATATATCTCAAAATATGGGCCGGTGGCTCAGGTGCAATTTCCAAAAACCTATATATTTCCGAAGCAAGCCATGCACAGTTCCATTCAACAGTTCTGACATTTTTCAATTCAAAAATAATACTAATTTTCTCAGGAGCAATGTTCCTTTCCTTTGTTTTTTACTTCCTGATGTTCCTTGGATTAAAAAAGGTAAATCGCCATCAGGAGCATATAGTTTTTGCGCTTTTAAACTTTTACACCATCCACTTTCTTCTAATGTTCTTTGCTTCTGATATTCCATTTCTTACATCATCAGTAATTTCTTATCTGACATTTTTAAAGTTCACGTTCTTCTTTGGTGCATTTTCTACCATTTACTTTGCAAACAGCTTTATTTTAAGCTTCCTGCAAATCCGTCAGTCAGATAAAATAATGATAATAAGAACAGCAATTTTTGCAGTAGGAGTACTTCCGGCAATGTTTGCTCCTTCTTACAAATCTCTGTCTTATTTACTTATACCTTCTTTCTTTCTCACCCTTGCTCAGTTCGGTTTTACAATACCAAAAATTATCGAGCACCTTAAGAACAAGGAAACAAGGGCAAATGCAAAAAAACTATTTAAGGGCTTTTCTCCGGTTCTCTGCTGTATTCCAGTTGATTTTATAATGAGAATTGGATTTGCATACAGGGACTGGCCTTATTTTACAATTTACGGCTGGCAGATTACGGTAATTACGTTTACAGCTTTTCTTGTAAAGCAATTTACCAATTTGTATTTGAATAACATAAAGCTTACTGATCAGCTTGCAGATTTTAATTCACATCTGGAAAATCAGGTTGCAGAACGTACCAAAGAGATTTCGGAAAAAAATCTTATTCTTACCGAAGGTCTTCATGCGGTTTCAAACGTACAGAAAAACTTTTTGCCGCCTAGAAAACGAACCTTCCGCGGCTGGGAGCTTGCAATAAGTTATAAACCGCTTGTTAATGAAGTTTCCGGTGATTTATACGACTATTACTACACCGGCGAAAATCTTGACGGTATTGGTATTTTTGATGTTTCCGGTCACGGCATTCCATCCGGTCTGATGACAATTCTCGCAAAAGGTATTATTTCTCAGCACTTCTTAAGCGGCATTACACAATCAGAACCGATTTCTCAGGTACTTGAAAAAATTAACAAGACTTATATTAAAGAAAAGGTAAACGTTGAAAATTATATCACCGGTCTGCTCTTCAGATTCAGCAGCTTTAATAAAAAAGATACCTGCAGTGTTGAAGTAGCAAATGCGGGTCATCCTCATCCTTATCTGTACAAGGCAGATACCGGTGAAATCGTAGAAATCCAGTATGAAGACCCAAGAATGCAGTACGGCATGATTGGTCTTTCAGATTTGCCTGTTTCCTTCCCGCCTGTAAGCTTCAGAATGAAGCCAAATGATATAATCATTTGCTTTACAGATGGCCTTACAGATTCCAGCAACCCTCAGAATGAAGATTTTGGAAAGGAAAGACTTAAAGACATAATCATACAGAATGCAAAAGAAAGTGCAATAACAATCCGCAATAGAATAAACGAAGAGCTCAGTAATTTTACTCACAACAAAACACCTAATGACGATATCACGTTCATCATTCTCAAGCGCAACAATTCAAAAGATTATATTGAAGAACTGCCTGATAATGATCAGATTCCATTTGCGTAAAAAACAGCTGTATTTTATTCTGAAGACTAGTTTTTAGCGATGAACTCAAGGTAGCGACCGTAATCGGTTTTATACCCTTTTGCGAGTTCAAGAAGCTGGTCTTTTGTAATCCACTTGTTGCTGTAAGCAATTTCTTCAAGGCAGGAAACATACATTCCCTGACGTTTCTGGATTGTAGCGATAAAGTTACTGGCTTCCAGAAGTCCGTCGTAAGTACCGGTATCAAGCCAGGCCATACCACGTCCAAGCTTTTCTACCTTAAGCTGCTTGCGGTCAAGGTATTCGTTGTTTACAGATGTGATTTCAATTTCACCGCGTGCACTAGGCTTTACTTCGGCAGCGATTTTTACAACATCGTTTGTATAAAAATAAAGGCCCGGTACAGCATAGTTTGATTTTGGTTTTGCAGGCTTTTCTTCAATTCCAAGAGCGTTTCCATCCTTGTCAAACTCAACTACTCCGTAAGCTGTTGGGTCTGCAACAAGGTAACCGAATATAACAGATTTCTTTTCTTCTTCAACTGTTTTGCGGGCACGCTTTAAGGTAGCTGTAAAGCTCTGGCCGTAGAAAATGTTGTCGCCAAGAACAAGGGCAACATCATCGTTTCCAATAAAGTTTTTGCCAACAATAAAGGCATCTGCAAGTCCGCGAGGCTTGTCCTGTACGGCATATTCAAACTTCATTCCAAGCCATGCTCCATCGCCGAAAAGCTCTTTAAAGCAGCTGATGTCGCGTGGTGTTGAAATGATTAAAACTTCACGGATTCCGGCAAGCATGAGTACGCTGAGTGGATAGTAAACCATTGGTTTGTCGTAAAGAGGCAGAATCTGTTTTGAAACAGCTTTTGTTATAGGATAAAGGCGGGTTCCGCTGCCGCCGGCTAATATAATTCCTTTCATAAGTTACTCCTATCTTCCCTGTTCGGTGTAGTTTTTAGAAATCCAGTTTTTGTAGTCGCCGTTTAAGATGTGGTTAATCCAGTCTGAGTTCTTAAGGTACCACTTTACGGTTTCCTGTAAACCTTCTTCAAAAGTCATCTTTCGTTCCCAGCCAAGCTGAGTCTTGATTTTTGTACAGTCGATTGCATAGCGCTTGTCGTGTCCAGGGCGGTCTTTTACATAAGTAATTGTTTTTTCAACATCATCAACCTTCTTACCTGTAGCTGCTGCAGTAAGTTCGATTACTTTATGAAGCAGCTTGATGTTCTGCCATTCGTTTTCGCCGCCGATGTTGTATTTTTCACCTGTAACGCCCTTGTTTACAATGAGCCATACAGCGCGGTTGTGGTCTTCTACATAAATCCAGTCGCGGATATTGTCACCCTTTCCGTAAACAGGAAGGTTCTTTCCGTCGCGGATGTTACTAATCATAAGAGGGAGAAGCTTTTCCGGGAACTGGTATGGACCGTAGTTATTTGTACAGTTTGATAAAGTGATTGGAAGCCCGTAAGTGTGGAAGTAAGCCATAACAACGTGATCTGAACTTGCCTTGCTGCTTGAATAAGGACTGCGCGGATCATAAGGAGTATCCTCTCGGAAATAACCTGTTTCACCAAGGGAGCCGTAAACTTCATCAGTAGAAATATGATGGAAAAGAACGTCATCACGGAGGGAGCCGTCTTCCTTTTTCCAGTAATTGCGGGCAACGTCAAGGAGCGTAAAGGTTCCCATTACGTTTGTTTTCATGAATGCTTCAGGACCGAGGATTGAGCGGTCTACGTGACTTTCTGCAGCAAAATGGATTACAGTATCAATATCATACTGCTTGAAAATGCGTTCGATTTGAGGACGGTCGCAGATATCAACCTTTTCAAAGAAATAACGTTTGCCACCAAACTTATCTTCTACGTCCTTCAAAGATTCAAGATTTCCGGCATATGTAAGGCAGTCTACGTTTACGACTGTACCGTCAAAGTTTGCATCATTAAAAAGATTGCCCTCGGCAGAAGACATCCCGAAAAGATAATGAATAAAGTTTGAACCGATAAAACCGGCACCACCTGTTATAAGAATGTTATGTAGTTTTCGCATGGGTTACTCCTGTAATATATTTTATCGCCTTTTGATTTCCTCGGCAACTTTTTTTACATCCTGAATCTTGCCTTTAGCAGCAACAAGCAGGGCATCATCACTGTCAACAATTACAACATTATCAAGTCCGATTGTAGCAATTGTTCGTTTTCCACCACGGATATAGCTTGAAGTTGTATCAAGGGCAATTACATCATCACCCTTAATTACATTCATATTACCGTCTTTTTTGCTTATGTCGTAAAGTGCACTCCAGGAACCAACATCATCCCAGCCTGCATTGAGCTTAACAATTTTTCCTTTTGTTGTTTTTTCCATAACGGCATAGTCAATGGAATCGCCTTTTATCTGACCAAATGCTTCACTATCAAGACGGATAAAATCAGTTTCTACAGTTGCTTTCTCAAAAGATTTAATTGAAAGCTCTGCCATCTGCGGATTGTAAGCTTTTAATTCATCAAGGAAAACAGAAGCTTTAAAAACAAACATTCCGCTGTTCCATGAGTATTCTCCGCTTGCAAGATATTCCTGAGCTTTTTCAAGACAAGGCTTTTCTACAAACTTTTCGAGTTTATAGGCACCTTCTGTTTCACTACCGCTTGCCTTTACATAACCGTAACCGGTTGCAGGAAATGTTGGAACAATACCGAATGTAACGAGAGCACCCTTTTCTGCATTTGCAGCTGCTGTAAGTACTGCTTTCTGGAATATTTTGACATCTGCAATAACATGGTCGCTTGGGAGAACAATTACGACTGCATCTTTATCCTGTTTTACAGCCGCACAACAGGCAGCTGCAATTGCAGGAGCAGTATTTTTTGCCATAGGTTCAAGGATAATTGTAGGTTTTGTATCGCTTACTTCGCCAATCTGCTGTGCAACCATAAAACGATGACCTTCGCCGCAGGAAATAATTGGTGAACCAAGTTCCAATCCTTTAAGGCGGAGAAGAGTTTCCTGAATCATAGTGCGCTCTGTAACAAGAGGCAAAAACTGCTTTGGATGGTCACCCCAGGAAAGCGGCCATAAACGTGTTCCGGCACCACCGGATAAAATTATAGGAATAAGAGTCATAGCTACCTCTATCTTCCAAAGAAGCTCTTAACCTTCTGCCAGAATGACTTCTTCTGTTCTGGAGCCTTCTGATTTGAAGCAGCTTTGTTATTGTAAGAGCCCTGTTTTTTAACAGTATTTTTAGAAGTATTTTTAGCTGAAGTACCAGCACCATAAGCTTCTTTATACAGCTTCATGCGCTCTTCGTAAGAAAGACCTGCAAGTTTTTCCGGGTTGATGTAAGGCTTACGTTCACGTTTTTCATAACTGCCCTTACCTTTTCCACCCTTCTTATAGTCGCTTTTATAATTAGAGCCTTTGTATCCATCCTTTTTATAATCAGATTTCTTGTAGTCTGATTTCTTATAATCTGATTTTTTGCCGTTGCCATAACTGTCACGTCCATGGTATCCATCCTTTCCACCATGTTTTCCGTGTCCGTTGCGGTCATCACGTCTTTTATTATGGATATCTCCGTCCTTACCTTTTCGGTAACCGCCGCGATTATCGTAATCATCATCGCCACGCCAGTTTTCGGTTTTAATGTACATACCGGCAGATTTATCTTCTTCCATCTGCTCCGGGTAAGCAACTGTTGCAGGAATCTGCATTTCAATATAACGCTCAATAGCAGGCAGATTGTAAACATCCTGCTCAGAACAGAATGTATAAGCTTTACCTGTTTTACCGGCACGTGCAGTACGACCAATACGATGAACGTAATTTTCTGCTTCAACAGGTAAGTCAAAGTTTATAACCATTGCCAAATCATCAACATCAATACCGCGGGCTGCAACATCAGTAGCAACAAGAATCTGAACCTTGCCTTCTTTAAATGACTTCATAATTGCAAGACGCTTAGACTGAGGTAAATCACCAATCATAAACTCAGCCTTAATGTCGTTAAGTACAAGTCTTTTTGCAACAACTTCGCAGGAACGTTTAGTATTACAGAAGATAATTGCGCTTTCCGGGTTTTCATGCTTTAAAATACCAACAAGAAGCTTCATCTTTTCATCGCTTGAAACATGTAAAAGCTCCTGCTTAATTTCGCTTACAGTGATATTTTCTGCTTCAATAGTGATTTCAATCGGATCACGTGTATATTCCCATGCAAGATTCTTTACATAAGTATTGAGTGTTGCCGAAAACAGCATAGTCTGTCGTGTTTCTGCAGCAGGAAGACACTTTAAGATTTTTCGCAAATCATCATAAAAGCCCATATCAAACATACGGTCAGCTTCATCAATTACACAGAAAGCTGCATTGCTCAAATCAAGGTTTCCGCCTTCTTTTAAATCAATTACACGGCCAGGAGTACCAATTACAATATCAACACCCTTTTTCAAAGCCGCAATCTGTTTTTCGTAACCAACGCCGCCATAAACCGAAAAAGCCTTTAATCCGCTTGTACCAACCAGAACCTTAGCTTCTTCTTCAATCTGAACAGCAAGCTCTCGTGTTGGCGCCAGAATCAGACACTTTTTGCCCGCATTCTCAGCCTTAAGCATTCCCTGAATAACCGCAACAAGATAAGCACAAGTTTTACCAGTCCCTGTCTGAGACTGAACATACAAATCAGGTCCCTTAGCACCTTCATAATCAGTAGAAGTCTTAATTACCTGCTCCTGAACCGGCGTACAATTCACATAACCGGCATCCGCAATTCCCTTCAAAAGTCTTTCATCAAGACTAAACTCAGTAAAATCCATAAAAATCCTTTAATGCCACAAATGGCAAATCAATATATATTTTTACCGCACGTACACACAGGCCGTGGGATAAATGCATTTTAAGATTTACATTATAATGTTTTTTTGTCATTTATGCAAAGTACAGGGATAGTTTTGATTTGACCTAAGCATTTTTATACATCATAATGATATTTATGAAAAAACATCTTATTATAAAATCGGTTTTATTATGTTCTTTGCTGGCTTTTACAAGCTGTTCAAAAATTGTAAAAAGTAAACAAATCTTAAGCGCAGTTGATTCCTACATTGAGTTTATTACTCCACAATCTGTAGGCCGCCTTACACCAATTTCCATCAGCTTTATGGAAGAGCCAAAATGCCCGATTGGACAGGCTGTTGAGCTTTATCCTAAAATGCGCGGTGTATGGGAGTATTCAGAAAACAAGGCAACTTTTACGCCAGATGAGCCCTACAAAGCCAATTCAAAGCTCACGCTCAAAGCAAACTTGAAAAAGCTTTTTAATGATGATTCAGGCAATTTTGAACGCAATTTCTATGTAGAAAATCCATCTTACTCTGTAGAGTTTGACGAAATCCGCCTTAATTCAAACGATTCAAGCTATACTGTTTCCGGCGCAGTTACAACCGATATTCCTGTTTCTGAAAACGAAATAAAAGAAGTTATAAATGCAAATCTTAATTCACAGAAAAAGCCTGTTATGTGGGAACAGAGCAATTCCCCTGAAAAATGGAAGTTTTCTGTTAATGTTGACCAGAACCTGGATAAAAATGAAAAACTTGACCTTAAATGGTCTGGAAAAAGTCTTGGCCTGTCTAAAAAACAAGATAAATTATCAACTGGAACAAAGACAATTGTGCTTCCTGCTGAAAATGACTTTTCCATTATCGATATAAATACAGAAAAAAAGAATACAATCCTTGTAAGCTTTTCAAAGCTGCTTGATTCTTCTCAGGATATAACGTCCTTTATCAGTGTAAAAGATTCAGAAGGTAATAATAAGTCTAATTTTTCTGCATCAATTCACGGTAATACAATTTCTCTTTTCAGTGATTCTGACTGGGCAAATATAAGAACAGTTGCTTTTGAACAGGGAATTAAAAGCTCAGACGGCATTTATCTTGCAAAGGCAGATTCTGTAACACTTTCCGATAAGTGGGACCTTCCTTCTGTTCGTTTTATGAACAGCAATGTAATTCTTCCTACAACACAAGGTGCTGTTTTCCCAATTGAAACTAAAAATCTTTCCGGCGTAATTGTTCAGGTTTATCAGATTTACGAAAGAAACATAAATCAATTCCTGCAGGATAATGAACTTGATGAAACAAGTAACCTTTATAGAGTTGGCGAGCCTGTATGGGAAAAGAAAATAAACTTTAACTGGGATAATTCAATGCAGAATAAATATATTCCGCGCGGGCTTGACCTTTCTACTCTTGTAAAAAAGTATCCTGGTGGAATGTATCACATAAGGGTTTCTTTCAGAAAAGACCAGATAAAATATGTATGTTCTTATTCACATGACTTTTCTGATTTACCAATGCCGCCTGATACAATAGAAACTTACTCTGTGCCGAATGAACGAAGCAGCTGGGATTATTATGAATCATCAAACAGAAATAGAAACAATTACTGGAATTACAGAAACGACCCGTGCCATCCGGCTTTTTATATTCCACGCTATAATTCATCAAATACAATTTCGCGAAATGTGCTTGTTTCTGATTTAGGTTTGATGGTCAAAAAGGATAATACAGGTACTGTATATGTAACTGCAGCTGATCTTAGAACAGCTAAGCCTATATCAAATGTTAATCTGGAACTGATAAATTACGTAGGTTCTGTAATTACTACCGGAAAAACAGATTCCAACGGACAGGCATTATTCAAAACAAAACAGAATGCTTTTATAATTACTGCAAAACTCGGAAATCAAACCTCTTATCTTAAGATTTCTGAAGGTACAAACCTTAGTACAAGTCATTTTGAAATTGGCGGTGAAAAGGTTACCGGTGGACTAAAAGGCTTTATTTATGGAGAACGAGGAGTCTGGAGACCGGGCGACAATCTTTACCTTACTTTTGTTCTTCAGGATACCGACAAATCTCTTCCTAAAGATATTCCTGTAAAGTTTGAGCTTGTAGATCCATTAGGACACACAACAGATACTCAGGTTCTTACAAAATCAGAAAACAATTTCTACCCTATTACTACAAAAACTACAGCCGATGCTCCAACCGGTTTATGGATTGGTAAAGTAACAATCGGTGGAAATACCTGGACACGTAATTTAAGTGTAGAAGCAATTGTTCCAAACAGACTTTCTGTAGAGCTTGATTCCGATACTGGAAAAGTTTCTGCAAACAACAATACCTTTACACTTAAAGGTGCATGGCTTCATGGTGCAAAAACACCAGATTATCAGGCAGATGTTTCTGTTGCCTTCTCTCCTGCAGAAACAACCTTCGACGGCTATTCAGAATATACATTTACAAACATTTCAAATGATATAGATTATTCAAGAAAAGAAATCTGGAAAGGAAAGCTTGATTCTGATTCACAGGTTAAGTTTTATCCGCGTTTTAATCCTGGTGATTATCTTCCAGGCAAGCTAAAAGCTAATTTTGTTTCTAGGATTTATGAACCTTCCGGTGCTTTTTCTACACAGTCAAAAACAATGGACTATTCTCCGTTTACGCGCTATGCAGGAATTAAGCTTCCAAAGGGCGATGCTGCAAGAAATATGCTTCTTACAGATATAGACCATACTGCTGATGTAGTTCTTCTTACGGATGATGGAAAGCCTGTATCTACTGCAACACTTAATTATGCGGTTTATAAGATTGAATGGAAATGGTGGTGGGAAAAAGATGCTTATACAAAAGCTACTCATGTTTCTTCACGCTATTACAGTAAGATTTCTTCCGGTTCTGTTGATATAAATAATGGTAAAGGTTCATTCACCTTTAAGGTAAAATATCCTGACTGGGGCCGCTATTTAGTAGAAGTAAGCGACGGTTCCTGGGGACATACTGCTTCTAAAATTGTTTACATTGACTGGCCTGGCTGGGCTGGACGTGCACAGGAAGGTGGTACAGGCAGTGCCGCCATGCTTCCTCTTACAGCCGATAAGAAAATGTACACTCCTGGTGATACGGCAAGCATTACCTTTAATTCCAATTCACAGGCTTCTGCATATATCAACCTGGAAAAGAGCGGAAAAATAATTAAATCTATCCGCATAGATACAAAAGAAGGTACAAACGAATATAAGATTCCTATTACTGCAGATATGGCTCCAAACATTTATGTTCATCTTTCTCTTGTTCAGCCGCACATGCAGACCGCAAACAGTCTTCCAATAAGGCTTTACGGACTTATTTCTGTGATGGTAGATAATCCTGCTACAACGCTTGCTCCTGTAATTACAGCTGCAGAAAAAATGGAGCCGAATAAAAAAGCAGCATTCACTGTATCTGAAAAATCAGGAAAACCAATGACCTATACTCTTGCAGTTGTAGATGAAGGACTTCTTGGTCTTACAAACTTCCATGCCCCAGATTTACGTTCACAGTTCTACAAAAAAGAAGCTTCTGAGCTTGAAAACTGGGATATTTACAGATACGTAATAAATGCCTACAGCGGTAAGCTTGAAACTCTGCTTGCAATTGGTGGTTCGGAAGATGTAATTGATGCTTCTAAAAATAATGAAAACAGATTTACACCTGTTGTAAGATACTTTGGGCCATTTACTCTTGGAGCAGGCGAAAAGCGGACTACAGAGTTTGACATGCCTTATTACGTTGGTGCTGTACGTGCAATTGTTGTTGCCGGTAATAACGGGGCTTACGGAATGGCAGAAAAAACTGTCCCTGTAAAATCTTCACTTATGGTTCAACCTGCTCTTCCAAGAACTCTCGGAACTAACGAAACAATTCAGGTACCTGTAACAGTATTTAATGGTGACGAAGCTTCAAAGAATGTAAAGATTCAGCTTACAGCAAGCGGCGCAATTGAATACTCCAAAACAGAAGAAGTTAATGTTCCTGCTTTGGGAAATGTTGTAGTAAACTTCCGTGTTGATACAAATAAGGCCGGTCTTGCCAAGTTTGAAACTATAGCCGAAGACGGAACAAATAAAACACAGTCTTCAATCCCTATAGAAATTAAATCAAGAGGTTCGCCTGTTACTTATAAAAACTACTTTGTTGTAAAACCTGGTGAAGAAACCTCTACTGCTGTACTTTCGATTGTAGAAAAAGGAAGTGAATCATTGAAGGTTGAGCTTTCAACAATAAATCAGATTGATTTCTCTTCACGACTGGAATACCTTGTTCAATATCCTCACGGCTGTATTGAACAGATTACTTCAGGCGGTTTCCCTCAGCTTTATATTCCAGATTTTACAAAGCTTTCTCCAGACAGAATAAATGAAATAAAATCAAATATTATGTCTGTATTTGAACGCTATCCAACATACCAGACTTCTGTGGGTGCTATGGGCTATTGGCCTGGTAATACAACACCTCATGCCTGGGGAACCTGTTATGCCGTTCATTTTATGACAGAAGCTAAAAAGCTTGGTTATACTGTACCGGATGCAGTTTATAATCCTGCACTCGACTGGCTTACTAACTCTGCTGCACAATGGAAGTATTCAAACAATGATGAACCAGACTCTATTCAGGCATACAGACTGTTTGTAATTGCGCTTGCCGGTAAAGCAGATATTGGTGCAATGAACAGGCTTCTTTCTCAGGGCGGGCTTAATAATGATTCAAGAATGCTTTTAGCTTCGGCTTATGCACTTGCAGGAAGAAAAGATACTGCTCAGCAGCTTCTGGATGGAGTAAAAACTGCAGTTTCACCGTATAGAAGTATGGGTAATGATTTTGGTTCTTCCATAAGGGAAAAAGCTATGTATCTGTTTACTGTCAGTCAGATAAATGATGGCAATACAACAACTTCCGGTACTGCTGATGCTCTTGCTAAAGAAATTGCAGATATTCTTGCTTCTGACAGATGGCTCAATACACAGGAAACTTCGTGGTCTCTCTTCTCTCTGCTGCCATATTATTCAAGCAAAAAATCAGCTGCTGCAAAATATACAATTTCTAATGCAGTTGAAGAAAAATCAGGAACATTTACTGAGTGCGTAATTACCGAAGAGCTTAATAGTAATTTCGATAGTCCTTTGCAGGATGTAACAATTAAGAACAATGGGGATATTACGCTTTATGGAACTCTGATTTGTTCCGGTATTTCAGAAGCAGGAACTGAACGTGTGGAAGCCAGTGGAATTGAATTGATTATTGATCGTCTTGATTCACTCAAAAATATTAAGCCTACGGATGAAATAACTATAAAAGTACGCGTTAAGAACAACAGCAGAAAAGACCTTAAGAATCTTGTACTTACTACTCCTACAGGAACCTGTTTTGAATATGCAAATGAAAGACTAAGTAATTCAAGCTATAAAGCTTCAAATTATACTTACCAGGATATAAGGGATGATTTAATCTATACATATTTTGATTTGTCTAATGGTTCAACTACTGACTTTTACTTTAGGGCAAGTGCTGCATACAGCGGAAACTTTATAGTTCCTGCAATTTATGTACAGGCAATGTATGACGATTCAATAAAAGCAGTTTCTCCTGGCTTTAAGGTAAATATGCTGAATTAAGCAATGAAAAAGTTTGGATTGCAAAAAAATGATAATCACAAAAAAGCAGCAGTAAGAATTATCTTTCTCTGCTTGCTTGTGATTTTTATTGTCTTGGTCTTTTTACTACCTTCTCTTCTTCTTAAAAAATCGCGTGATTATTCCTATGCAGTTTATGATAAGGATGGAATGCTTTTAGGAGCTCAGGTGGCTTCTGACGAACAGTGGCGATTTGAGCCCGGAGAAGTTCCTCAAAAGTTTAAGGACTGCATCATCTTATATGAAGATAAACGTTTCCGCTATCATTTTGGAATTGATTTAATTTCTATTGGAAGAGCTGTAAAGCAGAATATTCAGCAAAACAGAATTGTTTCGGGTGGTTCAACAATTACTATGCAGACAATAAGGCTTTTGTCTGGTAATCCTGAGCGTACATATACACAGAAAATTAAAGAAGCTTTTCTGGCTGTAATTTTTGAACTGCGGTTTTCGAAAAAAAAGATTCTTGAGCTGTATTGTACTTATGCTCCCTTTGGTGGAAATGTAGTCGGACTTGAAGCTGCTTCATGGAGATATTTTAACAGGTCCCCTCAGGAGCTTTCCTGGGCAGAATCGGCAACGCTTGCTGTATTACCAAACCAGCCGGCACTTGTTTATCCGGGAGCTAATTCAATAATCCTTCTTGAAAAAAGGGACAGCCTTTTGCATAAACTTTATGAAAAGGAAATCATAGACAAAACGACTTATGAACTTTCGCTGCAAGAAAAGCTTCCCGAAAAGCCATATCCACTTCCCGGTATGGCTTCACATTATCTGGAGTTTTTAAAACGGAAGAATAATAAAAATGCAACAAAGTTTTATACAAAAATAGATTACGCTGTTCAAAAAAATACTTCCCGTATACTTGAAAACTGGTCCAGGGAATTAAGCAATAAAGGAATTAATAACGCTGCCGCTCTTGTTCTGGATACTAAATCTTTAGAAATACTTGCTTACTGCGGAAATACGGGTGCTGACGGAAGAAATATGGATTCGTATGCTGTTGATATAATTCAATCAAAAAGAAGCTCCGGCAGTCTGTTAAAGCCTTTTCTTTTTGCGGCAATGCTTGATGCAGGTGAACTTCTTCCAGACCAGCTTGTAATTGACGTACCTACACGAATTGGAAACTATAATCCAGATAATAATATTCCAAAATACAGCGGAGTTGTTCCTGCTTCCGAAGCACTAACCCGTTCGCTTAATATTCCTGCAATCAGGGAGCTTAGAAAATACGGTATTAACAGATTTCTGGATGTTTTAAGAAAGTGTGGATTTACTACATTTACACGCACTTCTGATGAATACGGGTTGCCTCTTATTCTTGGCGGCGGCGAAATTAAAATGACGGAAGCGGCTGTGGCATACGCAAACTTAATGAATAAAGCGCAAGATTTGCCTGTGAGTTCTCCTTTTTCTACAGGAAGTGCATGGATTACAATTGATGTTCTTTCAACCGGAATACGTCCTGATGATGAAGCAAACTGGCAGAAGTATTTAAACTCAAAGCAGATTGCGTGGAAAACCGGTACTTCAAACGGTAACCGCGATGCGTGGGCTATAGGTACTACACCTGAGTTTACGGTTGCAATCTGGGCGGGAAATGCATCTGGAAAAGGAAATCCTGATTTAAAAAGTGTTTCAACCGCGGCTCCAATTTTATTCGATGTATTTTCATCACTGCCGCAAACTACATGGCCACAGATTCCTTACAAAAAAATGGTTTTTCAAACGGTCTGCGCTCATTCAGGTTATGCAGCCGGACAAAACTGTACGGAAACAAAAACAATTTTCAGGTCGAAGGATGCTGTAGCTCCGGAGCTTTGTCCTTATTGTACTACCATTTCGTTTACACCGGACGAAAAGTACCGCGCAACGGCTGAAGACCTTATGGGAGAAAAAGCCGGAATCTATAATGGAATGGTGCCAAAAATAAAAAAATGTTTTGTTCTGCCGCCAAATCTTGAATACTGGTACAAGAACAATAATTTTTCGTATATAACTTTACCCGATTTTGTTCCCTGGCACACATCCGAAACAAAAGACAATATAAGCATTGTTTTCCCGGAACCAGGTGCAAAAATTATTATTCCGATTGAGCTTGATGGTAGTCTGGGAGAAATAGTAATGCAGGCTGCAGCCCGTTCTTCAGAAACAGTTATTTACTGGGATATAGACGGACAATATATTGGCCTTACAGAAAAAAAGCATGAGCTTTCAATAAACCTGGAAGCTGGCAGACACATCCTTACCATTACCGATA
>JAEEGJ010012081.1_pt1 | contig 21554 bp, 16 predicted proteins | sample 8958761 | NCBI WGS metagenome assembly JAEEGJ01 (sample SAMN16246546, study PRJNA631951) | gut metagenome | biome: gut microbiome; feature: rumen; material: RS-attached | host: Bos | place: Iran: Karaj | collected 2018-10
TCATTGCTGATAAGCTTGAAGGCAAGACTATTGTAAAAGAGATTTATGTTCCCGGCAGGATTGTTAACATTGTTGTTAAATGAGCCATGCAGCGAAATAAAAAAGGCCTCCACTCGTGCTTGCACGATGTGGAGGATTTTTTTGTTTCGGTATACGGCGAATGCCGTCAAGCGACACTAGAAGTGCAGAAATCTGCGATTTCGTTGCACTTCTGCGCACAGAGTGGGAATCGCAGGGCGATTTCGAGCGGGCATGGCGGGGTAGAGGGATTCACCATGCGATTTCGAGCGAGAATGGCTCATACTTGTCTATTAAATGTGAAAAAGTCATGTTTCTAGTAATATTTGCTTTGAGCATGACTTTTGAACCCCTATATAGTCATGTTTTGCAGGAAAATTCAATAAAGCATGACATTAGAGTCATGCTCAATAGAAAATATGTATATAACATGACTTCTTTTGCAAATTAATTCATGTTTAAAATAAAAAGTCTAAATTACATGACTGGAGCAATTTTGCAGGTCATGTTTTTCCTAATAATCTTGTTTAACATGACCTGGATTTTCGATATACCGTACGCATTAACGTAATTCCACTAATTTCTTAAGATTACCCCTCCAAAAATTAATAATTCTTCATAGAATCTTAAAGACTATTCAGACCCTGATATGCTAATATCATCTGCAGCCTGATACAGGTTATAAAGTGTAACCTGGATTTTAATCAGGTAGAAAACAAGAAAGTGAAGGAATAGTTATGGAAGATAACAAGAGAGAGTTGGAGAAACAACTGGCTATTCTCAAAAAACTAAAGCAACTCTCAGATAGTAATTTAAAGAAACTAAAAAACGTACCTGATGAGTGCATCCGGACATCCTCAAGAGGGAGTTTTCATCAATACTACCGAATAGATCCTCAGTCAGGAAAACTCATCTATCTAAGTAGAAAGCAGCTAAACGAGATACGGCCTGTAATCCAAAAGGAGTATGAACTAAAAGTCAATAAAGAGATACAAGAGCAGATTGGCAGGTTGGAGAAGTTCATAAAAAACGGCAATATAAATTCAATAATGAACATCTATAATTCCACATGTGCAGCAAAGCAGAGTCTAATTAATCCTATAATCTCAACCGACGAGGATTATATCAAAAAATGGCTGGCATCCATGCCACCATGTCAGAATCCATATCCACCAAAGAGATCATTTGAAACCATGAATAAAGAGATATCTAAGAGTAAGAGTGAAAAGATAATAGCTGATACTATGTTTAATATGAAAATTCCGTATGTATATGAGCCGCGTTTGGATTTAGACAACCGTATTACCAAGTATCCTGATTTCGTGGCTCTAAATATCAAGAAAAGAAAAACCATATATTGGGAGCATTTAGGCAGGCTTGGAGATGCGGATTATTGCCTGGATAATTTTAACAAGTTAATGATATACGAACAGAATGGAATTGTTCTTGGCGATAATCTGATCATAACCATGGAATCCAATGATATAGATTTGGATATTCGCAGTGTGTATGAGAATATCAACAGATACCTAATGTAGCCCACCCATCCCCAAAAAAGCACTTGCAAATATATAAAGATGTGATACAATTTGATTGTGCAAAATACAAATCAGCTTGCACAAGCTTAAATCAAGAATAAAAGCCCGGGATAAAAGGCTTAAAGAATATGGAGGCAAAGTATGAGCACATTAGTAACATTTTTCAGTGCTGAAGGCACAACAAAAGCAGTAGCAGAGGAATTTGCAAAGAAGATCGGAGCTGATTGTTTCGAGATTGTTCCGACAGAACTTTACACAAAGGCAGATATAAACTACCTCAATCCACTTTCAAGATGTAACAAGGAACAGGTTGGTAAAAAAGATGTTCCTGTTAAGGGAAAGGTTGAGGATTTCGATAAGTATGACGTTATCTACATTGGTTTCCCTATCTGGTATGCAGCAGCGCCAAGAGTAATTTACACATTCTGCAAGGATTATAACTGGGAAGGCAAGAAGGTTTACGCCTTCGCAACTTCCGGCGGAAGCGGAATCGGCAAGACAGCTGAGAAGCTCGGAGAGTATATCAAGGGCGCTGCGGTATTGGATGCCAAGCTTGTACATAACGCAGATGAAGTAGCAAATTGGTAAAAGAGATATTAATACAATAAACATTAAGGAGGAAAGATAATGATCTACGATTACACACTTAAGACAGGAAAGGGAGAGGAACTTAACCTCGCAGATTACAAGGGTAAGGTTATCATGGTTGTAAACACTGCTACAGGATGCGGCTTTACACCTCAGTATGCTCCAATTGAGGAGATGTACCTTAAGTACCATGACAAGGGCCTTGAAATAGTTGATATCCCTTGCAATCAGTTCGGTGCACAGGCTCCCGGAACAGATGAAGAGATTCACGAGTTCTGTACACTTCATTACAATACTACTTTCCCTCAGATGGCTAAGGCTGATGTAAACGGAGAGAATGAGCTTCCTCTTTACACATATCTTAAGTCACAGAAGGGCTTTGAGGGCTTCCAGGAGCATGAGTTCAAGGCACTTCTTGAGAAGATGTTTGCAGAGGCAGATCCTGAATGGGACAAGAAGCCTGACATTAAGTGGAACTTTACCAAGTTCATCATCGACCGCGAAGGTAACGTGGTTGCAAGATTTGAGCCAACAGCCAGCGTAGCTGACGTTGAGGCTTGCATCAGCTCACTTCTTTAATATTTTAAATAATTATACAATTTCCTCCACAAGCATTCTTGACTAACACGCTTTAAAGCGTTACAGTATTAAATAGAATGTTTGTTGGAGGGAAAATCTTATGATTATCAAAGCACTGTTACTGGTGGTATTCTTTGCGGTAATGATTACAATCGGCTTCATCTGCAGGAAGAATTCCACTGATGTCAATGGTTTCGTTTTGGGCGGAAGATCTGTTGGCCCCTGGGTTACAGCTTTTGCTTACGGAACATCTTATTTTTCGGCAGTTATTTTCGTTGGTTACGCCGGTCAGTTTGGCTGGAAATACGGAATAGCATCTACCTGGGTCGGAATCGGAAATGCCCTTATCGGATCACTCCTTGCATGGGTAATTCTTGGACGTAGAACCAGGATCATGACACAGCATCTTAATTCCGCAACAATGCCTCAGTTCTTTGCGGCAAGATTTGGCGGAAGATCTCTTAAGATTGCAGCTTCAATCATCACTTTCATATTCCTGATACCATACACAGCATCATTGTATAACGGTCTTTCAAGACTTTTTGGTATGGCATTTAATATCGATTATTCTATCTGCGTTATCGTTATGGCAGTTCTCACCGGTATTTATGTTATCGCCGGCGGATACATGGCTACAGCCATCAACGATTTCATTCAGGGTATCATCATGCTGATCGGTATCTGCGCAGTTATTTTATCTGTACTTAACAGTCAGGGCGGATTCCTTGCAGCTCTCGACGGCCTTGCAAGAATAAGCGATGAGAGTGTTTCAACAACACCCGGCATCTTCGCATCCTTCTTTGGACCTGACCCTCTTAACCTTGTAGGTGTAGTACTTCTTACATCCCTGGGTACATGGGGACTTCCTCAGATGGTTCAGAAGTTCTATGCGATAAAGAGTGAGAGAGCTATTTCCAAGGGGACAATCGTATCTACATTCTTTGCTTTTGTAGTTGCCGGCGGATGCTACTTCCTTGGCGGCTTTGGAAGGCTCTTTTCCGATAAGGTTGATATCGCTAATGGCGGATACGACTCAATCATTCCTACAATGCTCTCAGGCATGCCTGATATTCTCATAGCTGTTGTAGTTGTGCTGGTACTTTCAGCTTCAATGTCCACACTTTCATCACTGGTGCTTACCAGCAGTTCAACTCTGACTCTGGACCTTTTGAAGGGCCATGTTTACAAGGAGATGGATGAAAAGAGACAGCTCCTTATCATGAGGGCTCTTATAGTTGTATTCGTTGCCATCTCTGTTGTGATCGCGATCATTCAGTACAAGCAGAACGTGACCTTTATCGCTCAGCTCATGGGTGTTTCATGGGGAGCTCTGGCAGGTGCATTCCTGGCTCCGTTCCTCTATGGATTGTACTGGAGAGGCACAACCAAGGTTGCTGTCTGGGTTAACTTCGTGTTCTCAACTGTTGTGATGCTTGCGAACATGGCAGTAAGAAGCAGCTTCCCGAAACTTCTTCAGTCACCTATCAACGCCGGTGCATTCTGCATGCTGGCAGGACTTGTTATTGTTCCTGTGATATCTCTTTTCACAAAGAGACCGGATGCTGCACTTGTGGATGGTGCCTTCGCCTGCTACAACAAGGAGGTCATGGTTCACCAGAGCACATCCCTTTCAGACGAAGAGGAGTAATTATAAAGACTATACGAGCGCCCCGGGGAGACCTGGGGCGATTTTAAATTAAGACATGATTGGAGCGATTAACCGATATGGTCATTGATATTCATACACATACATTTCCGGATAAGATTGCTGCCGGAGCAATAGACGCGCTGAGCAGGGAAGCACACATTAAGGCACATACGGATGGGACAGTTAGTGGGATTCTGGCCTCTATGGAGGAAGCTGACATAGATGTCTCGGTGGTTGTTCCTGTTGCGACAGCTCCGTCGCAAGTTGTGAAGGTCAACGATTCATCGCTGAGGAACAATGAAAAATACTTTGATGAGAATAATGACAGTGATGTACCGGGAAGGAGAAGAGTTCTTTCGTTCGGCTGCATCCATCCTGAGTTTAGTGATTATCGCGCTGAGCTTAGAAGAATTGCTGAACATGGGATTAAGGGAATCAAGCTCCATCCTGTCTATCAAAAATGTGACATAGATGACGTAAAGTTCCTTAGAATAATTGATTGCGCTGCAGAGAACGGACTTATTGTATTAACTCATGCGGGGATTGATATTGGATTTCCGGGGGTTGTTCATTGCTCGCCACAGATGTGCAGAAATGTTTGGAATGAGATTGAAGGTAATGGCCATGGTCTGATCCTGCCGGGAGAAGGTGACAAGAAGAATAGTGGTTTTAAGTTTATACTTGCTCATATGGGTGGCTGGACAAACTGGGATGAGGTTCCGGAGCTTCTTGCTGATACAGGGGTGTACCTGGATACTTCGTTTTCATCTGATTATATTGAGCCTAATGGCGATGGCTACTGGGACGATAAGGACACCAGAATGCTAGATTCTAATGGTTACATGAAGATCATCCGCGCCTTTGGCCCGGAACGTATGCTCTTTGGCTCCGACAGTCCCTGGACTAACCAGAAAGAGAGCAGACAGTTCATCGAGAAGTTGCCGTTATCTGAGGAAGAGCAAAAGCTCATCCTTGGAGAAAATGCAGCAAACCTTTTGGAAATATGAATCAATCAAATAAAAGGAGTCAATGGGGACGGTTCTCGTTGACTCCTTTTTTGTTGCCCAGAGTCAAAGAGAACCGTCCCCATTGACTCTAATCGTGGTATAATGGTGGCTGTAGTTTTTTTAGAGGAGAGAAGTTATGAAAAGACGAATACTTACGATAATTACAGCCACTGCGCTGATCACAGCATCACTGTCAGCGTGCGGGAAGACTAATACAGGCAACGAAGGCAGCGAGGTTACAAGTACCGATGCAGGCGCCGGAGATGCAGGCGCAGAAGGCACCGAGGAAAATGCCGATGAGCAGCAGGCAGGAGCAGAAGGTAGCGAGGACGCAGAACAGGCAGACAAAGATGAAAAGCCCATCACCATCGTGTCCCACCCGGTATCCTGCGAGGTTTCAGGAAAAGAGGTTTCTACCGGAAGCTACCCGGAGATTGCGATGACTCCGGAGTTTTCCGGCCAGTACTTAAACCTGTATTCTGAAATATATAACCTTAACGCCTATTGGAAAGACAGCGTTGAGTACAGCGTTAACGAGTATGCTTTCTATCAGCTCGACAGCGAGACACCCATCGATTATCCTTACTCATCTGAGATATCTGCTGACGTAGTAAGGGCAGATGATGCTCTGTTCACTGTTCTTGTAAGCTACTACGACTACTCAGGCGGAGCACATCCAAGTCACAGCACCGAATCAGTCAATATTGATCCGGCAACAGGCAAAATCATGGAGTTCGCAGAGGTTTTAAACGACACAGCCAAAGCAGCCAAGGCAATCCATGATGAGCTCTACGCCTCATACCCTGAACTAAAAGATGAATTTGATTCCTTTACCTTCCTTGATGAGGGTCAGACAATTAACGATTATTACGAGGCCAAGATCAATAATAACCTCTACACCTGGAATATCACCACAGAAGGACTTCACATAGTTTTCTCGCCCTATGAGATGGCTTCCTATGCTGCAGGATATCAGGAAATCCTTCTTACCTATGATAAATATCCTGACCTTATCAAGGCAGAGTACATCCCTACATCTGACCTGGACAAAGAGACCATGGTCGGAGCAAGAGAGATGGAAAAAGAGATGATACAGCCCTCAAGTCCCAACTATGTACAGGACGAAAACGGCGAGTTCCACCTGGTGAACAACGATGGTATCAAGGTTGCAAACAAGAGCTGGAAAGCCTTCACAGAGGACGGAAGAGGCCCTGATGACGGAGAGCACATAACCCTCACCAAGACGGGGGAGGAAAAGACAGACTGGCTCGATACAGAGGTTTGGGCAGATCAGCACGGATTCGAGCTTGCAAAGCTCCCTTATTCTGATGATGACTACACCTACGTCGGTGAAATGCCAATGGACTACGCTTACATGTACAATCGCCTGGACGTATACGACCACTCAGGAGATACACTTCTCTACAGCCTTGATCTGTACGACCTGTGCAACGGACCTGATGAGGAGACAGGCACTTACTCAAGGACAACCCAGTACATCCGGTGGGCCAAGATCTACGACGGAACACTTTATGTTTCAATTGGCCACAACGGCTATTCTTCTGAGGAGCCAAACAGCAGCTACATGGTAGCAATTGCTCCCGACACCGGATACGTTCTCTGGAGAAGTGAACCTCTTGTTGCCAACAGCAACAATTTCCTTCTGGTAAAAGACACTATCATCTGCGGATACGGATTCACAGCCGAGCCTGACTTCATCTATCTTCTTGACAGATTTACGGGTCAGATCATGGAAAAGATCCCTGTAAGGAGCGCAGCATACCAGTTTAATGCTGTAGGCGACACCCTTTACGTAGCGACCTATAACACGGCCTACGAATTTGAAATAACAACTAAATAACCATAAAAAAGTTATTGTTTTTTAATAAATTTATCCCGCTGAATATCGTACAATTTTATTGTGGAATATTGTGCAGAAATATGTCCTGTCAACGAATAACGGAGATGATAGCGTGGGATATTGGATAGCTGTAGTAGACGATGATGCATTGTTGCTTAGAAGCGCAAAAGACCTGCTTGAAGGGTATGCTATGCGCGTTAGCCCTTTGCGCTCAGGTGCTGCGCTTTTAAAATTCATGGAGACAAATACACCGGACCTGGTAGTCCTGGATATTCTCATGCCCGATATGGATGGATTTGAAACATTCCATGCCCTTAGGGCTCTTGAGGAGAAACTGGGAAGACATGCCACTCCGGTTATTTTTTTGTCCGGCGAAAACGATACGGCGGCAGAAAGAAGAGGCCTTAGAGACGGCGCTTCAGATTTTGTAAGAAAGCCGATTGACAAAGACATCTTTATCAGCCGTATTTTTAAAACCATTGAAAGCCATAAAACCATTGAGCTCCTGACTGAAAAGGCTACTCTCGATAAGCTTACCGGCTTTATGAATAAGGCCAGCGGAATTGAGAAAATAACAGAGATATGTCAGGATCACACCGGGGCAATGCTGCTCTTTGACCTGGATAATTTCAAGCTGGTCAATGATATCTACGGTCACGATATGGGAGATCAGGTGCTGATCGCCTTCTCTGAGATCGTGAAGCATAACACAAGAGAAGAGGACGTAATAAGCAGGATAGGCGGCGATGAGTTCCTTGGATTTTTCGGAAACATTACTTCTGAGAATGCAGTAAAAAGTCTGACTGACAGATTAAACGATCAGATCCTGAACAAGTGCGTAAAACTGATGGGAGAGGAGTTTGATCTGCCTATAGGTATTTCAGTAGGTGCAGCCTTTGTTCCGAAGCATACCAGAGATTATGCCACTCTCTTTAAGTGCGCCGACACTGCTATGTACAGAGCCAAGGAAAGTGGTAAGCACGGTGCGCAGATTTATGATGAGGAAATTTATGATAAGGCTTCGGAAGATGAGAGCGATCTAGAGGCAGATCTTTCAAGACTTAGCCGTATCATGGAGGAACGCGGCGAAGCCGACGGTGCAATGGTCATGGGAAAAGAGACTTTCTACCAGATCTACAGATTTTCAATCCGCTTCCTCTCCAGATATAAAAAAGGTGCCGAGAAGATACTCTTTAATCTGTCTGTTGATGAAGATGAGAACTTATCAGACTTTACAAAACAGTTCATTGAAATGCTTAAGAATAAACTCAGGAAAAGCGATGCCATAGTACAGATCAAATCGGACCAGATTCTGGTATTCTTGCCCATTATCACCGAGGAAGAAGGTAAGATGGTTGCCGGGCGAATAGAAAAAGCCTTTGCTGAGATGGATGCCGGGTCAGCTAAGATGGAATATATAGCTGAGCACGTTTCTTTTGAGAGTAATGAGGAATAATATGAACCGTAGTAATAACGAGAGACTTATCATTCTGCTTATATCCATTGCCTGTATCGGCCTTTCAATAGAAAGCCTTATGCTTGGATGGGAATTTTGGGTTCCGCCGCTGCTTATGGTCGGAGCGGTTTCTTTGTGGGGCATGCACATCACAGGAAATCCTGAATACAAGATAAGGCAGGTATCATATCTGGTCTATGTTATGCTCATGGTTTTCTATCATGGCGTTCATGGAACTTCTTATTATGATGTATCCATAGTCATTGTTCTTGTTATGGTTGCGCTTTCCCTCTTAAATCATATTTACATCTTAAATCTTCTCTTTGTTGAATACTGGATCGTCCTTGGAATCCAGCTTTATCTTGCGGAAAAAGAGAAGAGCGTTCCCTTTGACACAGTAAATATCTCAAGACTGCTGCTTCATATAGCCATAGTTACTATGGTTTATTTCATCTGCATAAGATTTGTAAGAGACAGGATTGAAATGATAAATGAAGGAGAAGAAAAAGAAGCCCGAATAGAAGCAGTAGATGCCGATATGGAGGACTTTCTTTCGAATATCTCCCATGAGCTGAGAACTCCTGTAAACGTTGTGCTTGGCATGAGTGAGATGCAGATCAAAAAAGATCTCGGCAAAGAGGCGTACTCCATCAAACAGGCCGGAAACAGGCTTGCCTATCAGATTGAAGATATTCAGGATTACACAGAGTGTAAGCGTGAAAATATGATTCTCGAAGAGGATGTATACACCTGTACATCGCTTATAAATGATGTAGTCGTAGAATACAGAATGCTGGAAAACGACAAAAATCTGGATCTGATAGTTGACCTTGATCCAAGAGTACCTTTAAAGATGCGGGGAGATTCCAAAAAGCTTCATAAGATATTCAGGCACCTTTTGGAGAATGCAGTCAAGTTCACCAGAAGGGGTGGCATCTATGTAAGAGTATATGCAGAGGAAACTGACTATGGCGTTAATCTTTGCATAGAAGTGACTGATACCGGTATTGGTATCGATCGCAAATCCATTGCAATGGTTTCCGAAAGCATGTATCAGGTTAATAAAAAGAGAAATCGTAACACCGGAGGAATAGGGCTCGGGCTGTACATTGTATATGGATTTGCCCACAGCATGGGCGGTTTTGTTAAGATTGAGAGTACTCCAAAAAGCGGAACCACAGTCAGAGTAACAATCCCTCAGAAAGTAATAGATAAGACACCGAGTTTCTCTATTTCAGAAAATTTCTCGGGAGATATTATTTTCCATTCTCGCTCGGATAAGTTTAAGGTGCCTAAGGTGCGCGATTTCATTAAGGCCATGGCTACCAATCTCGCAACCGGATTGAAGGTATCTCTTTATTCTGCTGAAACAGTAAAAGAAATTGAACACATTAGAGAGAAGAACGAAATATCAGTCATCTTTATGGGTGAGCAGGAATATCAGGATAACACGGGATACTTTGAAGAGCTGAGTAAAAACGGTGTTGTTATAGCTGTATCATCCAATTTGGGATTTAAGCCGATTCCCGGAAGTCGTGTTATCGTTCTGCCCAAGCCTCTGTATGGTTATCCCGTTACCAGAGTTATAAATGAAGGCTACGAGGCAACCGGCCTTGACAGCATTGATCAGATCACACACCCTAACCTTAGAGGTATAAGAGCTTTGATAGTGGACGATGAGCCGATGAATCTGATCGTTGCGGAAGGAATCTTTAAAGATTTCGAGATGCACACGGATGTTGCGGGAAGCGGAAAAGAGGCTATCGAAAAATATCGTAAGCATGATTACGATGTTATCTTTATGGATCATATGATGCCCGAAATGGATGGCGTTGAAGCAATGAAACTCATCAAAGCGGCGGCCAAAGAAAGGGATAAGAAAGCAATAGTAATTGCTCTTACTGCAAACGCAGTTTCAGGAGCCAGAGAGATGTTCATGAGGGAAGGGTTTGACGGATTTATTGCAAAACCCATGAGTATCCCGGAGTTTGAGCATGTTATGCTCAAGGTACTTGCCCAAAACGGCACAGATAGAGGAGGGCAGGCATCATGAAGAAAGACAGGTTTATTTTCAGAGTAATAAAGGCAATACAGGATCCTGAGAGAGAACTAAGGGAGAGAGTATATCTGGCATTGACCCTTGTTTGCGAGGTTACGATATTTATCGCTCTTATAGGAGATATCATTACAAAAGAGAATCCGCTGGAGATCTGGTTTATTGTAGCAACACTTATCTTTACTCTGGCAATTATGGTCATATGTTTCCGCAGAAAAAAGCTTGGACTTGCAATAAAGCTTACCATTGCAGGCATGGTGTTTTTTATTCTTCCTGCAATCTATTTCTTTGGCGGAGGCATAAGGGGCGGTGGATTTTTATGGATCATCTTTACTTATACGTATGCCGGCCTTGTGCTTACAGGGGCATTGCGAATAGCAATGTTCGTCGGTATCACACTGATGGCCTCTGCATTTTTTATAATTGAGTATTTTTATCCCCAGCTTGTTTATCAGCATTCCAAAGAAATGTTCTTTGTTGACTCGTTTATATCTCTCTTTTTGGTCGGTGTTGTATGCTTTTCCATGACATGGATCCAGAACAGCCTGTATATCGGGGAGAATAAAAGAGCTAAAGATGCAGCTAAAAAAGCTGAGGACCTTTCACGTGCTCAGAACAGGTTCTTTTCCAGCATGAGCCACGAGATCCGTACGCCTATAAATGCAATTCTCGGACTTAATGAACTCATCCTTCGTGATCATAGTGCTTCGGATGAGGTTATCAGAGAGGCATCGGGAATTCAGGGCTCAGGTAAAATGCTCCTTACTCTTATTGACGATATTCTTGACTTCTCAAAGGTGGAAGCGGGAAGCATGGAGCTTGTTCCGGTCAACTATGATGTTGGCGAGATGTTTTCTGAAATTGTAAACATGTTCTGGGGACGAGCCAATGACAAGGGACTTAAGTTCAACGTTATCATAGATCCTAAGCTTCCGAGCGTCCTTTATGGCGATGAAGTTCGTATCAAGCAGATTCTGGTAAACCTTATCAATAATGCCATAAAATACACATCCGAAGGTTCCGTGGATCTTAGAGTTGAGAGCGAGATCAGAGAGGGAGATATGGTAGATATTACCATGTCTGTTTCTGATACCGGAATGGGCATCAAGAAGGAAGCTCTGCCTTTCATTTTTGATGTGTTTAAGAGAGTTGATGAGAATAAGAACAGGCACATTGAAGGAACGGGACTGGGACTCTCCATTGTTAAGCATCTCACCGACCTTATGGGCGGAACAGTTTCTGTAAACAGTATTTACGGTGAAGGCTCTACATTTACTGTTTCGTTTTCTCAGGAAATTGCGGACTCTACAGCAATCGGAGAACTTAATATCCACAATGAGAGTGCGTCAAAGAGAAAAACCTATGAGAATCTTTTCCATGCACCTGAGGCAAAGGTTCTTATCGTTGATGATAATGAGATAAATCTTGAGGTTGAGTGTAAGCTTCTTGAAGGTACACAGATGCTGATCCACGGAGCAATGAGCGGAAAAGAAGCATTAGAGATGTGCCTTAAGGAAAAATACGACGCTATACTCATGGACCACATAATGCCTGAGATGGACGGAATAGAATGTCTTTCAAACATACGAAATCAGGAGGGTGGACTTAACAGATCAACGCCTATAGTGGTACTTACGGCCAATGCCGGTTCCGTTGACAGAGAGACCTACTACAGGGCCGGATTTGACGGATATCTGGTAAAACCTGTCTCCAGCGAGTCTCTGGAGAGTACGCTTATGAGATATATCGTTCCTGATAAGCTTATTGTCAGGAAGAGCAATATGGTTGTGGATAAAGCGGACATCAACGCTTCTGCGGGATATTCGGGTAAAATGCCTCTGCTTATAACATCAACCAGTATGTGTGATCTGCCGGAGGTCCTTACCAGCAGTTTTATTCCTGTTTTGCCTTTCCTTATCAAGACAGAGGAGGGCGTATTTAAAGACGGTGTACAGATGAGTGCGGATGAACTTGTGCGTTACATGAGTACAGGAAAACAGGCCGAATCTTTGCCGCCGGATGAAGCTGCTTACAGAGATTTCTTTGCAATGAATCTCAAACAGGCTCACCATATCATCCATATAGCTATATCGACGGGTATGAGTGAGGACTACAAACTTGCATGTGAAGCAGCAAGGTCTTTTGACAATGTTACCGTAATAAATTCCGAGGTTGTATCCTCGGCTACGGGAATTTTAGTTCTTATAGCCATAAAGCTCGCGCAGATGAACGCTTCCGTAGAGGAAATTGTGTCAGAGCTTGAGGAAGTAAAGAAGAGATTAAGATGCAGCTTTATTATCGATGATACAGAATCTATGGCCAGAAAGGGATTTATCAGACCGGAATTTGATCAGATTGCAAGGAGCCTTTCTCTCCATCCGTGCCTGACTGTAAGAGACGATGCCTTAAGAATAGGTGGTATCTGGCTTGGCAGCACCCAGAGAGTATATAGGAAATACATTAACAAGGCATTTCCTGTGGATGTGATCCCGGACCCGGAAGTTGTATTTGTAACTTATGTCAATGTTCCGATAGAGACCCTCAGGTGGATCAAAGAGGAGATCAGTAAGAAAGCTTATTTCGAGAACGTTGTGTTCAAGCAGGCTTCAGCTGCCATCTCTTCAAACTGTGGTCCCGGAACCTTTGGTATCATCTACTTTGTTAAGTCCAACAAGTCTTATAACTTAAATTCCTACTTCAATGAGAGCATGCGCCTTTTCAGAGATGAGCAGGAGGATTACGATGCAGAGGATGAAGAGGAGGTAAAAGAGCCTTTGAAATGGTATGAGGCCATTGAAGGAATCGACGGTAAATTAGCGATCAAGAACAATGGATCAGAGGAAGGCTTCAGGAAAATTCTCAAGTTCTTCTATGATTCCATAGACAGTAAGGCAGAGGAACTCGACAGATACTATTATGAAGAGGATTACAGCAACTATGTTATCAAGGTGCATGCGCTAAAGAGCTCATGCCGTCTTATAGGTGCGCTGGGCATATCCGAAAAAGCGCAGCTTCTTGAAAATGCAGGAAAAGAGGAGAGGTACGATTACATCAAGCAGAACCATTCGGTGTTTATTCGTGAGTATCGCAGCTACAAAGATGCACTCAGCGAATTATTCGAAGAGGATACTCCTGCAGATGAGGAAAAAGAACCAAAGCCTGTTGCAGACAAGTTGCTTATGGAAAGCGTCTATGAAGGACTTAGGGATGGCGCTGATGCCATGGATTGTGATGCTATTGATGCTGTCTTTAAGGAAGTTGAAGGCTATGCAATACCGGAAAATGAGGCTGAAAAGTTTAGTGCTCTTCGCATGATGGCTGATCAGTTTGACTATGAGGGAATGTTAGAGATACTAAATGGAAACGGTAATTCAGATAAATAATGAAAAAGGGCTCCGTCATAAAGACGGGGCCCTTTGGTATTACTGTAGTGTCAGATGTTGGAAATCTCTTCCTGGGTAAGAACCTTGACACCTGCGCCTGTAAGGCGTGCTTCTGCTGCCTTGGTGTCTGCAACACGGAAGATCATGCAGGCTCTGTCTGTGTTCCTGCCGCCCGGGAAAGCATACATATACTCAATATTTACGGACTCATCCGTAAACTTATCAAGGAGCTTATCAAGTCCGCCGGCTTCATCGGGAATCTCGATCGCAAGGACCGGTGTAAGGCTTGCTACGAAGTCGTGCTCCTTAAGAGTGCTGACAGCTGAAATAGCATCATCCACAATAAGTCTTGCGATGCCAAAATCCTTGGTCTCTGCCAGGGAAGTTGCTCTGAGGTCGATGCCGTGGGAAGCAAGAACGCCTGTCATTTTCTTCAGGGTTCCGGGTTTATTCTCAAGAAAAACGGAAATCTGCTGTACGCTCATTCTCTTATCCTCCTGAATTAATTATATCATCAGATCTTTCTCTTATCTATAACTCTGACAGCCTTGCCCTCTGATCTTGCGATGGACTTAGGAGCAAGAAGTGAAACCTTAGCCTTGATGCCGAGCATTGACTTAAGATCTGCCATGAGTTTCTTCTGTCTCTCTTCAACTTCACCGAGGTTATCGGTAAACATCTCGGGAGTCATCTCAACCTGTACATCCAGTGTATCTGTGTTGTTTACACGGTCAACAACAATCTGGTAGTTAGCTGCATAACCGTTGTTGAGAAGAACAGTCTCGATCTCGCTCGGGAATACGTTGACACCTCTGATGATGAGCATGTCGTCTGATCTTCCCATAGGCTTACCCATTCTGACATGAGTTCTTCCGCAGGAACACTTTTCTCTGGTGAGTCTGCAGATATCTCTTGTGCGGTAGCGGATCATAGGGAAAGCTTCTTTATCTACAGCAGTAAATACAAGTTCGCCCTGCTCGCCTTCCGGAAGTACTTCGCCTGTCTCGGGATCGATTATCTCTGCAATAAAGTGGTCCTCGTTGATGTGCATGCCATGCTGAGCTGAACATTCAAAGGCAACACCTGGGCCGGATAGCTCAGTAAGCCCATAGATATCAAAGGCTTTGATGCCCATGGTCTTTTCGATGCTGTGCCTCATTTCCTCACTCCAGGCTTCTGCACCAAAGATACCGGCCTTAAGAGGAATATCATCGGGGCCGTATCCCATTTCCTGCATACGCTCGCCAAGATAAGCAGCATAGCTTGGTGTACAGCACAGGATAGTAGCGTTAAGGTCTTTTATAAACATGATCTGTCTGTCGGTATTGCCTGAGCTGATAGGAACAGTAAGGCATCCGACTTTATGAGAACCGCCGTGAAGACCTGCACCGCCGGTAAAGAGGCCGTAACCGTATGCAACGTGGCATACATCATCCTCGGTTCCTCCGGCAGCCATGATCGCTCTTGCACAGCAGTCTTCCCAAAGATCGATATCATGCTGTGTGTAGAACGCCATTACTCTTTTTCCGGTTGTTCCGGAAGTTGAATGGATTCTCACACATTCTGATCTTGGAACCGCAACAAGACCATCCGGATAGGTTTCCCTAAGATCAGCCTTGGAGAGGAAAGGAAGCTTATGAAGATCATCAACAGATTTGATGTCGTCAGGCGTAACTCCTTTTTCTTCCATCTTTTTGCGGTAGTAGGGGACATTGTCCCATACGTGCTTTACCTGTTTTACAAGCTTTTCTGATTGAATCTTCCTTATTTCCTCATAAGGGGCACATTCAATCTCGGGTTGATAATAATGCTCCATAAGATACTCCTCCCAATTAAAAGAATTACTGATTTTTGCCAAGCTGGAATGCTTTCTTGTTCATTTCCAGGAATTTCTCGGGTACATTTGCTTCAAGAGACTTCATCCATGCATCCTCAGGAAGATCAAAGTAGTGGGAGAGTCTTCCGAGAAGAACGATGTTTACTGCCTTTGCTGAGCCGGCCTCTTCTGCGAGAGAGAGGCAGTCGAGGGCATCAACTTTGGCACCGGACTCCTTAAGCTTTTTTACCAGGTCAGACGGATACTCTGCTGCTCCTGTGATAACAGGCATGGGATCTATCTGCTGGGTGTTGGTCACGATCTGGCCGTCCTTCTTAAGGAAGGGAAGCCATCTTGCAGCCTCCAGAATCTCAAATGATACGATGTAGTCTGCCTCGCCCTTGTCGATAACAGGGGAAAAGACCTTGTCGCCGTATCTTACATATGTTACAACGGATCCGCCTCTCTGGCTCATTCCGTGTACTTCAGAAACCTTAACGTCATATCCCTGGCTCATGAGAAGGTGACCAAGGAGTTTACTTGCAAGAAGTGAGCCCTGTCCGCCAACGCCCACGATCATTATATTCTTTGTTTCCATCTTATTTGTCCTCCTTCATTCCTTCAAAGGCACCTACCGGGCAAAGCTGACTGCATACATTACATCCTACGCAGAGAGTATTGTCGATGGTTGCCTTGCCATCCTTCATGGAGATGGCGGGACATCCGATCTTCATGCAGCTCTTACAGCCAACGCACTTATCTCTGTTGATGCTAAGAGGTGGATTGTGCTTGACGTACTTAAGAAGAGCGCAGGGACGTCTTGAAATGATAACTGAAGGAGCAGCTGCTGCAAGTTCCTCTTTAAGGACCTTGTCACACTGGTCAAGGTTATAAGGATCAACAACTCTGACTCTCTCAAAGCCCATAGCTCTGCAAAGGGCCTCAAGATCGATCTTGCCTGCAGGGTCACCTTTAATGTTGTAGCCTGTTGTAGGGTTCTGCTGATGTCCTGTCATACCTGTGATTGAGTTATCTACGATGACAATTGTTGAATTGGACTGGTTGTAGGCAACGTTTGCAAGACCTGTCATACCTGAGTGCATGAAGGTTGAGTCACCGATAACAGCGACGGTTTTGTTCTCGCTCTCAGCGCCCCTTACCTTGTTGAAGCCGTGAACAGCACCGATTGAAGCACCCATGCAAAGAGTCATCTCGATGGCACCAAGCGGAGGAACAGCTCCGAGTGTGTAGCATCCGATATCACCGAGTACGGTGCAGTTATTCTTTTTAAGAGTGTAGAAAAGACCTCTGTGAGGACATCCTGCGCACATAACAGGAGGCCTGTTTGGAATTGCGTCATCAAGTGCAAAGCTGTCATTTGTGTCTTTTCCGAAGGCCTTTGCAATGAGATTCTGGGAGAACTCATCGCATACAGGAAGAAGGTCTTTTCCTGTAACCGAAAGACCAAGGGCCTTAACGTGATTCTCGATGATCGGATCAAGCTCCTCAACAACAAAGAGCTTGTCAACCTTGGCTGCAAAGTCCTTGATAAGCTGATTTGGAAGAGGATTGGTCATACCAAGTTTGAGAACTGAAACGCTGTCACCAAATACCTCTTTTACGTACTGATAGGAAGTTGAACCGGTGATGATACCAATCTCGGTTCCGCCCATTTCAACGCGGTTGAGTGGGCAGTTCTCAGCGTACTCGATAAGCTTCCGGGTGCGCTCCTCGACGATTGGATGGCGCTTCTTGGCATTACCGGGCATCATAACGTATTTGCCGATATTCTTTTCATATGGGAAATCCGGAACATTTCTGTCACCTGTCTCTACAAGGGACTGGGAGTGCGCAACTCTTGTGCACATTTTAAGAAGTACCGGAGTATCGAATCTCTCTGAGATTTCGTAGGCGAGCTTTGTAAACTCAAGGGCCTCTGCTGAATCAGAAGGCTCAATCATGGGAACCTTGGCAGCGATGGCGTGATGTCTTGAATCCTGCTCGTTCTGTGATGAGTGCATTCCTGCATCATCTGCAACAACGATGACCATTCCGGCATTTACACCGGTGTAGGACATTGTATAAAGAGGATCTGCTGCAACGTTGAGACCAACGTGCTTCTGTGCGCAGAAGCTTCTGCGACCTGCAAGGGATGCGCCGAATGCTGACTCCATGGCAACCTTCTCATTGGGAGCCCACTCACAGTAGATCTCGTCATATTTAGCAGCTTCCTCAGTAACCTCTGTACTGGGAGTTCCGGGATAGCTGGAAATAAAGCAGACTCCGGCCTCGTAAAGACCGCGGGCAACAGCCTTATTGCCCAGCATGAGCTGCTTGTTCTCATTATTGTTCATTACATAAACCTCCTACCTTCATATCCGTGCTTTAAAGCACTAAAGTAAAGTATACATAATTAATGAAAAAAGGTCAAACCGGAAATGTGTGTAATTTGAGCTGATTACGTTGTATAATTAATAAAGGTACGTAATAACAACAAAGGTAGTTGCGGATGGAAAAAAGGGTTAGCAGAAGGATCATCATAGGGGCTACTGCTTTGATAGCTGTCGCTATAATTGCACAGCTTCTTTTTCATCTGAATGTGTATCTGGAAAAGAGATCCAACCACGAGAAAGTACTTAGTCTTATAAATGAAAATCTGATGTTCAGATGGGAAACCATGGACGAGGATTTGGAAAACATCAATAACTGGATCGACAGAGGTCATTTCTATAATGAAGATCTTGGGCGTCTGTATGAAAGAGCCAGTCTTATTTACATGCAAAAAGGCGAGATTCTGCCTTATTACAGATATCTTGGCTATGCATTGTATTATCTTGAGAGAAGTCCGGAAAAAGACTATACGATAAATGTCTATCTTGATCTTGCGAATTTCTTCCTGAACAATTATGCGGATGATTCCGCAAAAAAAATGATCGATGATGCACTGAAGATAAAGGATTTTGAAGATATCGAGAATCTTCAGGTAAAGAGCTATGCCTTCAGGATGCTTGGAATAATGGCTATCCTTGATGAAGAATATGAAAGCGCAGAGGAGTATCTTGAAAAGGCTCAGGATGTACTTGATCAGTCCAATACGGGCATATTTGAAGACAGCTATCGTGCGATAGATGATGCGTGGCTTGGACGCGTATATGTAGAAATGGGACGCTTTGAAGAGTGTCAGGAAAAGCTTGATAAGTGGGAAGGTCATCCCATGTTTAACCAGGATATATACAGGGAGATCATGTTAAGGGACTTTATCATTCCGTATTATCAGGTCAAATGCATGTGTCAGACGGGAATGATATACGAGGGCAGAGACGTTATGTCTTACCGGGATCTGGTTGATAAAGAATCAAAGGTAGGTGCCATACATAAAGCCTTTGTCGATATCTGTGAGGCAAACGGATACAAGAAAACAGAGCTATACACTCTTTTAAGACTGCAGAAGAAATATCCGCCGAAAGGCGCAGAAGCTCAGGAACAAATGTTTAATAATCTTCAAAGGCTCTATGACGAGCTCTTTGCGGAACAGAACAGTACATATGCATATGTCATTGACGGCACAGTGCTCAATTCAATGCAGGAGATGGATAAATATGAACAGCAGGAGAAGTTTTTTGTAAGAAGGAGAAGATCGATTGCTCTTGCGGTCATTACAGCGATTGTCTTATTTGCGGCTGTAACGATATTTATACTTAACAGCAGAGTAGACGGTCTTACCGGTCTTTTAAACAGGAAGACATTAAATCGTGCAATAGAGAGAGCAAAAAAACTGGATTCTCACTATGGCATCATTATGATGGATATAGACCATTTTAAAAATGTAAACGACACCTACGGACATCAGAACGGAGATGCTGTCTTAAGCCGCCTCGGTGAGATCATACTGACAGAGAGCAATCTGGACGTTCACTGCTACAGATACGGCGGTGAGGAATTTGCAATACTGCTTGATAAAAGATCTGTTCCATATGCCGAAAACATAGCCGAGAGAATAAGGTCTGCAATGGAGCTTGAGAGATGGGATTTTGACAAGGGCCTGGTAATAACCATCAGCGCTGGCGTGGCATACGGAAGCAGAGAAGGCGATGTGCTGCATCAGGCTGACGAGAACCTGTATAAGTCAAAAGAAGGCGGAAGAAACAGGATTACGGTTTCAAGTGTTTGATATTTGCATTTTTTGTAAAAAGAAGGTATACTCTACTTTAGTGCTTTAAAGCGTATTAGTGCGCTTGCGAGTTATTATTTTAGGGGGTTTTACAAAAAATGCCAATTACAGATTTACTTGAGAGAAACAGTAAGCTCTACGGGGATGAAGTGGCTCTTGTGGAGATCAATCCTGAGATCAGGGAAGAGCAGAGGGTTACCTGGAAAGAGTACGAGCTTATTCAGCCGACATCAACAAATTATTACAGAAGGCAGATCACATGGTCCGTATTTGATGAAAAGGCTAACCGTGTTGCTAATATGCTTATTGAGAGAGGAATCAAGAGAGGGCAGAAGTGTGCCATTCTTCTTATGAACTGTCTTGAGTGGCTGCCTATCTACTTCGGAGTGCTTAAGGCCGGAGCGGTGGCAGTTCCGCTGAATTTCCGTTTTGATTCTGAAGAGATCGATTACTGTCTGAAGGCTTCAGATTCAGACGTTCTTTTCTACGGCCCTGAGTTTATCGGTCGTATAGAAGATATTGCCCAGAAACTGAAAAAAGAGATGCTGCTTCTTTTTGTAGGAGATCAGTGTCCTTCATATGCTGATGACTATTACAGATACGCGTCCAACGCTTCATCACAGGCACCCAAGATTCTGGTTGAGGACAAGGATGATGCGGCAATCTATTTCTCATCGGGAACAACAGGTTTCCCCAAGGCTATCCTTCATATTCATACTGCACTTATGCAGTCTGCCAAGATGGAAGCAATGCACCATGAGACAACACACGCCGACAACTTCCTGTGCATTCCGCCTCTGTATCACACAGGTGCCAAGATGCACTGGTTTGGTTCGTTATACACAGGCTCGAGAGCAGTTCTTTTGAAAGGTAATTCGCCAGAGGCTATCTTCAGAGCTGTATCCGAGGAGAGATGCACAATCGTATGGCTCCTTGTTCCGTGGGCACAGGATATTCTGGCAGCTCTGGATTCAGGCAAGCTCAAGATGGAAGATTACAAGCTTAAACAGTGGAGACTGATGCACATCGGTGCTCAGCCGATCCCGCCGTCACTGGTTCGCCACTGGCTTGAGTACTTCCCGAATCACAAGTACGACACCAACTACGGACTTTCAGAGTCAACAGGTCCCGGCTGTGTACACCTTGGAATGGAGAATGTCCACAAGGTCGGCGCCATCGGTATTCCGGGATACGGCTGGAAGGTTAAGATCGTCGATGAGGACGGCAATATTGTTAAGCAGGGTGACATCGGAGAGCTCTGCGTAAAGGGACCGGGTGTTATGGTTGAGTACTACAAGAACCCTGAAGCTACTGCAGAGATCCTGAAGGACGGATGGCTCTTTACCGGTGATATGGCCCGTCAGGACGAGGATGGATTCATCTTCCTTGTTGACCGTAAGAAAGACGTTATCATCTCCGGAGGTGAGAACCTG
>JAEEGJ010012085.1_pt1 | contig 21545 bp, 17 predicted proteins | sample 8958761 | NCBI WGS metagenome assembly JAEEGJ01 (sample SAMN16246546, study PRJNA631951) | gut metagenome | biome: gut microbiome; feature: rumen; material: RS-attached | host: Bos | place: Iran: Karaj | collected 2018-10
AGGCCATAAAGCAGGACTTCTTGTTCCGTGCAGATAAGGCGGCCCGTGCGCTCTCGCCGAAGATTGCTCAGGTGGGCGCCAGCGTGACTGACAGCTGCACTTCGATTTCTCTTTTGAATAGCGAAGGACTGCATCTGGAAATGACGCGTGGCCGTTTGCGTGTAAACGTGAACGTGACAGCAACTGATGGCACGGAACGCTTGACGACGCACGAAGCTCCGGGTGCTCTTGGCGGTTATGAACTTTTAGCAAATTATTCTCCGGAAGCGCTTGCTACGGAATGTGGCGAGCGCGTGTTGCGCATGCTCGATGCCGGCTACATCACAGGCGGCCAGATGCCGGTCGTGATGGGCAATGGCTTTGGCGGCGTGATTTTCCACGAAGCTTGCGGTCATCCGCTGGAGACGGAATCTATCCGTCGCAATGCAAGCCCGTTCTGCGGAAAGCTTGGCGAAGCGATTGGCCAACCCTGTTTGACTGCCATTGATGATGGTACGATGGACGGCGTGTGGGGAAGCCTCAAGTACGATGACGAAGGAACGCCGACGCAGCGCACAACGCTTATCGAAAACGGTATCCTGAAAACGTACATGAGCGACCGTGTGGGCGCAATGGAAGTGGGTGTTGCTCGCACCGGAAGTGCCCGCCGTGAAAGCTACAAGTATGCACCTGTAAGCCGTATGCGCAATACGTTTATCGCTCCGGGCAAGGATACTCTTGATTCCATGATTGCAAGCGTGGATAACGGACTTTATGCTGCCCGCATGGCTGGCGGTTCTGTGAACCCGGCAACGGGTGAATTCAACTTTGCCGTCGATGAAGGTTACGTCATTCGTAATGGCAAAATTTGCGAGCCGGTCCGTGGAGCAACGCTTATCGGTAAAGGCCACGAAATCATGCCGCGCATTAGCATGGTCGGTACAGACTTTGAACAGGCCGCAGGCGTTTGCGGAGCTTCTTCGGGACACGTGCCGGTAACCGTCGGTCAGCCTTCCATTAAGGTCGATCAAATTCTCGTCGGCGGACGGTAGTCGCGCTCTTTTCCAATGAAAATGGAAAATTCCCATGAAAATGGAAAAGCCCTCGTAAGAGGGCTTTGGAGTATTATGGGTTGTCAATACAAGTAAAGTACAAAACCATTTCGAATAAAACAAGAAAAGCATGTAAAAAAGAAACAACGGCATCTCGTGAGAGGTGCCGTTGTTTTGGTGTATGGGATGTTTGGTTTTGTATCTATAAGATAGTTTAAATTGGAGTATTGGTGGTGCTTTTTAGAACTTTTCCGATGTAAAGGTTTACAACACTTACAACAGGCAACAACACTTACAACGCCTATAAAATCTGTTTCAAAAAAATCCTCTGAATCGTTGCTTTTGAAACGCTGGCGTGTTATTTTTTGAATAGGGTGGGGACTTGGAACGGCTTGAATTGCCGTTTTTTCGCTGAAAAACGCGATTTTGGGGAGCTAGGGGCGTTTTGGCACGCCATTTGCATAGGGTAAGGCGTAAAAAAAGAAAGAAGGTCTATTATGTCAGATTTTACTAACGATGCAGAAAAGGTCTTGGCCAAGGCGCAAAGCTTGCGCGACCGCTGTTCGCACTCCTATCTGGGTGCGGCTCATTTGGCTGTTGGTCTTGTTGAAGGTCCTGATGCAACCCTGAAGAAACTTTATAAGTCCAAGGGCGTCAAGACGAACGAACTCCGAGGCCGTTTGGAACCGTTTGTGCAGAAAATTCCGCGCATGGAAGGCGTAAACCCGGATGTGGAACCGGATAGCGACTTGAACCGTATTTTGCGTGCCGCTGTGCAGGCGGCTCGTCAGGTCAGCCGTATGGTAACGCCGGGCGATTTGCTCGTGGCTTTGATGAAGTTCTCGGGCGACCGTGGACTTGCCAAGGTTTTTGAAGATGCCCTTGGTTCGACCGAAGTGGTGGAAACCTGGCTTTCGGATCCGTTTGCGGGTGCCGCGAATGCCGAGGAACAGTCTCCGCTGAAACTCTACGGTCGTGAACTTGTGGAAATGGCGGCAGACGGAAAGCTCTCTCCGGTGATTGGCCGTGAAGAAGAAATCCGCCGTGTGATTTTGATTTTGAGCCGTAAGACAAAGAACAACCCTTGCTTGGTCGGTGAACCGGGTGTGGGTAAGACGGCTATTGTCGAAGGCCTTGCCGAACGTATTTACCGCGGTGACGTGCCTGATGCGTTGAAGGGCAAGAAGGTCTTTGCGCTTGATTTGTCGGCATTGATGGCAGGCGCTAAGTACCGTGGCGACTTTGAAGAACGTCTCAAATCTGTGATTGATGCTATCGAAGAAGATGGCAATACGCTTATGTTCATCGATGAACTCCACAACATTGTGGGGGCGGGCAAGACCGAAGGCTCGATGGATTTGGGCAATATGCTTAAGCCGAAACTTGCTCGTGGTGAACTCCATTGCATTGGTGCAACGACGACTCAGGAATACCGCAAGTACATCGAAAAGGATTCTGCTTTGGAACGTCGTTTCCAGCCGGTGCAGGTTTCAGAACCGAGTGAAGACGAAGCAATTTCCATCTTGCGTGGCATTAAGGATGGCTTTGATGCGCACCATGGCGTGCGTCTGCACGACAACGCGCTCGTCGCTGCAGTGAAACTTTCGAACCGTTACATCAGTGACCGATTCCTCCCGGACAAGGCTATTGACTTGATCGACGAGGCGGCAAGCCTTGTGAAAACGCAGATGGATACGGTCCCGGAAGCGCTCGATACCTTACAGCGTAAGGAACTCCAGATGAAGATCGAAGAGCAGGCGCTTTCGAAGGAAACGGATGAAGCTAGCGTCAAGCGCTTGAAAGAACTCCGTGAAGACCTTGCTGTGACCGATGCTGCCGTCAAGCAGATGCAGGAACGCTGGCAGGATCGCCGTGCTGCATTTGCCGAAGTTCAGGACTTGAAGAAAGCTTTGAAGGCGGCAAAGGACGAGATGGAACAGGCGGAAGCCCGTTACGACTTGAACCGCGCTGCCGAACTCAAGTACAACAAGATCGTGAACATCGAAAAGGAATTGGCTCAAAAGACCGAAGCGCTCCGCAAGAGTGCCGAAGAAGGCGGCTTGAGCGAAGAAGTCACCGAAGAGACGATTGCGCTTGTGGTGAGCCGTTGGACGGGCATTCCGGTGACAAAGCTTTGCGAAGGCGAAAAGGCAAAGTTGTTGCACTTGGACGAACGTCTGCATGCCCGTGTGATTGGCCAGGACGAAGCTGTTGAAGCCGTGTCCGAAGCGATTTTGCGTAACCGTAGCGGCCTCTCCCGTGAAAATGCGCCGATTGGAAGCTTCCTCTTCTTGGGCCCGACGGGCGTGGGTAAGACGGAACTTGCAAAGGCTTTGGCTGTGGAACTTTTCGATAGCGAAAATGCACTTGTCCGTATCGACATGAGCGAATACATGGAAAAGCATAGCGTAAGCCGTTTGATCGGTGCTCCTCCGGGATACGTGGGCTACGAAGAAGGCGGCCAGCTGACCGAAGCTGTACGTACGCATCCGTACTGCGTGATTTTGCTCGATGAAATCGAGAAGGCGCACCCGGACGTGTTCAATACGCTGTTGCAGGTGTTGGACGATGGTCGTTTGACGGACGGCAAGGGCCGTACGGTGAACTTCAAGAACACCTTGATTTTGATGACCTCGAACTTGGGTGCCGAAAAGTTCCGCCTGAGTGCGGCTAGCGCCAAGAATGGTGAACCGCCGCAGGTGGCGCTTGCGGATGTTGAAGCCGACTTGCATGCGTTCTTCCGCCCGGAATTCTTGAACCGCTTGGACGAAGTGCTTGTGTTCCAGAGCCTCTCGAAGAAGCAGATTCGCGAAATCGTGAAACTCAAATTTGCAGATTTGGCGAACCGCGCTGCCCGTCAGGACTTGGTGCTTACGCTTTCGGATGCGGCACTTGATGCGATTGCGGAAGGTGCTTACCAGCCAGAATTCGGTGCTCGCCCGATCCAGCGTTACATCGAACGCAACATTGAACGTCCGTTGAGCCACGCAATTCTCTCGGGAACCGTGAGTGCGGCAAAGCCCGCTGTCGTGGACTACAAGGACGGAATGTTTGTAGTGAAGTAATTAGACTACAATGCTGTCATAACGTAAAGAGCAATGGTCTTTCGATCATTGTTCTTTTCTTGCATAACGCCGACGTCGAAGTCTATACGAACGTGCGTTCCGCCGAACGTAAGTTCCATTTTAGGAATAATGTCGACCATGAAATCGTCTTTGAGATTGCCGATACTTGCAGATGACGTGACTTCAAGGAACATGCGGAGAACTTGTCCGAAAACGATTGTCGGAATCATGGAGGCTGAGAACTTTGCGTAGCCGTCTTTGCCGGTTGCTCCATCAAGGAAGCCGGCGCGAAGTTCATAGTAGTTGGCAAAGCACTTGGCGATAAACTGCTGTGTGCCGATGGTGAAAGCCAAGGCGCTTTGGCTTGTTTCGCTCAAGTCGAGATAGCCGTCAAAAGCGATATAGGAACTGGGTTTGTAGCGGTAACGAATGCCAAGATCAAGCGCAGTCCTTGTTTCTTCTAATTTATTGTAAGTGTTGATGTCGAGCTTTGCGCCAACGTCAAAGTTTTTGTTGAGGCGTGTCGTAAAATTGATGGGAAAAAGGACATCGGAATTGAACGGCGAGCGGATGCCAAGACCGATTCCCATCTTGGGTGACGGGCGACTTTCGGGGCCGAAGTTGTAGCGCATGTCCCAGAAATGGTCCAATGCAAAAGAACTTGTTGCTAAAATGGCGATTAGTAGGCAAAGAATGCGTTTCATGTCCATCAAAGTTAGATAAATCGCCCGGTAAAAGCTAAATTTACATGCGTAAAATGGAGGTATTTGTGGTAGAACCGCGTCCAGAACTTTCTAAACTTTCCGATTACGTCCCGGGCAAGTCCATCGACGAAATTCGTGAACGTTATGGTCTTAAGAATGTTGTAAAGCTTGCGTCTAACGAAAACCCGTTAGGTGCTTCCCCGAAGGCGGTGGAAGCGTTCCACGAAATTGCTAATTCGTTGCACTTGTACCCGCGCGGTGATGCTCCGAAGCTCATTGATGCGATTGCAAAGATGTATGGCGTTTCGACCAACCAGATTGTGATTGGTAACGGTTCCGATGAAATCATCGACATGGTGGGCAAGGCTTTTATCCGCCAGGGCGACAATTGTGTGGGCATTACGCCGACATTCTCCGTGTACAAGTTTACGACGCTTTCGAACGGTGCTGATTTTATTGGCGTTGGCGAAGGCGATGAAAAGGCAACGCTTGATAAGCTTGCTGCAGCCGTAAACGAAAAGACTCGCGTGGCTTTCATTTGTAACCCGAACAACCCGACCGGTCACTACTACACCGAAGCCGAAATTCGCAGCTTCCTTGCAAAAGTGCCGTCGAATGTTCTTGTGTTCTTGGACGAAGCTTATGCTGAATTTGCAACGGCTGCGGATTATCCGAAGATGGCTCCGCTGCTTTCGGAATACCCGAACTTGTTCCTCAACCGTACTTTCAGTAAGATTTATGGCTTGGCAGGGCTCCGCGTGGGTTATGCGATGGCAAGTGTTGAAGTTGTCCGTGCCATGTGGAAAATCAAGCCGCCGTTTGACGTGAACCAGGCTGCTCAGGTGGCTGCCGTGGCAGCTCTTTCTGATACGGCTCACGTCGAAACGACTCGCAAGAACAACGCTGTTGGCTTTGAATACTTGAACCGCGAACTTAGTGCGCTTGGCTTCAAGGTGCTCCCGACGCAGGCAAACTTTATCTGCGTGCACATTGGTGAACGCGCCAAGGAACTCGTTTCGTTCTTGGAACAGAACGGCATGATTGTTCGTGGTCTTACGAGCTTTGGTATGCCGGAACACATCCGCATCACGGTCGGCAAGCCCGAAGAAAACGAACTCCTTGTTTCGCTTGTCAAGAAGTGGGTCGGCTAGGAGCTTGTTATGGAAAATCGCGAAATTGCAAAAGCTGGTGTTGCTCCCGAGAATCTGGAACTCTTGAAGATTGCGCTTAAGACGGCTGAACTTGCCGAAGAAAACATCCTCAAGTTTTACCAGAACGATGTTGGCGTCGAGTGGAAGGCGGATAAGACTCCCGTAACGATTGCGGACAAGGGAACAGAAGAACTTGCCCGCAAATTCTGGGCGAAGGAAACACCCGGCTTTGGCGTCATTGGCGAAGAATTCGGCATTGAAAGTCCGGATGCGGAATACCAGTGGGTGATTGACCCGATTGACGGCACTAAGTCGTTTATCCATGGTGTGCCTTTGTTCGGAACGCTGATTGGCCTTTACCACAAGAACGTTCCGATTGCAAGCGTGATTCGCTTACCTGCAATGAAGAGCGCTGTGTGGGCGGTGAATGGCGGCGGTGCATTCTTGGATGGCCGTGAAGTTCGCGCTTCGAAGGTGTCGCAGTTGAGCGATGCACTTGTGCTTTCGGGAACGGTCAATACGATGGAAGACAAGGGCTTTGGCGAAGGCTTTACGAAGCTCCGTCGCAGCGCCCGCTTGCATCGTGGCTGGGGTGACTGCTACGGTTATTACCTCGTGGCTGCTGGCCGTGCCGAAATCATGGTGGATCCGGTCGTTTCGCTGTGGGATATTGCTCCGTTCCCGCTCTTGATGAAGGAAGCGGGCGGCAAGTTCAGTACCATTGACGGTAAGACCGAGCTCTTCGACGTAAACGGCAAGCCGACGGCTCCGATTTACGAAGGCTTCACAAGCATTGCGACGAACGGGCTCTTGCACGACGCCGCACTGGAATGCTTGACGAAGTAACCTACCACATTGTTGTATAGCTGATGGAATCAGGGACGAACGTGAACGTTATCGTCCCTTTTTTTGCGGTGTTGATGTAGGGAATGTTAAGCGAGTCGAGGCGGTCGGTCACCTGCTTGTGCGGGTGGCGGAACTTGTTCTTGCGACCGCTCGGGATAATGGCGTACGTGGGGGAGACTGCGTTCAAGAACGGTACGCTACTGGATGTCTTGGAACCGTGATGCCCGAGCTTCAACACATCGCTTTTCAGATAGGCGTCTGTCTTCATGATTTCTTTTTCGCCTTTGACGGTGAGATCTCCGGTAAGCACAGCTGAATGTCCGAGCCCTTTGAGCCTAAGTGTGATGCTCCCTTCGTTGGCTTCAACGCAAATATCATTTCGTGGGTGGATTGTTCGCATTTCGAAGTAGTTCTCTTTCCATAGAATGCCGCGATGGATGTTGCGGATAGGAATGTTCCTTTTGCGGGCTTCGCTGAGGACTTGTTGCCAGTCGGGTTTGCTTTCTTTCATAGAACAATCGCTTGTCCAAAGTTCCTTGACGGGGAACATTTTCAAGAGCGAAAGTGCTCCGCCGAAATGGTCCTTGTCGGGGTGCGTGATGATGAGCGCATCGAGTTTGCTCACACCAATGTGGTGCAAAAATGGTACGATGATGTCTTTGCCGGAATCTTGGCGGCTGTTGTCGCCTGCGTCCACGAGAAAATATCTGCCGGATGGCGCCTTGATGAGATGGCTATCGCCTTGCCCGACATCGATGGTTGTGAGCGTCCACGACGGATGCAGAACTTCGCAGTAGCTTTCAAATGCAAATAATGCGGCGGCGACTAAAACGCATAAAAATGCATACTTGCGGGCGATGTAATTCTTGTAGCAAACCGGCAAAAGTAAAATCAAGATTCCGAGCGCAAGCAATACCGCTGGCGAGAATGGCCCGACGGTCATCGAGGCGGCTGCAGAATCCGAGAGTATTCGCGTCAATAGCGATGCTAATCGCAAAAAGAATCTCGCGGCAGCACAGAACGTTCCGCAGATAAAGTCAATGGGCGAGAGCTGTGCGAAAAGCCCCGCCTGCATGCCGAGCGAAATGGCAGGCACGATGATGATGTTTCCGAACCATGCGAACGGCGAAAGCGTCTTGAAATGATGAATCAGGAACGGCGCTGTGGCGAGTGTGGCGCAGAGTGTAACGTAAGTCGGATCGATGGCGAATGCTTGAATCTTTTGCCAAAGCTTATTTTGCTTGAAACTGTCGGGCAAAAACTTTGTCGGGTTGTGCGGCGTGCCGATGATAATCCCTGCGGTCGCGGCAAAAGAAAGTTGGAATCCCGGATTCCAGATGACGCCAGGCTCTGGCAAGATGATAAGGAGTAAAGCGACGCCTAAGCTGTTAAGTGTATTCGAGGGTTTCCCGAATAAAGTGCCAATTTGCGGGATGGCGAACATCATGACCGCACGGCGCACGGCTGGCGAGCCTCCCGTGACGGGAACGTAAATTGCAAGGAGTGTGACGGCAATGATGGTTACCGCTTTATGCGGAAGTCCGGTCGCTTTCAAGAAAATCATGAGCATTCCTGCGAGCAAAACCACGTGAAATCCGCTAATCGCTAGCACGTGCACAAGCCCCGACCGCTGAAAATCACTTCGCAGCACTTCCGGAATCCCCGAGCGGTCCCCTGCCAAAAGCCCCATCAAGAGTCCCGTTTCGGCGGGGTCGAGGTACTTTGCGAATCTCGCCTGCATAAATTGCCGGAACTTAAAAAAGCTCCGTTCGAAAGTCCAATCACCGGGGTACGCTTTCCAATGCTTGAATTTGCCGTATGCGGCCAAATTTTGCGATTTTAGCCAGTTTTGCGTATCAAAAGCGCCGGGCACGCTCGGTGGCGTCACGGGGTACCATGAAGCCTCAAAACAGATGGAATCCCCGGGCAAAGGGAGGTCCGGCAAGTTGCGTTTTTCGGTCAGGCGCACTTTATACGCCTCGTGCGCACTCTCGCGAGCTGTTTCCTCGGCTTTTCCTATAGCAGCATCCCCGGCATAACTTGTAACGTTGATGATAAACGCCGTCCCTTTGGGACGTGGGAGCCTTGATTCGACTTTCCCGCAGCTAGAATTGTTTATGGCATCGTTTTTGCCGACTATTTCACTCACAAATTGCTCGTTCGATGGCTCCAAAATCCCCGGAAACCCCTCATGGGCGATAATTCCTGCCGCTAAAGACACTAAAATCACCCATTGGATGTGCCGCCTGAAGAAATGCGTGAGTAAAAATAGCGTTCCTAGCATAAAAATGGCCATTTGGGGCTCATCTAGGGCTATAATTGTTGATGCTACGGCCAATGCGCTTACAAGGGCTGGTTTGCCATCAAGTGGGGCTAAAAGGTCCTTAAATGCGATAAATATTTTTTCTTTGATATTTTTTTTCATTTTCGTAATTCTTTTGTATTTTAAGTGGGTGTCTATTTTTATACACGCGATTTAGGAGTGCTTGGACTTGGGTTTTATGAAAAATTTTTGTAAAAAAGTGTGGTTCCTGGGGCTTTTGTGCGTCTTGTGCGGGTGTTTTTTTACGTCGTGCTCAGAAACGGTCAGTGCTGACGATGAAAGAATTCTTCCGCCCGATACGAGTCGTTCGATTGACTACAGGCTTTACCCCAACGATATGGCAAAAAACGATTCTGCGGCGGCAAATTTGGCCCGTGGAATTGCTCTTTATTTGCATCCGGGGGCATCATACACGCTTTCTTTTGATATAGATCCTTCGCAACCGATTCCTGAATTACAACTTTTCCGTACGTATAATATCAAGGGCGTTGAAGGTCGCCTGGGCTTTACCAAAGTGCGCTCCTTGTTGCCGACAGTTGTCGGAAACCGCTATGTCTACTCCTTTATTTGTGGGGAGAATAAAATGTCGGTTTGGTTTACATCGCTTGGCGTCAATGGGGAATATTATAAGGGTACTGTAAATAACATAAGTTTAACTGGAATTGGGACTAATAGTGACCATTTCTCGATAAACTTGATTGTTGTGGGCGCTATGGAAAATACGCTTGACGGCATGAATACCAATGAATTGGCAAATTACATGCTAAAGCTTTTCCGCGAGAAATATTATGGTGTGACCATCGATACGTTGTATGTGCGCTATGCCCATAACCATCCGACTTTAGGCTCTTTATATCCGGCGAATCAGCCTTGGGTTGCCGGTATGAGTTCGGAAGATGTGTTTGTGAGCGACCTCGCTGACTGGCCCGAAAAAGAGCTTCAGAGTTCATTGAATATTATGCTTGTCCATAGCATTGGCGCCAATGACATCATGGGATTTTCTCATTTGTTTGCGGGCGTACTTGGCTCGGGTCGGGAAAACTCGGTCGTTATAGGTACGCATGTCCGTAAATCGCCAAGTGAGTATGAACTTCTCTCTTCGAACAGTATCGCCTTGACCGCTATACATGAGACTGGCCATGCCTTTGGACTTCGGCATACTTCGACGACTAGGCGCGATTTGAATCTCAGCAATTTGAGTGGCTTTGTCCCTTTGGATATTTCTGGGGATTTGTCGAATATCGAAGATGGGCTGACGGATACGCCGTTCTGTGAATACATCTTAAATAGCGGTCTTTACAAGCAGGCGGCGGAAGATGCTATTGACTCTCGTGGAGCTAGTGCGAGAGAGGGCGTGGCATCTAGAGTGAAGGCCAGTATTTATACCTGCCCGGATTTGGATAACATCATGTTCCCAGTGACGGTCGATGGCTATGAAAATGCTACTTTTACAGCACAGCAGATGGAACTAATCCGATCGACGTTGATGATTATCCCGCATTAAAAAAATGAAAGCTTCTCAATTTTCTGAAAATGCGCAACTGATAGCATTTGTGTTGCAAAAGGGCTCTGAATGGGACCCGAACGTTATTGAACTATTGGAAAAGACATGGGGTCCGATACGCCATAAAGGGCGCCTCTTTGCGTTTGACAAGACGGATTACTACAAGCCCGAGATGGGTGATGACCTGTATCGTGGAGTGGTCTCCTTTGAAAAGGAAATCCCGCCGGAGACGATTGCCGAAGAAAAGGAACGCAGCAATGCGCTGGAACTCACAACCGCATCGGCTGAGGCTCCCGAACTGCGCCATGTGAATATCGACATTGGTTATATGGACATGGACAAGGTGGTGCTCCCGAGTTACAAGCGCGGTCCGTTTAAACTCTATGCGGGCAAGGGTGTGTGGCTCGACATGCTATTGACGTATGCGAAGGGCGTTTTCCACCCGACGGCCTGGGCTTTTGACGATTTCGTGCGGAACCCCTACCAGCATGATTTGCAGTTAATCCGTGAAAAATTCAAGAAAGCGCGTAAGGGTGGTTAGTTATTAGCTAATAACTAGTAACTAGTAACTTAGAACTAGTAACTTGTAATTCCTAATTTCGACTTCCTAACTCCGAACTAATGAGTCAAAACCCATCTCTCAGCTCCCTGTTCTAACTTCTAAGTTCTTTTTCTTGTTATATTACAAGATGATGAATAAGAAGTCTTTACTCCTTGGTCTTTCGACCTTTGCACTTTTGGCGTGCTATAGCCCCGAACCGTTCGAGGCTGAATCTCTGGATGATGATTCCAAAAAACAAACCAGTTCCGAAATGGGGACTATCTACTCCATTAACGGAAGTGAGCAAATTTGCAACCCGTCGATTTCTCAGGATACGGTTAAATTCCCGGCCTCGATGCTGTGGCTCAACTTTAGCAAGATTAAAGTCAATAGCCATGATGACGGATTTTCTGTGACGGATGTGAAACAGCACGACCGTTTGACGATTTCGGATACCGCAAATAATGTGAAGTGGTATTTGATGATCGATAAGGAAAAGGGCGAATGCCAGTTCCAGGACCCGGAATGGAGTACCCATCCGGATTTCGTCGTTGCCTTGCGTGGCGTTGGTATCGAAGGAAACGGAACTTGTGGTGACGTCTTGGATTACGGCATTTTTGCGGCCCGTACGTCGGATAAGAAAAAATTCTGGTTCTATGACAAGGGGATTATTGAACAGGCGACTCCACATGTTTGGGTAGACCCTGCGGCAAAGGTTGAAGAAGACGCCGATGAATCGACCGTTGAAGGCTTTTTTGGTACGAAGAATGTGCGCTTGACTTATGCCGATGGTTCGGATGGTGACCCGCAAAATATCGTATTTATCGACTATGCCAATGGCGGAAAGTCGAAGGCGATTAAGCTTAAAAAGCCTGCGGATCGCAGTAACTGGAAGATTGAAAGTCCGTTGATTTCGCCGGATGGAAATTTTGTCGTGTATAACGTGATGACAAAATCGGAAGATACTTGGGAAGCCTATATCCAGGAACTTTCTAAGGATGCGGAAGCTGTCAAAATTCCTCGTACGAAGGACATGAAGTCGGATCCGGCTCAGCCGCACTGGTTTGAATCGGACGGCCGCCTTTTTGTGGTTTGGACGGAATTTACACAGGCCTCATACTACAATAAGATTCATTTAGATAATTCTGCCGCTCAGGATGGTTCTGCCGGACGTACGGTCATGCGTGAAGTTCGCTTGAAGGCGGGCGCTACGGGCAGTCAGTTGGTGGAATGGGTTGACGACAATGTTGAACTTGCACCGGTCCCGATGATTGGTGGACGTTCTCCCGATGGCAAGTTCCTGTCGACGGGGTATAAGTACGCTTATTTGCTTAAGCTTCCGTGAGGTGAGGTGCTGTATGAAGAAGAATTTTTTGATTAAGGGGTGTTCTCTTGTCGCACTCGCTGCGGTTGCTTTTTACGCCGGCTTTAATTCCCCTGTGACACCTGCGACTCCGTGGCAGTCCATTGGTGGTTGCGGTGCGGGCGGTTCCGGTGGCGGTTCTGGCGATGGCATCAAGTGGATTGGCCAGGGCGTTTCGGGCGGTTATCTCGAAGCGGAAGTTTTTACGAAGTATAATGTGGGGCAGAATTTTTCTGCTTTTACGGTGAATCCGCACTTCTCAATCAAGCCGACATGGGATACTAAAGTCGGTGTGACGATTCCGTTCATGAGTCATCAGGGCGAAGTGCAGTATCGCAGTAACCAGCCTCCGACGGACCGCACTACAGGCGGCCTTGGCGATATCTCGTTCGATTTCTCGAAGACGATTGGCAGTGGCGGTGCGGCTTCGCTTTCGGCTTCGCTTACGATTCCGACGGGACAGTACGATGTCAAGCGTGGCAAGGATGGCGGTAAGGAAATCTTGCCGAGCAGCTTCCAGAAGGGGAGTGGCCTTTACTCGCTTACGCTTGGATGGGATTACAGCCGCGATACGGACAAGGGCATTTGGCTTTACAGCTTGAGCTATACGCACCCGTTTGCGATGCGTTTGTTCTCGGGCGAAAATGAGTTCAACGACAGCTATTGGAAGGACATCAAGAAGCATGGTGACCGTTTCAATTACCGCTTTAAGCCGTATGGCGAAAATGACCTTGGTGCATTCACTCCGCCGTCTATTGGCGGTTCTGTCGCTTATGGCTATCGTGGTCGTTCGGGCATTGTGCAGTCCTTTGGCGTGAATTTCTCGATTCCGCTTGGCGTAGCCTGGATTTCTTCTGAATCTGAAGGTACTTACGACCCGAGACCGGACCCGGATCACCAGGCTTGGTCGTTGGCTCTTGTGTATGGCTTGGAATTCTCGAACCCGGACTTCCCGGTGTTCCTCGCGTTCTCGCTCCCGATTCATGATAAGGCGGGTGGCGCGGATTCTAAGAATGAGTACAGCGAAAAGCCGATGAAGAAGTGGAACGCTCCGGACTGGAGCGATATCGGTCAGCAGTGGACCATCGCCGTTGGCGTTAAGGGTAGCTTCTTCTAGTTTGTGCGGCTACGCCCTGGGGTGCGTTTTCTTGAAGGCCTGCTTGAGGCGTTCGGCATTCACGTGCGTGTAGATTTGCGTGGTGGAAATGTTCGAATGCCCGAGCATTTCCTTGACACTCATGATTTCGGCACCGTTCTCTAGCAGGTGCGTGGCAAAGCTGTGGCGCAGCACGTGTGGGCTTGCTTTCCCTTCCCAGCCGATATCACGCAACAAGTTGTGAATGTCATTCCGGAGAGTGCGGATGTCGTAGGGCTTACCGTTTTCGCTCAAGAACACATAGCTTGTAATTGTTGGCGTGTGCCCCGCTTCAATTTCAACGGCCCTGAATTTTTCGAGCCAAGATATTAGCGTGTCTGTAATCGGGACGATACGTTCCTTGTTGCCCTTACCAATCACTCGGACTAGTCTTTCTTTTATCTGTAATTGATTCCAGCAGAGACTCTGGCATTCCGAAATTCGAAGTCCCGAACCGTAAATGAGTTCGAGCAAAAGACGTGCGCGGACTTGCGGGAGCGTCGGATTCTCAGGCAATTCAGGGAATTTCTCTTCGGCGAGGTCCTTTTGACTGAGAAATGCGACGAGGCGCTTGGGGCGCTTGGGCATGGGGACCGCTTCGGCGGGATTCTTTTGCAAAATTTTGGAACGCACAAGGTACTTGCCAAAACTTTTCAGGGCGGCGAGGTGCTCGCAGATGCTTGTAGGCGCAAGTTTTTGCTTGATTTTCAAATCCCACACGAAGGCCTTGACGTTCATTTCGGAAAATGCTTCGAGTGGTGCATTCCCATCGAGTGTGGCGAGGTATTTTTCGAGCGATTTTCGGTACGTAATGACCGTTCTTTCGGAATACCTGCGCTGGGTTTGCAAGTATATCAGGAAATTTTGGATGTATTCGTCTAAAAGCATTTTTTTAAAGTGTTTTCAAAAAGAAAAATATCTATTTTAGTTGTCACCAAATGTCTTTTTTAAAAAAATTTATATCTCTCAGGACTTGTTTCCTTGCCTGTGCGCTTGTGTCGACTTCTTTTGCGGCCGACCGCGTTGTGGGTGCGAATGCTACTCTTGATATTGAACCGGGTGCGCGTTCTGCGGCCTTGGGTTCTGCAACTTTGGCGGTCGAAGGTGATTATCTTGGGCTAGGCACCAATGCATACCAGCTTTCTCAGGCCAAATACATGTGGGCTTCGTTCTCGCATACGGCATATTACGAAGATACCAAGTACGATTATGCATCGATGGTGATTCCGCTCCCGGGTCATCAGGGCTTAGGCGTTTCGTTCTCCAGGTTTGGTGCAGACGACATCCCGTACATCCGTGAAGGCGACCCGCTGCCGGAAGGTACGGATTACAACACGCTTTCGATTGCAGACTGGGTTTTCTCTGTCGCTTGGGGACGCCGCATTATAGACCGCTTGGACTTGGGCCTTGCGTTCCATGTGTTGTATCGTGATATGGACCAGAGTGGCTGGGGTTTCCGTGGCGATGCTAGCGCTCGTTACCAGATCAAGGACGATTTTTATGTATCCGGTCTCTTGAAGGGCTGGACCTCGTCGGCCACCTCTTGGGAATCAGGCGAGTTTGAATATTCTTCACCGGAATTTTATTTGGCCTTGAGCTATGGCTTGCCTGTGAACTACCTGTACGGCAAGTTCAATTTCTATTGGCAGAGTGCAGGGCTTTTCCATCGTGAAGCTAGAGATTTGGATTTTGAAACCGATACTAACGGCAAACGCATTTGGGAAAATCCTCTGGACTGGCTGTCGGGCGGTCATGGCGGTGTGGAATTTGCATTTGACTTTGGCCTCAAGTTGCGCGTCGGTCTCAGCAGCTTTACCACGTTCAAGAGCGTGACGGCGGGTGCCGGTCTTACGATTGCAAACTTCCTTGAAGTGGATTACGCCTTTGAATCTCATCCGGTGTTCTCGCCGGTGCATCGCGTGAGCGTGAACTTTAGCCCGTATCTCTTTGGACACAAGCCGAAGGAATCTGGGCACACGAACAAAACTGCAACTACAAAGAAGTTGGTGACTGAGGAACCGGAAGATTTGCCGGTCGAAGATTTTGTAGAAGAAAGCATACAGGAAACGCCTGTGCCGGCCGCACCTATGGTGAACGAGGTCCCGGAAAGCTCGCCAGTGCCTTCGGCTCCTGCCGCACCGGTAACGCCGACGACTCAAACGGCGCCTGCTACTGCGGCTCCGGCAGAAGATGCTAAGCCTGTGGTGCCTGCTGCTCCTGCTGTAGCTCCTACACAACCGACTCCGATTGTTGAAACTGATGATGAAATTTTGGAATAGGGGATTCTAAGATGGCTGATTCAAAAAGTGTGGGTTTATTCCTTTTGCTTCCGGCGCCGCTCAATCCGATTGGTGCTTTTGATGCCGAAACGTTTAAGGCAAGTTTCCGCGATGTTCTTGCAGCTAATGCTGATGCCAAGTTTATCGGCGTGGACTTGACGGGCATTGATTTTGTTTACAGCGATGCGTACAATGCCTTTATGCAGTTCCATCAGGAACTTTCCAAGCGCAACGGAACGTTTGCAGTTCTTGCCGACCGCGAATCGCTGGCGAGGAGCTTGAGAAAGGTCGGGCTCGAGCGCTTTATCCGCATTTTCGTGAGCGCTGACGAAATGGCATCATTCCTGCCGGTTGAACAGCAGGCGAGCGCCCTCGAACAGGCCGAAAAGTCTGTTGCCGAAGAACCGGCTAAACCGGCTGAAGTCGAGAAACCTGCAGAAACTGCTCCACAGGAAACGCCTGCCGTGCAAGAAGTTCCTGCCACGCAAGAGTCTACGACTGCTCCTGTTACTCCGGCAGCCCCTGTCTTGGAGCCGAAAATCCTGGACAAGAATCCGCTTGTGGACGAGACTCCGTCTTCGAAGGGTTCCCTTGTCGCTGTGATTGTGCTTTTGCTGATTGTAATTGCTGTTGTCTCTTATTTAATCCTGTAACCGATGGCTGTAGAGTTTTCTGAGTATCAAGGAAAAAGAAGAAGAATGCGGGAAAGCCGAAAATTCCCGCTGATAAGGATTATCATAGTCTTTACCTTGATTGTCGTCGCCTATACGAATGGCTGGTTCCACAAGCTTGTGGATATGCTTCCGCTTCCTGGGAACGAAGAACCTGCTCCTCCGGCTGTCGAAGACTGGATTGCGGGCTGTACGTCGTATGACGGTACGCCGTTTGAGCTCAAGAATGATTATGCGCAGTGTTCTTGGATTGTGACAGATTCCCTGATGCTTCCGAATACGTTCTTGCGCTATGTGAAAAATTTGGCAAGCGATGGCGCCAAGATTCACTGGGTGGCATCCAAGAAAGATTTTGGGGATGCGCTTTTGGTTGTGCTTGAAGATTCTACACGGAATGTCTTTTTGCACATGATGCGTGAGGATTCTTCGAAGGTCTGGATTTCGAGCAAGACGGGCTGCCTTTTCCCGGGGCCGTGTCCGCACGTGCCGCTTGGATGGTCTGCCCTTGCGATTGTAGACAACTTTGACTTCGAAGGCTTGGAACAGTTGCTCTCGGCTGATTTATTCAAGGGACTTGGCGAAGCTCCGATTTACCCTGTGCTTCCGGGCGTTGTGCTTGAAGCGGGGAAGGATTCGCTTGGCATGTTCGTAGAACTCAATCACGGAAACGGAATTACCTCGCGCATGTTTGGCATTGGGTCGTGGAAGATGGCTCCTGTTGTCGGCAAGACGCTTGATTTTAAGGATGCGGTGGGGCGCCTCTCGCCGCAGGACAGTTCTTCGTTCTTTTTGACCGTTCGCCAGAATGGCTTGTTCGTTCGTTGGAAAGATTTCTACAAGGCGACGCATCCGGTGGACTCTGCGCAAATTGCAATTTTTAAAAAGAATCTGCCATTTTGAGTAAATTTATATGAAGCGTGCTTTGTTGTTCCCTGTATATTGGTTGCTTGCGCTAGTGGCGCTTTTTTCTTCGTGCGCTCAGGATGGCGATGGCCCGCTCCCGGTGATGCCCAATGGAGAATTGGTCGAAGGCAAGGGCTATTTTCTTGGAGCAAAGCTTGATTCGGGCAGAGCGATTCACTTGGTTTCGGATACGCTCTATATTACGCTTTCCAATATCTGGTCGTTTTCGAACTGCTCGTTGACTTCCATTGATATGAATTACTCCTTTGAGGATTCCGTGCTTGTCTTTGCGCCGGAGGTGAACTTCAAGGTGAATACGGACGATTGCTCGTCTCCGATGTATCGCCCGGATACGACATTCAAGCGCATGACGAATGAGCTCTCTTCGAAAATTACGAAGATTGTCGTAAAGAACGATGCAGATTCCTTGCTGGATTCCATTATGCTTCGCCGTGGAAAACTGGAACTTGATACGTTCCGCATTTTTGTGGATTCCGCTTTTGCAGAGCCGGAATCGCTTCCGCTACGGACAAAAGAATCCCCGTCGATTTTGCGCATGCTTGATTCGCTGACTCCGCAGAAGTTCTATTGGAGAACATTGCGTGCAAACTGCACGATGCGCGTGGACATGTGCAATGACGTTGTTGCCGATACAGTTTATCCGACGTCCTGGAAGACTAGCGATACCGCCCTTGTTCCTGTGCGTTATGCTTGTGCATCTGAAGATTCTACTTATTGCCTTAATTCCAAGTGGGAATACGATTCGACCGCGCTTGGCAAGGTGATGGAACGATTGGATACCGTTTGGCATACGAGTACGTATTATATTGAGGAAATTCCTTCGTGCGCAATGGTAAATGGATTTTCTCATTCGTCAATTTATTATGGCGGAAAAATGGCTTTCTTGCGTGAACTTTTTGTGCCCGATGAAAGCGAACACTCTTGTGGCCCTGCGACAAAGAAGGACTGGGTCGCCATTAACCTTTCGACGGATAGTCTTGTGGTTGAATCCGAAGATAGAATATCTGTAGATAGTTTGTATAAAGTCTGGAAATCGGCGACGGTCGCTCGCGATACGCTTAAAGTCGATTCGACGGAGTCAAAATGATTGAATATACCTTTGCTGTTGAAATTGCAGAAGAAGACAAGCCGATAATTCTCAATAGTAAGATTTACAAGCAGTGGCTTGAAGCGTCCGAGAAAAAGTTCAACATCACGAAGGTGCATTTTGCTTCAGTCGACTTCTTTAGCAAACGCCATGAACCGCTGTTCATCAAGCTGAATGCGACCGCTTTTTTGCCGGATGGAAAGCCTGTGCACGGGATTGTGCTTGTGCGTGGCCATGCCGTGGGTGTGCTCGTTGTGCTCCATTGCGAAGGCAAGCGTTACTTGCTCCTGGTGCGCCAACCGCGATTCGCCATTTCTGAAACAGCTTCGCTCGAAATTCCGGCGGGGATTCTCGACTGGTCGGGCGACTTCCGCAAGGTGGCGCTCTCGGAACTCGAAGAAGAAGCTCAAATCAAGGCGAAAGATTCTGAACTTATTGACTTGATGGACTTCTGGTACAAGGGTAAAAGCGACGGTTTTGCCGGGAGTTGCGGACTTTTGGACGAGCGCATCCGTCTTTATGCGATTGAACGTAGCGTGACCCGCGAAGAGCTTAATGCGATGGATGGCAAGAACCAGACTTACACCGACGAGAACGAATGGATCCGCACAGAAGTTTTGCCTTACGAAGAGGCGGCCCATCAGTTTATCGACGGAAAGAACTTTATTGCGTTGTTCTTGTACGAACGCTGGCTTGAAGCGCAGAAAATGTACTATTAGCTATTAGTTGTTAGTTTCTAGCTATTAGTTTGAAGTTAGGCGGCTATGCCGCAGTTACTATGCTAATGACCAATGACTAGTGACTATTGACTAATGACTAGAAAATCAAATTATTGATTGTAAGTCCTGCAAAGAACAGGATCAAGTAGCCGTACCAAAGTCCGGTCGGTACGTAGTTCCAAATTTTCTTGTACTTATTGGGTTCATCCTTGTTCTTATCCTTGATTCGGATAATGTTCTTTTTGAGATAAAAACCGCAGAGCGCAAGCCCGCCGATGCTGATAAGGATGAGAAGTACGTAAGCCATACCTTAAATATAGCATAAAGCGAGCGTCGCGACAACAAGTTTACTTGTTGGCATGACCGAGCTGAGCTATATGCACTCCAATGGAGTGCCATATAGCATATTGGCAAAAAATTTATTATTTTAAGAACAAATTTTTATGGCTATAATAAGGAGGAAAAATGAATAGAAATAAAAGAAATTTGGCTTTAATTGTGCCAATGATGGTGCTTTTGGCTGCTTGTGCAGAAGATGATCCTGCGCCAGAAGGTTTCGTTAATGGACCTCAGCAAAAAACGACCTGTCCTACGGATGGGGCCAATGCTCTCACAAAAGAGGAGGCTGTCGTTGATGCTTCTTTGCTTAATTTAGATGTCGTTATACGCGATTTTCAGCAGAATCATTCAGATTTCGAAAACTTCTCGGAAGAATCGGTTGAGCATATGGATGATATCTATAACTATGTGACTCAGACTGGTGCTACCATGAAAGCTTTTGGCTTTGATGAAAAATGGTATGCGGCTGCGGCTTACCACAACACGTGTGGCAATATGTACTCTTTCGAAAGTGCGGGCGTGGGGGCTCAAATTGGCGTTGATGGGGTGCCTATGCAGGTGAATCCTGCTTTGCCACCGTATTTGCAACAGGTTTCTGCAGGCCCGGTCCTAGAATACGGGGAATGTGCTGAGACTGTGACTGCATTATCTGGGCTTAAGTATTTTCGCGGCTACAAAAATGCTCTTGAAAACGTGAATGGTACAAAGTGCCCTGGCGGAAAAAATAACTGGGCAAATCCGGTTGTTTATACACCGGGGATGGTGGATCCATATTTGCAGTTTAAGGTGAATGACAATGGAACTCCCGATATGTATGAAGGCGTTGCCATTAAAAAGCTGAATGAACGTTGCGACAATAAAAACTTTGACCAGTGGTTTGCCGATGTTCCTTCTGTGAATAAGCGTGTCAATATGGTCTTTGAGCTTCCGAAGTCTACGGAAGAAAATAATTACTTTGTTTATGATTATAATTCCAACAATGGCGGGTTCTTCCCGCTTGATAGCGTGAACCCGGTGAATCGAGAATGGGTGAGTGCAAAATCTTGTCTTGAAACTATCCAGCCGAAGGGTTTTTGTGATATTTTTGAACCTCAGTCGCTCTCTATATTCTGCCCGCCTTACAGGTATCAGTATGCTTCGACTCAGCAGGATTTGTACGGTCAGAGTACCGCTAAGCTTTGTGCAGATTGGCTCAATGCGGGTGGCCCGCGTGCTGTAAATTCTGAAGGTTCCGGACATAGTGCCGCTTTGCAGGCTACTATAATGAATGGGGCTCTCGGTTTGCAACACTTGCGCAATTATGGCTTTACCATGGTGGGGTACACGGCTTTCCAGTACAAGTCCTCAAACCAGTTGCCGGAACCTGAAGAGTTAAAGTTTATTAGTAGTGGTGACTTGTGGGTGTTTGTCGATGGCGTTCTGGTGATTGATTTGGGCGGTACGCACTTGCCAGCTCCGGGTAGCGTAAAATTACAGACGCTTGCCCAGAATAATCATGGTTGCCATGCTGGGGAGCCTTTGGCCATGTATTCGAATTGCCGAGGGGCTGCCGATGATACGGGCTGGGCGGATGGATCCACTCATCATTTGCATTTCTTTGTGGCAAACCGCCAAACTGAAATCTCTGATTTCTCGATGTCCTTGCCTCCGTCTTTTACCTTCGTTCCTGGTGAACCGTATCAGTTGGACGGGGACGATGAAAATTGCGCTAATTGACGCCAAAGTCAATTAAGGCGGTTGCCTAAGGGCAAAAAAATTTCTCTATTTGGTATGTACTGACGTTCGTGGGTTCAAATTTGGCTTGAACGAGCCGGATTCGGGCCCGAATACGAACGCCGTTTATTGTAAGAGGTTTATTTGGTC
>JAEEGJ010012089.1_pt1 | contig 21543 bp, 12 predicted proteins | sample 8958761 | NCBI WGS metagenome assembly JAEEGJ01 (sample SAMN16246546, study PRJNA631951) | gut metagenome | biome: gut microbiome; feature: rumen; material: RS-attached | host: Bos | place: Iran: Karaj | collected 2018-10
CAAGCGAAAGGGCTCGATGATGACTAACGCCATCGGCATGAAGGCCGTCAGTCTGATAGGCACTGTTGCTGCCAACCACATTGTCCCCGTGGACTTATACGTTAATGGCACTTACAAGGGCAGTTACAACTTCACCGAGAAGGTGGGTTTTGCAGGCAACAGCGTTGACCTGGACGATGAGACCGCTGCAGCTTTGTTAGAACTTGACAAATACTACGATGAAGCCGAGACACAAAAGTTCATGTCAACTCCATATGACATACCGGTCAATATCAAGTCTCCCGAGTTCGGCGCAGATAGTACACTCCTTACTCTGGGCGTAATACAACAGCGATTCAACAGCTTTGTTGCTGATGTATACGATGGAAACGATTATACTGGACATGTTGATGTTGACCAGTTGGCTCGCTTTTTAATGGTTAATGAGCTGATTCTCAACCGTGAGATTCTGCATCCCAAGAGTACCTATTGTTACAATGAGAACATTTTGGACCCGGAAAGCCGCTTTGTATTCGGACCAGTATGGGATCTGGACTGGGCATTTGGTTATGACGGATCGACAGCTGCCTCTTACTTCGTTAAAAGTTATCTGGCTGATTTTTTCAACATACAAATCACCCAACAGCCTTTTTATGCAGCATTGTTAAATAGCTCAGCTCTCAAGAGCCGAATGTACGAGTTGTGGAAAGGTTTTAAAGGGGATGACCTGGATGAATTATGCGAGTTTTGCCAAGACTATTACAATTATGCGAGACCATCTTTTTCAAAGAATAAAGCGGCTGCTCTTGATGGCACAGATTACGCGAATCAGGTTACTCTAGCGATCAACTGGCTCCGACAGCGCTCAGAATTCATTTTTGATAAATTAGTGGCAGAAAATCTCATCCCTGGTGATGTGGATGGTGATGGTGAGGTAAGCATCAGTGATGTGTCCGTTCTCGTTGATTATCTGCTTCAGGGTGATCAGGTACAGATTAATCTTGATAATGCTGACGTTGACGGTGATGGCGAGGTAACCATCAGCGACGTGTCGGCCTTGATAGATGAATTGCTGGGTGTCGAGTAAAGACGTTATTATAAAGGTAAGAATGACGGCTAGGAAGATATATAAACGGGCTAATAAAAGGAAGTGCTTATCCCTGTTGGCTGTGCTGACGTTCTTTCTGCTTGGGCAGAGTGTTGGGGCGACTAGTTATGTGACGTTTGGGGACGGGCGGTTGCTGGTGTTCCCTGACGAGTGTGTGCAGACCATGAGCCAGGATAATGGGCAATTTACTGTTGTTGCACTCGATGGTAGCGTGTTTGCGTATCCGATGGCGGATATTGTGGCTATCGGCGATGCTTTGCCCCGTGAGTTGCCGTCCATCACGTCCTACAAGTTCACCAACAAGTGCAATTACCAGGTGTACACCGATGCGGTGGGTGTCATCGAGAATGATACCATCCGCGTCGAGGTGGCAGGTATCGGCAAGCGCCTGACGGCGACGTTCTCGTTGTCGGACAATGATGCGGTGGCCTATGTTGACGGCGTGTTGCAGCAGAGCAAGGAAAGTCGTATGCGTTTTGCTGCGCCCAAGACTTACACGGTGTGCCATTCGGGAGACTTGGTGCTCAAGCGTTTGGCTTCGGGTGCATACGGCTTGGTGCCCTTCGGCCGTGACGTTGTTGTTGATGTGGACTTCCTGACAGACCACAGCACGTCGGTTCCCCGCATTGACATCAACACGGTGGGCGGTGTGCCCATCTCGAGCAAGGAGTACTACGTCGATGCCGAGATTATCATCGATGGGGCCGGCGTGTTCCCGTCGATGACCGACTCGGTGCAGATTAAAGGGCGTGGCAACGACTCCTGGACCGGTTATATCAATGGCAAAAACCCCTATCGCCTGAAGTTTGCCAGCAAGGTGAAACCCTTTGGCTTGTCTAAGGGCAAGAACTGGGTGCTGCTGGCCAACAACCGTAGTGGCTCGATGCTGACCAACGCCATCGGCATGAAGGCCGCCAGCCTGATGGGCACGGTTGGCGTCAACCACATCGTTCCCGTGGAACTGTACATCAACGGGCTTTACAAGGGCAATTACAACTTCACCGAGAAGGTGGGCTTGGCCGGAAACAGCGTTGACCTGGACGATGAAACCGCTGCCGCCCTGCTGGAACTGGATACCTATTACGACGAGCCGGAAGAGCAGAAGTTCATGTCGGAGCCTTACGGCATCCCTGTCAATATCAAGAACCCCGAATTCAATGAGGATTCCACCGTGCTCACGCTGGATGCGATTCAGGAGCGCTTCAATGGATTTGTGGCTGACGTTCATGACGGCAATGGCTATGCGGCTCATGTCGATCTTGACGCCCTGGCCCGGTACCTGATGCTCAATGACTTGATTCTCAATCGTGAGATTCTGCATCCCAAGAGCACATTCTGCTACAACGAGAACATCCTGGACCCGGAAAGCCGCTTTGTCTTCGGACCGGTATGGGACTTGGACTGGGCCTTCGGCTACAACGGCATTCATGCCGGCAGTTACTTCAATTTTTCCAAGACCGCTGACTTGTATAGCGATTACAATTATGAGCAGCGCGAATTTATCGCGGCCTTGCGCTACGGGGAGGATATGAGCCGTCGGCTCTACGGTCTGTGGCAGGATTTCATGGGCGACGGCCTGGATGAGCTGTGCGAGTTCTGTGGGGAATATTATCAGTATGCCAAAGCCTCCATCGAGAAAAGCAAGCCGGTGGTTAATGATAACACAGACTACAACCTGCAGAGTTATCGTGCCACCCAGTGGCTCAGACAGCGCGCCGAGTTTCTGTATGAGAAACTCGCCCAGGAGGCGCTGCTCCCCGGTGATGTCAACGGTGACGGTACCTTGAGCATCAGCGACATATCCCTGCTCATCGACTACCTGCTGCAAAACGATGCCGTAACGATTTCCATAGACAACGCCGATGTTGACGGCGATGGCGAAGTGAGTGTCGGTGACGTCGCCGCCATCCTTGACCTCCTGTTGCTGGCCCGATGATTCTCGGGCGGCAAGGTGGGGCGTGTTGCTGTTGTGGAAAATTGTTGTAACTTTGCCGCGGTGACATAACGAATAAGTACAGTACTGCACGACTATGAAACATTACATCATGCTATTGCTGGCGTTGCTGGTGGCGTTGAATGCCATGGGGCAGCGCAACAAGGTCTTTATCGCCGATTTTGAAGTTTCGCCGGACTCGACAGTCACGGTGCCGGTGATTCTTGCTAACCAGGACACGACCTATGGCGTGCAGTTCAATGTGTATCCACCCGACGGCCTCAAGGTGAAAAGTGTCAAGACAACTCCCTATTCCGACAAGTTGGGGATGGACGCGACGTCCAGTAAACGTGAAGGAGCGCGCGTGGTGCTGTTGTACTCCATGTCGATGAAATCCTATCCGCCCGACTCGGCAGCCGTGGCCGAAGTCACCTTCCGCGCCACACCCCAGTTCCGTGGTGGCAACGTCGTGATCAAGCGCGTGTATGGCTCGAGAAGTGACAACAGCAGCCTGACGATGGACGGCTGCACGACACACGTGACCTTGCCTGACAGCGCCTTGTTCGGCCTGCCCGAAGAGGACTCGAAGGAGGGCAGCAGTTTCTTCACCCTGCCTGTCGATCCCTGACGGGTTTAAACCAAACGGCCTAGCCGCGGTCTAAAGGTGGAACAAAACAATGATTAATGCTTGATACTGACATGAAAAGGATATTGACATTAGTGTTGCTGATGGTGGCCATGGTACTGCCGCAACAGGCTGTGGCGCGTGATTTCACCAACGAGACCCTCAACTATGAGATTGTCTATCACTGGGGCATGATTTGGAAGCACGCCGGTGATGCGACCTTGAGCATCCGCAAGACCAAGACGGGCTACTACTCGCAGCTGACGGGCAAGACGCGCTCGTGGGCCGACAAGGTGTATCCCGTGCGTGATACCCTCAAGTGCACCATGAACAACGAACTCAAGCCGCTGCAGTACGAGAAACTGACGCATGAGAAGGACTACTATGCCCGCGACGTGGTCAAGTTCTCCTATAACTACAGCCACACCAAGGCACACTGCACCCGCTACCGCAAGAGCGGCACCACGACCATCGACCTGAGTGCCAAGTCGCAGGCCTATGACATGCTGAGTGTATTCTACATGCTGCGCAACCTGGACTATGACGAACTCAGCGTCAACAAGAACTATACGACGGTTATCTTCTCAGGTAAGCAGAAGGAATATCTCACCATCAACTACAAGGGTGTGGAAACCATCAAGATGCGCGACGGCACCAAGCGCAAGGCCCACCGCATCACCTTCCGCTTCACCCAGAAGGGCGGCAAACAGTCCAGCGACGACCTGACAGCCTGGATGTCGACCGACGATAGCCGCATTCCCTTGCTGCTCGTGGGCAAGCTCCCCGTGGGCGAGGTGAAGTGCTACTACAAGGGCTAGTTACTCAGTTAGGAGTGAGGAGTTAGGGTTAGGAGTGAGGAGTTGACTGTTGCAATCCACTCCTAACCCCTAACTTTTCACTCAATAACTGCAGAATCAGTGTTCCAAATTTCATCATTTATAGGATAATTTGGGACATTTTACGTTGTGGTACAAAAAATAACTGTAATTTTGCACCAATTATTGCTGATTGGAAATAAAGAGAATAAAGTAACATATGCGTAACGTTATCTTCATAACTTTTTGTGTCATTGCCTTTCTGGCATCAGGCCAAGTGGTGACTTTGGACTCATGCCGCCACATGGCACTGCGCAACAACAAGGAGATTCAGCAGGCGGCTCTCGCCATCGACAAGGCGGGTTATCAACGCAAGGAGGCTGCTGCAGCCTATCTGCCCCAGTTTGACCTCACCGTGGGCTATATCTATAACTCCCGCCGCGTGTCGCTTGTCAAGGAGGACCAGATGCTCCCCACCAAGTCTTTTAACCTGGAAACGGGCACCTATGACTACAACCTGGTCATCGACCCGCGCACGGGAACTCCCCTGCAGGTCAACGGACAGTACGTGCCCTCGACTATAGCCCTGCTGCCCAAGAGCGGCCTCTCCTACAACATCCACAACCTGATGGGCGGTGCCTTGACGGTAACGCAGCCCATCTACATGGGCGGCAAAATCACCGCGATGAACCAGATTACCGACCTAGCACAGCAGCTTGCCCGCGAGATGCGCGACAGCAAGATTGAGGACGTCGTCTACAATGTGGATGCCGCCTACTGGCAGGTGGTGTCGCTCTGCGCCAAGCAGAAACTGGCGCGCAGCTATGTCAGCCTGGTGGAGAAACTGGACAACGATGTCAAGGCGATGGTCAACGAGGGTGTCGCCACCCGTGCCAACCAGCTGGCCGTCGACGTGAAGTTGAACGAGGCCAACGTGGACCTGACCAAGGTGGACAACGGCGTGACGCTCTCGCGCATGCTGCTCGCCCAGTTGTGTGGCCTGCCCGTCAACACCATGATGACGCTCGCCGACGAGGGCCAGGACGAGTTGGGCATTCTCCTTTCCCCGTCCACTTACAACCTGGATGAGGTGTTCAACAAGCGCCATGACGTGCGCTCGCTGGAACTGGCAACCAAAATCTATGACCAGCAGGTCAAGGTTGCCCGCAGCGAGATGATGCCCAAGCTCGCCGCTGTCGCTGCACTCCATGCCACCAACCCCAACAGCTACGACGGCTTTGAGAACCGCTTTGGCGCTGCGTTCAGCGTGGGTGCCACCCTGCGGATGCCCCTGTGGCACTGGGGCGGCTTGAGCAACAAAGTCAAGGCCGCTCAGGTCGAGGCCAACCTCAAGCGTCTGGAACTCGATGACGCCAAGGAGAAAATCGCCTTGCAGATCAGCCAGGCTGCTTTCCGCTACCAGGAAGCCTTCAAGACCTATGAGGCCACCAAGGCCAACCTGGCCCAGGCCGATGAGAACCTGCGCATTGCCGACATTGCCTTCAAGGAGGGCATGGGCACCATCGATGAAGTGCTGGCCGCCCAGACGGCATGGCTCAAGGCCAACAGCGAGAAGATTGATGCCGAAATCGACGTGCAACTCACTCACGAGTACCTCAACAAGGTCATGGGTGACCTGAGTTATTGATCCAATCAATCCAGACTATCCAGATTATCCAGATTATCCAGATTATCCAGTCAATCCAGTCAATCCAGTCAATCCAGTCAATCCAGGAACTCCAGACCATCCACTTCAACAAGCAACCAACAACCGAAAACTCAATAAAATGGAAAAAGACGAACAGAGAACAGTGGTCCGCAAAAAGGACAAAGCGCTGCTGGCAGCACTGGCCGTGTTTGCGCTAGTGATGGCATGTATCGCTATCGTGGGCATCCTGCTCATCCATCCTGCCGACGACATTATCCAGGGACAGGCCGAGTGCGATGCCGTGCGCGTGAGCGGCAAGTTGCCGGGACGCATCGTGCGCTTCTACGTCCACGAGGGCGACACGGTACACAAGGGCGACAAGCTGGTGAGCATCTACTCCAGCACCGTCGATGCCAAGTACTATCAGGCCAAGCAGATGCAGCAGGCTGCTGCATCACAGGACCAGAAGGCTGCCCGCGGTACCCGCGAGGAACTCAAGCAGGGCGCTTACAACATGTGGCAGCAGGCCATCGCTGCCCAAACCATTGCCGAGAAGACCTACCAGCGCGTGGAGAGCCTCTACAAGCAGGGTGTCGCTACCCAGCAGAAGCGTGACGAGGCCAAAGCTGCCTATGACGCCGCTACGGCCCAGGTCAAGGCCGCCAAGGCCCAGTACGACATGGCAGTGAAGGGTGCTCAGCAGGAAGACAAGAATGCCGCCCGCAGCATGGCCAATGCCGCCCGTGGCTCGGTCATGGAGGTCGAGAGCCTGCTCGAGGACCAGGTGCTCGTGGCTCCCTGTGACGGCGAGGTGAGTGAGATTTATCCGCAGGAGGGCGAACTCGTGGCGATGGGCACTCCCATCATGTCGATTGCCAAGATGGACGACATGTGGGTGAGCTTCAGCGTGCGTGAAGAGGTGCTCAACGACCTGCCCATGGGCAAGGAAGTGAATGTGACCATTCCTGCCCTCAACAACACCAAGGCCAAGATGTCGGTCTATTACATCCACGATATGGGCAGTTACGCCGTATGGCAGGCTGCCAAGGCCCAGGGCCAGTACGACAGCAAGACCTTTGAGGTGAGGATGCGTCCCACCAGCAAGGTGCCCAACCTGCGTCCGGGCATGTCAATCATTCTGGAGAAATAATCGGGCTGGTCAGGCACATCAGGCAACACAATGATGATACTGAAATACATAGGACGTTCGTTTAAGCGCGGGTGCATACAACTCGTGCGTCGTCCCATGTACTTCCTGCTGATTGTTATCATGCCCCTGTTGTGCTCCTGGTTCCTCATGGACCTCATCAAGACCGGCTCCGTGCAGCGTGTGCCGGTCGGCATCGTTGACCTGGACAACAGTTCGCTGTCGCGCCGCATTTCGCGCAACCTGAACGGTTTCCAGCAGGTGAACATCAGTCATCGCTACAACAACTTCGCTGAGGCGCGCGATGCCGTGCAGCGCGGCGAGGTGATGGGCTTCTTCTTTATCCCCGAAGATCTCGAGAATTTGGCGCTGGGCGGTCGTCAGCCTGTGGTGAGTTACTATGTGAACTACGCCTATTACGCGCCCGCATCGATGCAGTACAAGGGATTCAAGACCATCTCGCTGCTCGTCAACGGCGGTATCGTGCAGACCGCGTTGCGCACGGTGGGACTCCGCAATGAGCAGATTGAGTCGACCTTGGTGCCCAATCAGACGCATCTTCACATGATCGGTAACCCGTTCACCAACTACAACTTCTACCTCAACAGCACGTTTGTTCCCTGTTTCCTGTCGCTGTTCATCCTGCTGGTGACGGCATTCTCGTTGGGACTGGAGTTGAAGTCGGGTCTGAGCCGCCAATGGCTCAAGAACTCGGGCGGCAGCATGTTCCTGGCCCTAGTGGGCAAACTGGTGCCCCAGACCGTCCTGTTCACCATTGTGGGCTGGTTCATCCAGTGGATGATGTTCCGCTGCTACGATTTCCCGCTGAACTGCAACCCGTGGCACATGCTCAGTGCGATGTTCCTGCTCGTGGTCGCCAACCAGAGCTTTGCCGTGCTGATGTACTGCTTCGTGCCCAACTTCCGCTACGCTACGATGCTGTGCACGCTGCTGGGTATGGTGTCGTTCTCGTTTACGGGCTTCTCCCTGCCGCAAGAGGCGATGTATCCGTGGGTGACGGCCCTAGGCTATGTCATGCCCATCAAGTACTATTTCCTCATCATGGTCGACCAAGCGCTGAACGGCGTAGACCTGTATTATTCAAGAGTTTATTATGCTGCTCTCATCGGGTTCACCATCCTGCCCATGCTGCTCTCGTGGCGACTGAAGAAGGAGTGCCTGAATCCCGTGTATGTACCCTGACGATATGACGGACAAAGTGAAACATAGCAGACTGTTCCTGTGGTTTATACAGGTGTTGAGGGTGTGCGGACGCGAGTTGCTGCTCGTGTTCCGTGACCAGGGCGTGGTCATCTTCTTCCTGCTGCTCAACGCGGTCTATCCTGTCCTGTATGCCCTCATCTACAACCCTGAGGTGGTGCGCAACGAGCGCGTCGTCGTTGTCGATGACACCCGCTCCCAATTGAGCCGTGAAATCGTGCGCCGACTCGATGCTACCCAGGAAATCGCCATCGCGGGCTATGCCGCCAACATGCAGGAGGCCCAGGACGCGATGCACCGCAAGGAGTGCTATGGCATTCTGTATATTCCGCGTGAGTTCGGCCAGAGTGTCGGGCGTGGCGATCAGGGCCACTTGTCGCTCTACTGTGACATGAGCGTGATGATGCGCTACAAGGCGATGTTCACCGCCCTGTCCAATGTGACTCAGGCCAAGGGCAACGAGCGGTTGGCGATGCGGGTTGAGCCCGTGCTGAGCATGAGCGGGGCTATTGTCGAAAACCGTCAGGTGCCTGTCGGCAACCCTGCCATGGGTATCGCGAGCACGGTGCTGTTGTTCATCCTGCCCCTGGTATTGCAGCAGAGCATGATATTGGGCATCGCGATGCTGCATGGCGGCAGCATCGAGCGCCGTCGTCGCAACGGAGGCCGTGACCCGATGGCCATTGAAGCCAGTCCCGGTGCCACGATTGTCGGCAAGATGATGTGCCACCAGATTGTCTATGTGATTCCCGTCATCTATGTACTGCACTACATACCGCTGATGTTCGGCTTCCCGCAGAACGGCAATTTCCTGCACATCATTTGTCTGGCTGTGCCCTTTGTCATCGCCGTGTCGTTCATGGGACAGACGTTGTCGGCTGTCGTCAACGAGCGCGAGAGCGTGTTCCTGCTGTTCGTCTTCTCGTCGGTAGTGTTTGTCTTCCTCACGGGCGTGTCGTGGCCCCGCTACCTGATGTCGCGCCTGTGGTGGCTGGTCGGGGACTGCGTCCCGAGCACGTGGATGGTTAACGGTTATGTCCTCATGCAGACCAACGGCTCCACACTCTACCAGGTGCAACATCCCTACTGGATGATGTGGCTCCAGTTGCCCGTGATGTTCACCCTGGCCTATGTCGTCGAGCGTTTCATCAACCGTCGCCGTTACCGTTCATGGATTGCTGCCAGCGAGGACAATCCCCGTATCCTCACCCGCATCGACATGGCCAAGAACGGCGTGGGCTGAAAAATCCAGAGGCTAATGATGGCACAGCCCCAACAATTGATTTGAAGTATTTTGTTCGCTGGGGAAATGACATATCCCTGTGGCACGAGAGTGCTGGTGTGGCGGCTCGAGGAGGAGGCGCCGCAACTGCTGGCGTTGTGCCGGCAGCAGGGAGTGCCGTGTGAAGACCTGGCCGAGTTGCCGGTGAAGCGGCAGCGCGAGAAGGCAGCCGAACGGATGCTGCTGGCTCAGGCCTTCGGGGAACCGGTGACGTTGCAGCACGACGGGCAGGGAGCGCCGTCGGTCGAGGGCCGCGATGCGAACATCAGCATCACCCACACGATGGGACTGGTGGCACTGGCGGTCAACGACAGCCAGGTGATCGGTCTGGATGCTGAGTCGGCCGACCGCCGTCAGGTGCTGCGCGTACGCGACAAGTACCTCAATGCCAGCGAACAAGACTTTCTCTCTCCCGATGACCTCACATCACACATCATTGCCTGGACGGCCAAGGAGGCTGTCATCAAGGCCGAGCGCAACAGCGCTATCGACTGGACCGACGGCATCATTCTGGTGCCGTTTGCCGTCCGAGCCGATGAAACCGTCATTATGGCCCGTTGCGGAGACCGCCGTTACCGCTTGGCCAGCCGCCTTGTCGACGGGCATCACATCACCGTAGCACTGCCCGTTGTCGAGTAATCGCGCCGCCGGGGCAATAAAACGGCGCAATCGACGTTAATAAGTTATAAAATAGATGACGATGAAAAAGATGATGAGATATTTCGTCCGTATGGCCGTGCCCGTTCTGGTGCTGGCCTGTTGCGCTATACACGCACAAGCGCTCGACAAAAGTTTCTATGCCGACTCGAGTAAATTGGCCTCCGGCAAGTGGGTCAAGATAGCCGTCAGGGAGAGCGGCATTTACCAGATTACTGCCGATGACATCCGCAATTGGGGCCTGGGCAGTGACTTGTCGCAGATTCATGTGTTTGGCTACGGCGGTGCACCGTTGAGCGAGACGATGAGCGCCGACAACTATGCCGACGACCTGCCCCAGATGCCCGTCGTGCGTGCCGGCGAGCGCATCCTGTTCTATGCACAGGGCCCTGTCACCTGGCGCTACAACTCATCGGTGGACCAGATGCAGGTTCAGCATCCGTATGCCATCACCGGCTCCTATCTGGTGACCAACGACAGCCGCTTTAAGGACATCGAGATCACCCGTGCGAGCAATTCTCCCACGGGCGCCATCCAGACGACCTATACTGCGCGCTTGTTCCACGAGCAGGACATCGTCAATCCTGGCGAGACGGGACGCAAGTTCCTGGGCGAGAGCTTCACATCGACCAAGAAGCAGATTTTCGGTTTCGACCTGGAGGGGCTCGTGAGCGGCAGCACAGTGCGGGTGGCTACCATGTTCGGTGCCAAGACCGTGGGCGCCAAGAGCAACCTGACCATAAGCTATAACGGCAACGAACTGCCCATCACCAACCTGGAAATCATTGACTCGGTCATGAATGCCCAGAGTCATACCCATTACAAGCAGAAACAGTCCTACAAGACCTTTACCCTTGATCCCGGTACAACGATGCTCAACTACGCCATCGATTACTCGTGCAAGGGAACGGTCTATCTGGCTCGCTTGGACTATATCACGGTGAACTATGAGCGTGAGCTGGCCCTGCGCAACGGTAGCCTGGTGTTCGGCCTGAACAATGCCAGCACCGCCAGCAGTTACCGCATGAGCGGTTGCGGCAGTGCCACCCGTGTGTGGGACGTGACAAAGCCCTTCGCCCTGCTGGAACTTAATGCCCAGGCTGGCGATGGCGGCACGTTGACCTTCAGTCCCGCCAATAACGGCCGCCGCGAACTGGTGGCCTTTGACGAGTCGGGCACTTATTCCCATCCCGAATACATCGGTGAGGTCGACAACCAGAACATCCACGGCGAACCCACGCCCGACATGATTATCCTGGCCCCGGCCGCCTATCTCGAACAGGCCCGTCGCGTGGCAGCGATGCACGAGAAGTATGACCACTTCCGCGTGCTCGTGCTCGACCACGAGAAGGTCTTCAACGAGTTCTCGAGCGGCACCCAGGACGCCATGGCCTACCGCCGGTTGTGCAAGATGTTCTATGACCGCGGCACCAGCGATGACGGACACAAACTGGGCTACCTGCTGCTCTTTGGCAACGGCAGTTATGACAACCGCTTGATCGGCTCCAACACCGACGCCTTGAGTTATCCCCACCTGCTCACGTGGCAGAGCGATACCAGCAATAACGATGAGACCTCCCTCACTAGCGACGACTTTTTCGCTGTGCTGGGTGATGACAGCGACACCCGCTACGATGATGGCGATGATGCCGACATGAATGACATGAGCATCGCTGTGGGACGCATGATTGTCAAGAGTGTGGCCGAGGCCCGCACGGCCGTCAACAAACTCATCAAGTATGTCGAGAAGCCTGCCTATGGCTCCTGGAGGAACCAGGTGCTCATGGTGGCCGATGACGAGAACGACGGCGTACACATGACGCAGTCCAAGGACATGATTACCCTCGCCCGCAAGAATGGCGGCGAGAACATGGTTTACAACTATGTGTTCATCGATGCCTTCAATGCCGTGAGCGAGGGTGGTGCGCGCACCTATCCCGAGGCGCGCAACAAGATGTTCACCGCATTGCGCGAGGGCGCGCTGTGGTGGAACTACATCGGCCATGCCAGCACCCAGAACTGGACCGGCGAGGGCCTGCTGATGCGCTCCGACGTCGAGACGCAGCTCTACTACCGCCACCTGCCCGTGCTGTATGCCGCCACGTGCGAATACTGCCGCTTTGACAACTCTGTGCTGTCGAGTGGTGAGCACTTGTTCCTCAATCCCAACGGTGGTGTCATCGCGTTGGTTTGCCCGGCCCGTCTGGCCTATATCGGCCCCAATGGCGTGTTGAGCCAGTATGTGAGCAAGTATGCTTTCACGACCGATGCCGAGGGCAAGCCTCAACGCATCGGTGACATCATTCGCCTGGCCAAGAACGATATCGCGTTCACCACTGAGGACAACCATCACCGATTCTTTGTTATCGGTGACCCGGCTATGAGGTTGGGCTGCGCTCCCTACACTGTCGAGGTCGAGACCATCAACGGCAAGCCCGTTAGCAAGACCGACATGCCCAAGTTCAAGGCGCGTGAGCAGGTCGAGTTCAGTGGCAAGATCGTGACGCCCAAGGGTGAACTGGCGAGCAACTTCAACGGCGCGATTGTGTCGACGCTGTTCGGCCCCGAGCAGTCGGTGACCACCCACGGCTATGGCGCAGGCATCCCTGTCACCTACGAGGACCGCACCAACCGCCTGGCCATCAACGTGGACACCGTGTCTGGCGGCCGCTTTACCGTGCGCGTCATCATCCCCAGCGAGGTGAACAACGAGTATGACAACTACCGCACGTCGCTGATCAACCTGTATGCCTATGACAGCCTCGACAGCCTCGAGGCCAAGGGCGGCTGCAGCGACTTCTATATCTACGGCTACGAGGATAAGGCGGTGGCCGACACCATCGGTCCCGACATCATCACCCTGGGCCTGAACGACGAGAACTTTGTCGACGGTAGCGACACCAACGAGTCTCCGCTGCTGCTGGCCACCGTGAGGGACGAGAGCGGCGTGAACTTCTCGTCGGCCGGCATCGGCCACAGCATGACGCTCACCCTCGACGGCACCCTCAGTTACAACGACCTGGTGAGCTACTACACGCCCATGTTTGCCGACAAAGGCACGTTGGGCACCGTAAACTACCAGTTGACCGACTTGTCGCCGGGCTTGCACTCGCTGCGCCTGCGCGTGTGGGACGTCTACAACAACGTGAACGAGAAGACCATCACCTTCAATGTCGTCAAGGGCTTGGCACCCGAGATCTCTGAGGTCTATTGTGCCGCCAATCCCGCCAGCGTCGAGACCTCGTTCTACGTCAAGCACAACCGTCCCGATGCAGTCGTCAGCGTGACCATCGAGGTGTATGACCTGATGGGCCGCAGGGTGTGGAGCACCACGCAGGCCGGCCGTAGCGACATGTACACTTCCACCCCCGTGACTTGGGACCTGACCGACGTCGGGGGACGCCGTGTGCCGCGTGGCATCTACGTCTATCGCGCCACCATTTCGACCGATGGCGTCAAGGAAGCCACCAAGGCCAAGAAACTGGCCGTTACCAGCGAGTAATATGCCATAACCATACTGATGGCCAGCGAGATGACAATGACGTCACCTCGCTGGCTTCGTTTTTGTTGTCCCAAGCGGGACTATTGCGGGATATCGAGGTATCGCGATACCGTTTTCAGCGCCAAGCCATAACATTTGTTAAAAAAAGGTCATATTTTCAATAAAATCGTGTGCCGATAGCTTGACGTTCAAAAAATTGAGGTAAATTTGTCGGTTAATTGCATCATTATACGATGAACAAGGTCAACAACAACGAGAACAGGGCAATCCTTCCCGAGCCTACCATCAGGCGTTTACCATGGTATCTGTCCTACGTGCGCATGCTCGACAACATGGGTGTCGAGTACGTGTCGTCGACGCAGATTTCCAATGAACTCAACGTGCAGTCGTCACAGATTGCCAAGGACTTGTCCTACCTCAATATCCGCGGCAAGACGCGCATCGGTTACAGCGTGCACCGCCTGCTGATGGAACTCGAGGACTTCCTGGGGTTCAACGAGCAGCACGATGCAGTGGTCATCGGTACGGGTAGCCTGGGTGCGGCCTTGATGCAGGACCACGGTCTGGAGCACTACGGGCTGAACATCGTGGCGGGCTTTGACGTGCGCGGTGAGGTCATCGGCCAGAGCGTCGACGGCGTGCCCGTGTACGACATCAGCGACCTGCCTTCCTGGCAGCGCGAACATGGTGTGTCGATTGCCATCCTGACCGTTCCTGTAGAGCGGGCCCAGGAGGCCGCCGACCAGGCCATCGCCAGCGGGATGACGGCATTGTGGAACTTCACCCCTTACCGCATCAAGGCGCCCGAGGAGGTGGTGATTGCCAACACGTCGATCTATGCCCACCTGGCCATCATCTATAACAGGATGCACAACACGATCATTGACACTCAGCAGCAGTAAAGCGGCACTAGCGAGGCATGAAGGTTATAGGCTTTACCGGGAATTACGGCAGGTCGGCAGCAGAGCCCCAGGGCTATCTCATGGCCGACTCGTCGATTCTGTACACGGGACGCCCGTTCTTTGTCCCTGACTACGCAGCGCGCTTTGTCGCCACACCGACCATCGTGGTGCGCACGGGCAGGCTGGGCAAGTGCATTGCCCCCAAGTTTGCCCACCGTTACTGGGACGCGCTGACCGCCGGCTGGAGCGTCCAGGCCCAACAGGGCGACGACAACCGCCTGGAGGTGCTGGGACGTGCCTTTGACGGTGCAGCCATCGTGGGCGAATGGGTAGAGGCCGCGAGCCTCGACGACGCCTTGCATGCCGTGGTCCAACTGATGGTCAACGGCAAGATCGTGTCGCATTGCTGCCTTGACGAGATGGTGTGGCCGCTGTCCGACATGCTGTCGGCGGTGAGCACGCGTTGCAGCATCAAGATGGGCGACCTGCTGTTCACCGGTGACGCCGGTCTGTGCCATGTGCTGGCTCCCGGTGACCACCTGACGGCGACCGTGGCCGGCCAGCCCGTGCTGGACATCAAGGTGCGGCTATAGCGGTGACCGTGTGACTGGACGAGACGACAAACAACAGATATACAACAGACGAGCAATCGCAGATAGAATAAAACTAAAACTATTAGATATGCGCAAACTAACAACAATTAAACTCCTGTGCGTGGCAATGCTGGCCCTGATCGGCGTCGGCACAGCCAACGCATTCAACACTTCAGTGTACGCATCCTCGTCCCGGCTCGCGTCGGGCAAATGGGTGAAGGTCGCCATTCCCGAGAGCGGCGTCTATGAAATCACCTACGACGAACTGCGTGAGATGGGTTTCTCCAACCCGGCCCGTGTCAAGGTTTACGGCCACGGCGGCAACCGCATCCCCGAGGTGATGACCTCAGGCAACTACATCGATGACCTGCGCAAGGTGCCCATCCTGCGCATTACCGACAGCAAGATCTGCTTCTATGCCAACGGCCCGGTGGGCATGACCTTGAGTGACTACTCGAGCACGCCGCACTATACCCGCCAGTTCAACCCCTACTCGCTGGTGGGCTACTACTTCCTGACCGAGGACAACACGAGCGACCTCAAGCCGTCGAAGCGCAGCCCCGTGACCGTGTCCAACTATGTGGACACGCCCACCAGCCTGGGCTACTTCTTCCACGAGAAGGAGTTGACGTCGATCAGCGGCTCGGGTAAGGAATTGCTGGGTGAGGAGTTCTCGACTGCCAAGATACTCGTCGATTACGATATGCCTGACCTGGCCGACAGCACCGTCGTGGTCCACACCGTCATCGCTGCCAACGTGAGCGGTAGCGTGAGCTACGTGACCGGCGTGCTGCATGGTGAGGGTGGTAGCGATACCACGGCCTATACCGTCTCGTCGTCGCGCATCTATGAGCCGTCGAACAACTATGTGAAGTATAACTACGCCGGCCCCTATGCCTCACTCAAGCTCAGTCACCCCTCCGAGCATGGCCAGTTTGAGCCGATGCTGCGATTCGGCTCTGCCAGTGCCAACGTGCTGATGGCCCGTCTGGACTACTTTATCCTGACCTACAAGCACTACAATTACATCCGCGAGGAGAATGGCAACCAGTTGAACATGGGCTTTGCCATGACCAAGGGCAACGAGCGCTACCTGCTGCCTAATGCCTCGAGCGATGTGGTGGTATGGAGCATCAACAATACCCAGTACCCCATGGAGATCGGTACTGCAGACTACACCCACGATTCCGGTACGGGCCGCTACTTCTTCGTGACTTCGTCGGCTATGGCCAACTATGTGGCCTTTGAGCCGAACAAGACGCTGAAGAAAATCTCCGGTTTTGAGTCGGTTGACAACCAGAACCTGCATAGTCTGCCCGTTCCCGAGATGCTCATTATCTCGGACAAGCGTTTCCGTGACCAGGCACAGCGCGTGGCCGACCTGCATGCCGCTGTCGATGGTATGGACGTGCTCGTCGTTGACCAGGACGAGGTGTTCAACGAGTTCTCGAGCGGTACCCGCGACGCCATGGCCTACAGGCTGCTGTGCAAGATGATGTATGACCGCGATCCGTCCAAGTTCAAGAACCTGCTGCTGTTCGGTACCGGTACGTTTGACAACCGCGGTGCCATGGGCGAACACCCGGGCAGCCTGCTCACCTACCAGAGCGACAACAGTAACTATGAGGACTTCTCCTATACGAGCGACGACTTCTTCGGCTTCCTGGAGGACAACTCCGGTTCCAACCTGTCGGCCGACCGCCTGACCATCGGCGTGGGCCGCATTACCGCTGCCGATGAGGCCGAGGCCAAGAGCGACGTTGACAAGCTCGTCGAGTACTATGCAACGCCCGACTACGGCGTGTGGCGCAACAACACGCTGGTCATCAGCGACCAGCCTGAGGGTACCGACGCCACCCTGTACACCTTCCAGGGCGAGGGTTACAAGGAGATGATCGACAACGAGCTGCAGACGGGTATGAACGTGACCACGATCCACAATATCATGTACCCGCGTTCTCCGACAGAATTCACCAACAGCGTTTACCGCAAGACGGCCACCGAGGCCAACCACATGCTCTCGGATATGCTCAAGGACGGTATGTACTATGCCACCTATGTAGGCCATGCCGGTAAGGTGTCGTTCACCAAGACGAACAAGATGTGGACCACCGGTGACGTGTCGCGCACGTCCTACCGCCACTGGCCCATCATGTCGACGGCCTGCTGTGACGTTGCCCACTTCGATGGTGACACGCGCGGTATCGCCGAGCTGATGTTCCACAAGCGTGACGGTGGCGCGATTGCGATGCTCACCTCGTCGCGTATGGTATATGCCTCGGGTAATGACCTGCTCAACCGCTACTTCATCACCGGCATGTTCAGCCATGCCGCCACGGGCAAGATGCCGACGCTGGGCGAGGCCTACAAGGAGAGCAAGTTGGGCTTTACCACAGGCAACACCAACAAGTTGTCGTTCTTCCTGCTGGGTGACCCCGGTATCGTGGTGAACTATCCCATCACCCGATTCAACATCATCGACATCAACGGTTACGACATGACCGACACCACCGAGGTGGCCACCATCCGTCCGCTGATGAGCTATGACCTGGTTGCCCATGTCGTTGACGCCGAGGGCAACCTCGACACCAGTTTCAACGGTGATGCCACGATGACGCTCTACGACAAGCAATCGCGCTTCACCACGCTGTCGCAAACGGTGGGCGGTGTGACTACCGAGCGCAAGATCTACTTCAACCGCGACAAACTGGGCGAGGTGTCGGGCCGCGTTGTCAACGGTGTGTTCACCGGCTCGATGATTGTTCCCAAGACGGTGAAGGCCAGCAACGAGAATGTGATGGTCCGCGTTTATGCCCACCAGGACAACAGCAAGTACATGGTCAACGGCTTTACCAAGCAGGTGAAGATGCTGCCCTATAATGCCAATGTGGCCATCACCGATGACATCGCACCCGTGATCAACACGATGTACATCAACGACGAGGCTAGCTTTGCCGAGGGCGCTGCCGTGGGTGCCAACTCGATGCTCTATATCACGGTGACCGACGACCAGGGCATCAGCATGCAGGAGAACTCCATCGAGCACGGCATGACGCTGCTGCTCGACAGCGGTAAGGACTCCTACGATGATGTGTCGAGCTATGCCACCGTGAGCGACATGGGCCGTCTGCTCAATATCGAGTATCCCGTGGTCAACCTGGGCGAAGGCCTGCACACGCTCACCTATACCGTCTATGACATGCTGGGCAACAGCGCCACCCGCACGATTTCGTTCATGGTGGGTCAGACCGGTTCGATGGAACTGGTAGCCGACAAGATGCCTGCCTACATCAACGAGGAGGTCAACTTTGAGGCCGAGACCGAGTTCACCCGCATGCCCAATGTCACCATTCGCGTGACCGATGCTACCGGCAATCTCGTGTGGATGACCGAGGACAGCAGCTTCCCCATCACTTGGGACATGAAGGACCGTAACGGCAATCCCGTGCCCGCTGGCCTGTACCGCTACTTCGGTACCTACAGCGACGGCACCAACTATGGTGGCACGTCCATCAAGCCGCTCATCGTCCTCGATCCCGTCAAGAGGGCAAGCCGTTAATCATAGATGGCATCCGCGCTCTGTTGACTTCATGCTAAGTCGCTAGGACGCTAAGCTATTTGAAATGATGACAAGAAAGGCAGGAAAGGCAAATATTGATTATCGATGTGAAAAATCAATTTGTCCTTCTTGTCTTTTTTGTCTTCCGACATCTGGCCAAGCAGTTCAGTGACTGTGCCGGATGCGGATATCAGAATCAATGGGAATGATATAGCAATCGAAGAGAAAAACTGTAAGATATGCGCCAACTAACAGTAATCAAATACCTGTGTGCAGCAATGCTGGCCCTGGTGGTTGCCGGCAGTGCCCATGCATTCAACACCACGATGTACGCCACCACCTCACGGCTAGCATCAGGCCAGTGGGTGAAGATTTCAGTCCCCGAGAGTGGAATCTATGAGATCACCTACGACGAACTGCGTGAGATGGGTTTCAGCAACCCTGCCCGTGTCAAGGTGTACGGCCATGGCGGCAACCGCATCAACGAGGTGATGACGGCCGAGAACTACATCGATGACCTGCGCAAGGTGCCCATCCTGCGTGTGACCGACAGCAAGATCTGCTTCTATGCCAACGGTCCGGTGAATATGACCTTGAGCGAATTCAACGGCACACCCTGCTACGTGCGTCAGTTCAACCCCTATTCGCTGGAGGGCTACTACTTCCTGACCGAGGACGACAGCCCTGACTTGAATCCCGGTGCACGCCCCGCTGCATCGATGTCGGACTATGTGGACATGCCCACCAGCCTGGGCTACTTCTTCCACGAGAAGGAACTGGTTTCCGTCATGGGCTCGGGCAAGGACATGCTGGGCGAGGAGTTTTCCGGTGAGAAGGTTTATGTCGACTACAAGATGCCCGACCTGGCCGACAGCACAATCATGGTGCACACGGTCATCGGTGCCAACGTGAAAGGGAGCATCAGTTATGTGAACGGTGTGTTGCACACCGATGAAGGCTCGGACACGACGGCCTATACGTTAGCGTCGTCGCGCATCAACGAGGCATCAAGCAACTATGTGAAGTATAGTTACGCTTCGCCCAAGGCGCCCCTCAAACTCAAGCACCCTGCCGAGCGCGGCCGCTTTGAGCCGATGCTGCGGTTCTCCTCTCCTGATGCCAATGTGACGATGGCCCGTCTGGACATGTTCATGCTGACCTACAAGCACTACAACTACCTCCGCGAGGAGAACGATGGCCAGCTGCTCATGGGCTATACCCATACCAATGGCAACGATCGTTTCCTGCTGCCCAATGCCTCGAGCGATGTGGTGGTGTGGAACATCGACGACACCTGCTATCCCGTGTCGGTGGGCACTACAGCCTACAGCGATGCCAGTGGCTGGGGCCTTTCATTCTTTGCCCCCGTGGCCAAGGCTACCAACTATGTGGCCTTTAACCCGTCGAAGACACTGAAGAAAATCTCCGGCTATGAGGCGGTTGCCAACCAGAACCTGCATGGCCTGCCTGTCCCCGACATGCTCATCATCACCGACAAGCTGTTCCATGACCAGGCTCAGCGCGTGGCCGACCTGCATGCCGCTATCGACGGCATGGACGTGCTCGTCGTGGACCAGGACGAGGTGTTCAACGAGTTCTCGAGCGGCACCCGCGACGCCATGGCCTACAGGCTGCTGTGCAAGATGATGTATGACCGCAACCCATCCAAGTTCAAGAACCTGTTGCTGTTCGGTACCGGCTCGTTTGACAACCGTTGCGTGATGGGCGAGCATCCGGGCAACCTGCTCACCTTCCAGAGTGACAACAGCAACTACGAGGACTTCTCCTACACGAGCGACGACTTCTTCGGCTTTCTGGAGGACAACTCCGGCAGTGATGTGTCGGCCGACCGCCTGACCATCGGCATTGGCCGCATCACTTGCGGTGACGTTGCCGAGGCCAAGAGCGACGTCGACAAGCTCGTCGAGTACTATGCCACGCCCGACTACGGTGTGTGGCGCAACAACACACTGGTCATCAGCGACCAGCCGAAGGGCACCGACGCCACCCTCTATACCTATCAGGGCGAGGGCTACAAGGAGATGATCGACAACGAGCTGCAGACGGGTATGAACGTGACCACCATCCACAGCATCCAGTACCCGCGCTCCGAGACGGAGTATAACGTGTCGCTGGACCGCAAGACGGCCACCGAGGCTAACCACATGCTCACCAATATGCTCAAGAACGGCATGTACTACGCCACCTATGTGGGCCATGCCGGTAAGGTGTCGTTCACCAAGACGAACAAGATGTGGACCACCGGTGACGTGGCACGCACATCCTATCGCCACTGGCCCATCATGTCGACGGCCTGCTGCGATGTCGCCCACTTTGACAGCGACACGCGCGGTATCGCCGAACTGATGTTCCACAAGCGTGACGGTGGTGCGATTGCGATGCTCACCTCGTCTCGCATGGTGTTCGCTTCGGGCAATGACCTGCTTAACCGCTACTTCATCGCCGGCATGTTCAGCCATGCCACCACCGGCAAGATGCCGACGCTGGGCGAGGCCTACAAGGAGAGCAAGTTGGGCTTTATCGCCGGCAACACCAACAAGTTGTCGTTCTT
>JAEEGJ010012091.1_pt1 | contig 21539 bp, 21 predicted proteins | sample 8958761 | NCBI WGS metagenome assembly JAEEGJ01 (sample SAMN16246546, study PRJNA631951) | gut metagenome | biome: gut microbiome; feature: rumen; material: RS-attached | host: Bos | place: Iran: Karaj | collected 2018-10
TTCCCAGCTAATCCTTAGTACCTGCAAGTACTAGGCATGTTTATTAACTTCATATTAGTTTATTATATTGTCATTTGCAACATCGTTTGGGGAGCTTGAAATTTTTATAATTATGTATTCTATCGTAAAAATAATGGCCTATGCATAGACGAGTATTATAATAACTCCTTTCTTTTGTAAAGCTTACACTTCGTAAATGCGAATAACCATGTGATGATTGTGGCAATTTGTTTCTTCTAATTCTTCCTCCTCTCTTTTCTATAAAAATGTAGGCCAAACAAAATATATCGACAGCCTACCATTAGCATGATAAAACCTACTGCCAAAAATATAATTGTCATAATCATCATGGTGCTATGGTAGTAGGTGAATGTAAAGTCGATGTAAATATTTTGTGGAATTTTTATGATTTAATTCCCTTTCAAATAAAGCTATATGGTCACGCTATTCCTCTCAGCTTTTTTGGATTTTCTCGTATACTTTTCTCATTGTGAGCCCTGTAATCTTCTCATTAAAGAATCCAAGCCCCACCACAAGTAACATAATCACCACAAAATAAGGCAAAAATGTAGTCATAGTCGACCCCCATAATTACATTATATTTCATCCCCAGTTTATATTGGTAATTATAACACATAGATATTAACTCTCTATAACTTTTGATGTATTAGTTGATTATTTTAGAGATAGAGCGTTTGAAATCTATACATTCTTCAATTTATTTTAAATTTTGGCACTTAAAACCGAACCTCAGCGCCACATTCTTAACTAGTAAGAATGATAGGTTTTCTGCAGACTTTTAACACTATATACAAGAATTTGCTCCTTCATAATTTAGACCTTGAACAATTATCCAATAAGAAATAACAGAAACGAACTAAAACTATATCAATGAACAATACACCAACTGTATCTTTAATTAATTTATAAGATATAAGTCTGCACGGAAATGACTTACCACTCTACATCAAATTCAAATGTTTGATTGAACTTATCAAGCGCAATTTGCATAGCTGCAATCTTTGAATCAATTTCCTCATAATCCTTCTTCACTTCATCAATACTATAATTTACGTATTGATATTCTGGTGCAGTTTTTCTTGTTCCGTAAAATCCGGAATCTACTCGTCTTTTCTCCTGCTGTTTACGCATGTTATCAAGCATCGAGCGGCGATTGTTTAGCTGCGCCATACTAATAAGTATTTGATCAATGGTCATGCTTTCATCACCAATTTCGATTTCACTCGTGGAATTAATTACGTTAATTGCATGTTTTATTTTTACTATTTTCCAATCAATATTCTTAATCTCATCAGATATCTGATTGTAATCATATTCAGGTATCACAGGCTCTTCATCAATGGCTGCCACATAAAGATAGCCATCTCTTTCCTTGCTTAACCAGAATGATTTGTCATCCTGAAGTTTCTTTAACACTTTATTTGCATATGCTGAAGTCATCTTTGCCATAAACATTTCCTCCGTTAAATTTACTCGTCTTTTGTTTCTGTAAACAGATTATCATCCCACCTACTGTATGTCATTGAACGGATAGTTCAATTTTATATTTAAATCCTTTAATGCCAAAAGGAGAAGGCTTTAAGCCTTCTCCTTCTACATCATGTCGTATAATCAAATCATTGATATCAGCATCATATAGCTGCATCAATGCAAACATTGTATCAACCTGTGGATATCCTCTTCCGGTCTCATACTTGTACACAGCTTGGTCAGATTCAAATCCAAGATATTCTCTAACCTCACTAACTTTAAGATTCTTTTCCTTACGAAGTCGTCTGAGATTTTTCCCCACAACTTCCATATTAAAGTATGGTCTGCTCTGCATGCTCCCTCCTTCTGCACTATTAAACTAGTGCGCGATAGTTTTAAAAAAGGATCATAGCCCAACAGATTAACATTTACTGGCAGTTGGGCGTTATTACAGATTAGCATTTTAGGCAAATGGTGTAAATAGTTTTTTTCTAAGCAAATCTTAATTCGTAATACGACAAATATACATCCAATATTTGCAGATTTTATGCAAAAGCCGAATTTATATTTTCCAACTAATAAAAAATATATATGCCCCTATAAATCTAGAAGAGCTTTTGCGTATCCCATTATTCTCTCACGTTGTTTTGGGTTCATATTATTATATGCAACCATCAGCTCACCCATTTCCGATTGTTTATCTATTACATAATAATTAGGCTTTTTTCCTCTGCTTCCGTCTTCCTCAATACCAGAAAGAAGCCACTCCGGTGTTATGTTAAGCACCTTACAGATAATCAAGATTTTATCTGTACCTGGATTTGTCTTTTTCTTTCGCCAGTCACTTATCGTGCTCTGCGGGATTCCAGTCCATTCAGAAAAATCTTTTTGAGATATTTTTCTCTCATCTAATATCTGAAGAATACGCTCACTTGCCGTCATGTCTCCGCTCCTTTTTATAGTCTTCTATAAATTGCACCATATGTACTCGATAAACCGTTCTCATTCACCCCAATAATCTACACTCTCTTGTGTCCTTAAATTTACTCCGAACATCACATTTAAGAAGTCCTCACGTTCATTAAACACTTCTGTTATATAGATTAACTGTTTATTTATATCTATTCTGTAAAAAATATAGTGTTTTAAAATATGCAAACTCCTATAAGGGTTAGGAATTCCAATATAGTCTTCTACAAGCGCACCTTTCTCAGGAAATGTGGATAATTCTTTAATTGATGATCTAATACTTTTGTATATTTTACCACCATATACAGTCTTTATTTCTTTTAATTTATCAACTGTATCTGGTGAATACTTTATTTTCATTAACAATTACTCTCCAATCAATTCATCTAAGTCATCATCATCTATCCATCCCTCTGATGAGGCTCTTTCTTCTGCCTCCTTAAGATGTGAAAACAACGAGTACGCTGCACGATATTTATCCAATTCGTCTATTTCCTCCATTTTCAGGATTGCATACTCTCCCCTACCATTTCTAGTTAAATAAACTCTACTTGTATTATCTACTTCGTTTAAAACTTCAGTGTAATTTCTTAAATCTGATATAGGCTTTATGTTTGGCATACAGAACACCTCCTTTTTTCTAATTGTAAGACCCTTGCTGCAAATTTGCAAGCGAATTTACAGCTTGATATAGAATGCATTCCGCGTGTACTGAGTTGCCTCCCTTTTTTAAATTAATCCTATTTTACGTATTTTATCACCTAATAAAATAGGTGTCAACGCCTTTGTATCCACCTATTTCATAGTCCCATTTTATCACCAATGTGGTAATCGTATTATTTTACAATCTCCTCATATCTAGCACTTACTTTCCCCCAATCAAGCACCTGCAAGTACTAGGCATATTTATTAGCTTCATATTAGTTTATTGAGTTTCTATTTGCAACAACTTTCGGGGAACTCGTGTGGAAAAGCCTATGACTAAGTGCATAGGCTTTTTGCATCTATTATTTGTACGTTTCAAAATTAATTCTCATATAAAATATTCTCCCCATGTCTCAGGGGATATGTGGTCAATTTATTTCCGTCCAAGTTCGTTTTATGCATATCAATAGCTGTAATCTGGTGATTCTCGTAGGTGTTGTAATAATAAATACCTTTATCAAGGTTGCAGCATGAGGTATATATCGTAATTTCGCATTTGTCTCCGCCTAGGTGTACGCAGCCCCGCTGCTGGTCCACCGACCCGAGAATATGAAAGAATTGGCTGACGCTTTCAAGCTCCGACTCTCCCGAAATCGAATTCATTCTAGTAAAAGCTGCCTTTACAAATCTAGAGGTAGATGATAAATCTCCAGGTAAACCAATGGCGCCCATCCCTCGGCTGTATTGCTGTAGTGGAATATTTGACGCAAATGTATTCTGAGCTGGCTCAGTAGAAAGAGACATGTATTTATTCAGTTCAAATAACTGTATATCGAATGTTGGATTGTTGGTCATAACACCCACTGGATTATCGTATATACGTAGGCCCTCTTCGGTCTGTTCTACAACTATGGACCCTGTCTTGTCGGAAATCATCCAATGCAGTGGCGATAATGGTAACTGCTCACTGAAATTTTCATTTAAAAGATTAATCTTTTCTACTAGTGCCCTAGCCTCATCTAAGGAAGCCGCCTGACCCAGTATCCATGGAATAAATTCAAAAGGAGTAATGTTGTCTTTCTCCGATTCTAACTCCTTGTATACTGCATTGGTAGGGAAATTGAGACCAGCCATCCCCACACCTTTTTCATTGATGGCATCATAATAAAGCGGATAATCGTCCACCACAAAAGCCATTCCTATCAGCGCATAATGACTATCCAAATCATCGGCATGTCTAATTGGGAATTTGTAGCCCCTAGGCATGATGGTAACAGTTTCATTGTAAGAAAACTCTAAGTCTAAGTTTCTCCCAAAGTAATGATCTCTGCTGTAGTATGTTGCTGCAGTACACATAGGCCCCCTCCTTTTTGCAAATTAGATATTTCTTGTACCATTCCTATCCACCCGCTCCGCGGCCAGGCTGCCCGACTCCACAGCCTCTCGCTAACGCGAGCTAGGAAGGATTGTAATCGGCTTCGCCGATGGCCTCCTACAGCAACAGTTCAACCAAGTTGCCTACATCCGTCCTAGGATTACATTCTTTTGCTGGCCACCTTTCATCACCATAATTCTTAGCCAACTTATCAGCATTTTTTATTGCCTCACCCACATACTCCTGAGTTAGTATGAAACAATCCATATTTTTCTCATATACAGGAATATATTTCTTTAAATCTTTAATCACTGCATTACCATCTGTATAGTATTTTGTTGTGTATTTATAATGCAACAAAAACCATAACTCAAAAGTAGGATTAGAAACAATAAAATTTATCCCAACAATTGTATTGTCCGCAATCAGTTTTCTAACACTTTGAGCCTTAAGGTCATCGTTATCGATATCCAATACAATAAAACCTCTGTCGCCATCTGTTTCAGATAAACCAAGCTCCTGCCATTTAGATTTCAAAGTCCTATACAAAGATTCAGCATCTGTATTACTACCAGCTTTAACAAAATGAATGCAAAAGGCTTTGCCTTGCTCCTGGAAATTTGATAAGTATAAAGATTCTGTTTTATTTCTCCCCTCAGCAATAATCAGATAAACCGCTTTACGCTTTCTCTGTCTACTGCCTCTCTTCTTAATATCAAAATTTCTAGCCACTATAACTCCTCCCCTCGAATATATGGGATTGCACCATAACGGCCTAATAGATATCCCTTCTCGATATTCTCAGTCTTTCTAACAGAAAATTCATCAAGTGAATATAAATCTGAGGCGCCTGTTTTATTGTCTTTTTCTGTGAAATACACTTGATCTCTTCTAAATGTAGACAATGATAGCAATGACGTATCATGTGTTGTAAATATTAATTGAGCTCCAGACTTATTAATCTCTCTATCTCTAAACATATTAATAACATGCTTAACAATAAATGTATGCAAGCTCTTATCAATCTCATCTATAAAAACGGCCATACCATTTTCAAAAGCATTCTTTAATATAGGACCAAGAATAAACAACTGATTTGTTCCCAAAGACTCTTCTGTTAGAGCGAGGCTATACACTGACTGGTCCTCACCCTCGCCTATCTTGTGCTCTGTCATAACCTCAATCTGCTCCAATTCCTGTTCTGCTACAACAGGTCCCTGTTGACCATTTGTAACAACCGCTGGTGTCATAATTCCAAATGGTATCCCCATCTTAGTTCTCTTCACATTGATATTTATCTTTGAAATATTAATATCAGCAGCCTGTAACAGATTCTCGGTAAAAGCTAAATACTCATCTTGCTTAGATCCTTTATACAAATTCAGAGATAAGTCCGTCAAAACATTAGCATCTGTGAATGTAATAATTTTTTCGGAAAGCCACTTGTAAGGAATTATCGTACTCTCTGTATTCCAGTTTGTCGCAGTAGCCAAAAATAGCTTGTTCGGTGTGTTGAATCGTACTAATGGCTCTAATAACGATTTCTGAGATTTAAATTCATATTTTTCTTCCTTACGCTCAAAAATCATCGATGGCTTCTTACTCTTGTATTGATACAGATATTCTTCATGAATCTTTTGCGAATCCGCTGTAAATCCATATACATATCTATTTCCATCATCAGCGACAAAAATAAATTCAAACTCTGAAGGCTCATTAATGCTTTTCTTATCAAACTTAAAAGGTACAACAGAATATAAAGGCTGATTAACCTGAATCATATTAGAATTCTTAATCAGATTTACCGCTGCAGTCATCGCTCTGAAGATGCTAGTCTTACCAGATGCATTTGCTCCATATATAGCAATAGTATTAGCAGCCTTAAATCCATTTTTTTCATTAATGTTCTCAGGATGTTCCTTATCTATAGAAGGATTCAGTGCTAATACTGCCTCCTCCTTAAATGACATAAAATTCTTAACTGAAAATTGAATAAGCATATAAACAACCTTCCTTTCTAAGGTTGAGTATATGCTTATATTTCATGAATGTCAAATTATAAAGTGTGTTTTTGCAGTTTTTATACAAAATCCCCTCCTATAATTATCATTCATTCCTCCCCTATCGCGCAAATTTCCAATGTTGCTTTATCTGACAAGCTAAACTCACTAATAAAACGAATTCTTTCATCTATTCTAGATAGCTGTTCCTGCTCATTATTGTGTATATTACCACAGAAAAGATAACATTTATTGTTTGTTTTATACTCTATTTTTGCTATATTAAAACGAATTGTATATTCTTTTTCTCCTAACAAAGTACCTATCATCAAATTATCCTTTTCCAATATACTGAACCCCTTAAAGATTCCTAAATCCGCTACAGTTCCGAAAAGCAAAAGCTTCAAAGACGTAACGCCTTTTATTCTTTCTAAGAACTTTATAATTTCATCCCAATCATCAATAACAATCGCTGTTTTCTCTGCTCTTGCGATTGAATACTTTATACTCTCATCGAATTTCCATCGGCTAATTTCACACTCAGCTGCTTTATGCTTAAATACTTTTATCTGATTTGAAATACATACAATAGCCTCTCTTATTTGTATTCTATCGTTATAATTCATCTTTGTAGACTGCTCCATCAAAGTATGTAATGGTTCCAATGTCATATCAGTATTTAATCGTTCAGGATTAATATATATCTGATTATCACCTCTATTATATTCTCCTGCAAATCCTCGCATGTTATGCATCAAAACCATCCATAACGTTTTCGCCAAAAGATATACATCTGATGCTCGATAATCAATTCTTGCATTTAAATTAATAGTTTCCAACTCTGGAGGTCGAATTTTTAATGGTCCAATATGATCATTATGATCTGTTATATTATCGTTAACATCTTCCTTCCAAACCATGCCAAAGTCTGTCAAACATACTTTATTTTCCAAAAGCATAATATTATCGGGCTTAATATCCCTATGAGCATACCCCAAAAGATGTATGTCATTTAAAATACGGCCTATTCCAATAAAATCTTCCAAAATTGTCAAGGTATCCCTTTGAACAAATTGATATGATTTAGCCTTTGGCATCAAATACCAGTGATTTTCATCATTTTCTTTAGAATGGTCTAAAATCGGTATAATTCCTTTTATCGTTTTTTGCAACAAAAGTACAACAGAAATTTCTTTATAAAATCTCTTTTTTCTCTTCTGCTGACTATCTTTCCTCAATACTTTAACAACGAAATTTATATAAGGTAATTCTTCTTTTTGCTCAATAACTATTACACTATACACATTACCGTTTCCACCTTCGCCAACTTTCTGCGTAATTTTATATTTCCCAGCAGCGCCTTCGAGTATGGTTCCACACTTAACCCCACCCATTTTCTTCTGCCTCTCTTTCATAATCGGCTTGAGCATTATACTGATCATGAATCACATCATATATCTCTGCCACACAGGGATATTTGGACCTATGATAATCTGCCTCTCTCTTATAATCATCAGCTAAACGCCTTTCAGCCTCACCCCCCGATGGAGAGTACACTCCCCGCTGATTTTTAACTGTAACCACATATTCCCTTTGTAGTTCTTGAATATCACAACTATTATTTAACAATTCAATCACATCTCTTATTGGTTCAGCAGGATAATGACCGTCCAAACCAAGAGGCGAGAACGCAAATAGTCTTCCTAATAAAAAAGCCTTAAGTGATTTTTGATTATTTTTTTCTAAAAGCTCATCAAACTCCTTTAACCAAACATTAAGAATTTTATCATCAACTACTCCATTTATTTCCCCAGGACAGAATGCTGCCTTATGATAGAGATTATAGAGATTTGAATTTCTATTTTTTTCCTGTTCAGTTAAATTTATCTTTTCTTTGTCATTATCATGTTTGAAAATATAGTTTATGATATCTGCATAAAGCAAAGGTGATAATGATAATTCTCGTTTTAAACACCTCATTTCATCCCAGTCTAATTGATAAAAATGATATAATTCCCAAGTGGCAATTTGCTGACATCTATCATCATCTCCAATGAATTCATTTTGTAAAATCTCTAAAATATCTTTAAGAATAAATGAATCTACCGGTTCCTGCTCCATTTCCTCAAATCCTAACATATAATCATAGATATCCACAGCATTAATTCTATTATCCCTAAAATACTCATAACCAATATATAAGGTTTTTAAAAATGTTTTCTGTGTGCCGTAACGTTTACACTCTATAATACTATTCCTTATATATTTATCTTTGATTGGAATCCACTCTTCTTTCCAGTATGCTTCTTTTATGATTTTTGTAGCTTTAAATATTTTTGGCTTTACTAAGCCAACTTCGGCCTGAATTTTATATAGATTCACAATAATTGATTTTGAATTTTTTATTTTTTTTGTCACATCCAAAATTGTTTCAAATACTTCATCATAATCCTTAATATTTTTACAATAATCCAGTGCCATAGCTCCCGATTTATCCCATTTAAGTAAACCAGAAAATATTTCAATATTGAAATAACCATCATTCCAATATTTAGCAAGCATCTCTCCTAGAGTATTACGTTCTCGCGCACATATACATACTAATTTTGATAAATCTAATTTTTTTTCTTTAAACTCTAACAATTTATTTTGTACAAGCTTATTTGAAGCCTGCTTATTTGCATCTCTTCCACTCATAAATTCGTCTTTTTCATATGAGACTGGATGTAATAACGGAAACTCCATGTCAGCGTTAAATAAATATTCATATTCTAACTCTTCCTCTGAGACACATAATTCTCCCAATAAGTGCTCAAATTCCAAAATCGCCTCTTCGGACATTGACCATTCTGACGATTTAAAATATCTATGTCGATATATTATCCCCCTTATACAGTTCTTTATTTTTATTATTTCATCATCCCCCATCTGCATTACTTCTTCGCGCAGTCTGGTGAATATCCTTTTTAGACCTTCCTCACTTTGATTACTCGCAACTTCTAACAATAAATTCCATCTATCAAATCTAAAATCCATGTTATCAAGTAAAAGATTTGTATAAGCATCTTTTAAATTATAGTATTCTCCTAATGTAACATCCTTATTTTCTACCTTTTCTCTATATTGTGGACCACTACTTGTTGTTACAATGGATCTACCACCTAGAGAAGATATTTCTTCCTTTATATAATTCCATGCATTAACATCATGCCGCAAAGCAAACTGCGCAATTTCTATCTTTTCCTCAACTTCTTCGATAGCTGTTGTATTGCACCATGTACAAATACACTTTTTGATTAAATCATCCGGTTTGTTAGAAACATATCTATATCCTTTACCATTTATTTTAATTAATATTTGTACAGCCGCCCTAGCATACATTTTTTGAACAATTAAATCTTCTATTCCAAAAAGAATATCAATATATGCATTTCTTCCAAATAAAAAATCTGAATTCTGTTTTTCAAAAATATCTAATAATCCTGTATTATTTTTAAATTCATTATTAAGACGATGTAAAACTACTTTAGGCGAAATTTCACATAGTGTTCTGAAATATATCGATATAACATTCCAATCGTCAATTGTTCGCACATTATCAAATATCTTACTGATGATTAAATCTACCTCTTGCTGTCTATTTTCGTCATTCTTATAGCAACAATACATTAGTAATGATTTCAGTAACCCTATCCTAATATTCTGAGAAAATTGCAATCTATCACCTTTTAAAGTTGCCTCCAATCGTTCTTTTCCAGTAAGCATAAGCATTTCTTCATTAGTTGACATTACTTCAATTAACAAGTCACTATATTTTTTAAATAGTTTTTTGTCACTTGCTATTTCTATATATTCCCAACTATTTTCTATACTCGATAAACAGTATGTTTTTCTTTGCCCTACTTTTTTCACAAATATAAAAGGTTCTTCATAATTAGAATAAGTAAGCACACGATCCATCACATCTTCATAATCCAATCCTGATAATTCTTGAATAATGCGCTTATCACCTTCAGCATCTGTCCAACTTCCTACAAGTAGACATACTCTTAATATATTATTGGGGATGGCTGCAAGCCATAAAGGTTTTCTACTATATTTTCCATTAAATATTTTTCGCTTCATCGGAATGTATAATCCATTAGTATCCTCAATCAACTTATATGCTTTTTCTTGTGAATAACCAGCATTCTTTAAAGCTTCTAAAATTGTTGTCCTTTTTCTTGGTCTTAGTCTTATCATCTCCTTACCTACAACAAACTCTTCATTAGTGCAGATAAATATATTTGTATTTCCAGGAATTGCGATAATTTCATCTGCGCGAAACCATGGGATATAAATACAATTATCCATTCTTTCGATATCAAAAAGTTTTTCCCAACTTTCTTTATCTTTAACTATAAAGATTGGCCTTTTTTCATTATGTTTCCATAACTCATTTATGACACAAAAAACCGCCTCTTCTTGACAGCGCGCACTAATATATATACATTCTTTCTTCAAAGCATTCTCAAAACTAGTCACAAATTCTTTGTCATCAATTCGAAAAAATTCTAATCCTATATGTAGTTTTGACATTTTACGAATATATAAATCCACATCACCAGCTGTCTGCAAACTCATATTATTATTTTCATATAATTCCATATTATCATTAATAATATTTAATTTACGAATTATAATATCAAGCGTTTTATCCTGCTCTTCTTTCCATTCCTTATTAAAAAACCGATCATACTCATTTGGTTTTATATTCTTAATACTTTCAGCAAATGCATACATCATATTTGTAGCATAAAAATCAGCCACCTCATAAGGTATCTCAAGCTTCATAAATTCTTCAAGCAAATATTTATAAACATTTTCCCTAAATTCATATCCAGTTATAGTGCTAATTTCATTAGATATTTTCTCTACCAATTCATTATTTAATATTGTTTCAATATCAGTCCCATTACATTCATATTTAGAGAAAAAATCGCAGATTTTTCCTATATTTTGTTTTATTTTATATTTATTTTTTACTTCAATAAGGGAATCATAAACTACTCCACTAGCTTTATCCTTCGCTAATTCTTCAAATAATTTCGCAAACATTATATTCTCAATCATATAAACCTCCCACAAAAAAGGAACTATGAATATATATTCACAGTCCCATTATAATACAATTATTATCTAGTATCCCATCAAAATATCACTATTTAATACTACTATTCCGCTTATATTTATTAGCGTTCTATAAACATCCGACTCCCCCAAAGCACTCTCTGATTCAAAAAAGAAATGGCTACAAAAGCCTTCTCCCTCGTGAAGAATTCTCTATATACCCTTTCTTTCAGCAATACCGTACTCATAAAATACGATACCAAGGAATTATTCACGTTTTCCATATTATTTTTGCGATTCGAAAGAAATATCAAGGGAATCTATAGGTCCTTCAAATCTAGAAAAAACTTTCCCGTTACAAATTGAAATATTTACAGTTACCCCCATGTCTTTACTTGCTTTTTCAATACACCATAATATATTATTTTGAAATTCTTTATCATTTGTCTTGACACTAAGAAACCCACTATTTTTCACTGGCACAAAAAGAATATCTTGTTTTGTTAAATTAATCGAGGTTCTAAAAGTATCTATATATATTTCAGCCCGATCATTTCCTAGAATATTAGATAGCCCAATAATCAACTTCTTATTACTATTTAAAATATCTTTTATCAATTGTTTTATTTCAATCATACATACGTTTTTCCCGGACGTATCTAATACAGATAAAAACATATCATCAGTCATATCAATATTATATTTCCCTAGATAATATGGCAAAAACAGTTTATCTTCGTTTGTTAGCCCTCTTGCACAAAGTATATTGTATTGTTCATTTGCCCAAGCACTTTTATCAAAACTTTCTTCTGTGGTTTCTCGTTTTGCTGTAATTGGCTGACATATCATACACCCCATATAATCCTTATTATCTGCCCCATTAGCTAAATTCGATAATCCTCCAACTGTTGATACATCAAAATATGTATTTCTAGCGTTCCATAAAGTATTTAAAGCCGCAATACCTACGATTTCTCCATCAACCATAATTCTACGCATACGATTAATGTTATTCGCTATATAATCTAAATATATTCTATTTTCACGGTATTTTGCATATGATATATCCTCCATCCATTCACGCATTTCCGCACTTCCTTCTTGCATAGTTTTTATATTTCTATGGATAAGTACGGGCTCATTTCCTAATTCGCTATAATAAACATCAACATCTAATCCTGCTGTAATATTTGCCACAATTGAAGAATATGGAACTTCAAACGGCTTAGAGCCATTTAACGAAGGCTTTAAAGTATATTTTTCATTCCACTTCACCTTATTGTCATCTATTAAAAAACTAATAGTAGTTGACTCGTTAGATGCCCCTCTTTTGTACGAAAAAATTGGATGCAAGCACAACCCCTCCGGAAATTTTATTTCTATGTTGTCATCTAATGAATCATCGTACTTTCTAGTATTAATAATCACTTTCTTTGCAACCATAAAGACAGCGTAAAATCCTATACCAAATTGACCAACTGATTTAAAACCAGATGAGCGCAATCCAACAAACTCCTTCTTTGCCAAATCAGAAAGCCAAAAACTACTACCGAAATTCAACAAATATTGTTTTACTGTAGCCAGAGACATTCCAACACCATTATCTGATACAGTTACCCATATCCCATCATCTCTTTTTTCTATATATATCGAAATTTTTCCGGTAGAAAAATGGCTATCTATTTTATTCAATGCACAGATAGCATCTCTAGCATTTTGTATCAATTCCCTAAGAACAATCTCAAGTTCCTCTCCCTACCATATAACTTCTCTCCACCTATATTTTTTATCAACCCCTCAACATTACTTATATGAATATAAGCATCAAACGGTTTCCATCCCTCAGTCTTTATATATTTACTAAGTAATTCTCTAGAGCTAGCCCCGCTTACTCCTTGAGCTTTAAATAATTGTATATCTTTCTTCTTTAGAAGCTCGTTTGATAATTTCAACTCGCTATCTAATACATTTACTGCATCATATGCAACATTCCAAGCTGCAAAATCCTCTTCCCCAAAACTATTATTCGATTTTATAAGCACTTTATTTGAATCACAACAATCTATATCAATCTGTGAAAGTTTGTTTTGCGCAATCCAATGATTACGAGAAACTCCATTTACCCTTAGTAGTTCCAATAAATAATCAGGAGCTCTACCATCATCAATATGTCCCGCATCAGCACAACGTAATATACATGCTAACTTTATAGGATTTATTCGCCATTCTTGTGGAAACTCTGATGTAGTAGGTATTTGAGAATCCATTTTACTAACATCATCTATTCCCCAATGATGGCTTCCTGCTATTTCACATATAATTTCCCCATAGTGTTTACGTAGAGAATTATTTTCAATGATATAAAATCGTGTCCCATCAGAACGTTCAAATAATTGTTTATACAACCCCTCTGCTGCATTAGCGTGTAACAATCTAATAGTTTTAAAATCAGTTTCGAATAATTTTTCATGTTCTTTTAACGAAATATCATTTTTATAATCTTCAAAGTAATCTTGCCATTCTGTCCTACTTCTTAATTTATCTATACCTCCAGCGGCATCATAAGACAAAACCGCATCATGCATCAAAAAAGCGCATCCTAACACATAACCTTCCATTGGATTAAGCTCATAGTTGTCTCCTGTAATAACACTAGCCACTTGCCACAATCCATCAACATGACTTATATCATGCACAGTAAGATTTGGAAAATCATTTCTGATTTTATCTAATATTCCTTTTGCATTTTCTCGTGCTTTTGATAACTCATGTATAAGAATATCCCTCTTTTCATCATTACCATATTTTTCAGCATTACCCAAAGATTTTTTCCATAAAATAGTATTTTTATAATCCATCCCAATATACCTCTCCATTATTATTCACTTATAAAAGCAATTATTATAAACATACTATAATCATTATAGTGCACTACTTTTATGCTTTTCAATAATTATATCGTAAACAGTAACTCATGAGTACCTCGTTCCGTTTGTTCGGAGTTGAGATAATTCTGTATAACAATTATGGATTGTATGTAAACTATGGACATAGTTTTAATAAAAGTCATAATCCCCGAACATCCAGGAGTAACTCATATAAATAATTCAGCTGCCTTAAAAAGACAGATACGCTATCAACAATGGGTATTGAAGTCAAAGACTTCAATGCCAGCCCCCAAATATGACAGTTCTTGAATGGTGTGCCATTCACGATATAAAACCACCAACCTTTTATGATCATTTGAGACGTATCCAAGATTACTATACTGTACAACTTCTGAGTTCAGAAGCCTCGAATCAAATGGTTATGAGTGAACCTGCTTTTGTTGAACTACTAGCTCCAGTTTCTACATCAAAACCAATAACACATGCTGTAGTATCAATCATTTGTGGCAATGTATTACCAAAACTGATAGGAGCTATAAGCAATGCAAATACAGCTGTTTTTTAACTAACAGGAACAGCTTAAATCTATCGATAACAAGATGCAACTTCTGCTTTAACAGATAGCTGATATGAACCGACAGAGCTTTGGTCGTTCATCTGAGAAATCTGATGAACCCAAACAACGGTCATTTACCATCGAGATGGTGAAATCATTTTCAATGAGGCTGAAGCCTTTATAGACAATCACTTTAAAGATAATGATGAATAAACCATTACTGTCACCCGAAAAAGTCTAAGGGCAAAAAAAGAAAAAGATATCAAAGATTTTCCTTTAAGATGGCGTAGTTCCTATGGATAACAACTCGGCTGAGCAGTCAATCCGTGGCTTCTGTATCGGAAAGAAGAACTGGGTTATGATTGATACAATCTCTGGCGCCAAAGCAAGTGCCGTTGCTTACAACATAGCCGAAACTGCCAAGGCGAATAACCTTAAACCTTATGAGTATTTCAAATATCTTCTTACTGTAATTCCAGAGCATCTGGATGACACAGATAGAAGTTTTATGGATAAACAACTTCCTTGGTCAGATGAACTTCCAAGTGAATGTAGAAAACCAGTGAAGTAACCGTCGCGCCTGCGGGCGCGGCTAAATTTAAGAAAGGTACGGATGATTTACCGTTTACTATCAAACAGTAACCCCTAAAAAACATTTATTATCCAAAAAAGCTAATTGCCAACTTCAGTTAGCAACTAGCTTTTCTACAACCTTATTAAATTACTTATTCATCCGTCAGCTCCCCCGGCTTACATTTACTACAAGGCTCATATCCCTCAGCAACCGCATCCTCCAAACTCTTCTCTATCTTGCTCTTCTTCAGATATCTGCAACCGTCCGCATGGTACTTCTCCCCGGTCTTGGTCACATAAACAACCGTCGTCCCATCGGCCGCACTCACCGGCAAAGGCGGATTAAAAGCCACAATGAATACTAACGAAAAGATAACCGCACAAAACTTCCTTGCTTTATTCATCTTCACCACCTCCATGTAGTTAGTAGGCATCATTATAGGAGGTAGTTGTTATATAAATGTGAACATGGATTATAGGACCATCCCTATCCGCCCGCTCCGCGGCCAGGCTGCCCGACTCCACAGCTTCTCGCTAGCGCGAGCGAGGAAGGATTGTAATCGGCGGAGCCGATGGAGGGTAATTCTAAAATTATATTCTCTCAATCTACATACACAAATGACTGTGGCGCTGATTTCACACCAATTTCTTCTAACTTCTTTGGTGTACTATATTTTTTTAGATTTGTAAGCTTGTATGCAATTGCCTTTTCTCTATCTCTGTAATATGAAAAGAAAAATTCGCTACTAATTCCAGATTTCGCTTTAGTTTTATTCCATATACTCTTAGGTGTATCTTCTATTATTTTTTCAATTTCAGCCTCAGCCACTATCCTACAAACTGGAAATGTCTCATAAATTAGTATCCCATCAACTTCTCTCTTACATCTAATCTTTCTATATTCATATTCTTTGGACCCATCAATTATTTTTTCAACATGTTCAGGATTAATCGATAATAATATTCGAGACATCTAGTCCTCCCTCAATCATAATTTTCTTCAATTCATCTATATCTAATTTTCTATCTGCAGGATACTCATTATTATTAGCCCACAATCCATTATTTACTAACCAATTGTAGTTTACGTTTTTTCCTTCACCGAAATAAGCATAATACAACATCTCATACACATTTAAATTATATGCTGAATTGTATTGCTGCTCTAAATCCGATTGGTCAAATACCGATTTATTGCCTATTTTAGATAAAAGATCATTTATATCTATTATATATCTACCTTTTTCTTTCACTCTATATACATTAGTGATTACACATATAGATGTAACACAGGATTTATATCTTTTACCTTCTCCATTATGTTTTCTGTATACTAGTACTGGTTCTCCCACGTAATATTTCACATTTGAAGCTCTAGAAACGTATATTTTACTTACCCCATTAGCAACATCTAATTCTACTGCATTCATCGCTTTTGTCGCGTTAGCCAGTTTAGAATAAGGAAACATTGAATCGTGATAACTATCCTCAAATATGATATAACCAGCATATTTAAACTTAGGATTCAGAAATGGATATGATTCATATGGATTACTATATGAAATATCATTACGATTTTTCAAATATAAAACCTCTCCATTTTGATTTTCTCCTACTTCTGAAAACCCAAATCTTTCAATAAGATTAATTATATCCTGATGCTCTCTGAAGGTTGTCACATAAATTTCTTCAACTTTCACTCTCTGCCAATACCATAAGGCCAAGCCTAAAGCTCCCTCCCCAATACGCTGGCCACGATTTAACTCAGAAATTTTCAGTGTACCAATTTTAACTCTTCTTTTCTTCGGAAGCGAAGAATTATTCCTTAATAAAATCGGTTCATTTTCGTCTTTCAAATACACAAATGCCCCGATTCTTGATTCGGCTCTATAAACAAGAGCTTTCTCATTCATCCCCGCTTTATTATTGAACCATTCTATAAACCCAGTCGAATGTTCTGTCCCAGGATAATCGACTTTTAGAGTATCAAAAAATTCATCATCTACATTAATATCTTTAAAATACTCGTATGTAAATTCCCCCATATAATTTACCTCTACTAAATCATGCTTTTTTGTACTGCTCTATCTTTTTATTTCTTTCCTTTTGCTCTATGTTCATATACAAAAATAATGCCTGTTCATATATCAAATCATAACATTCTTCCTGCTCATCCACGGTCATATTTGCAAATTTAGGATTGTATTTCTTCTTGCCATTAGGATTACAGTTGTTATGTCTTATATTCATCGTATTGACTAAATTAAAAAAGTTTTCCGCCGCATTATGACATATAGATTTCAATTCAGACCTTTTCGGCTCTAAATTATCTGCTATATTTCTTAAAAGTTCTTTCTTTCTATCAATATCTCCTTTCAATAAATATTGATTATATTCTATTATTGCATCTGCTATTTCTTCTTCCTTGCTAGCAACTTCAGTTGCATATGAATTTATCTCAACAATGATTATTTCATCTTCAACCAGAGTTATCTCGAGTCCTGCTTTTTCAACAGTCTTTTTTATTATATCTGTAAGTATAGCAATAGCTTCTTCTAATTCTGATCTTGCATAGTCTTTTAATCCATAAATGAGATTAAGTATCATTTCAGAAAACAATGTATATCGGTTTAAATCCATATATGTTTCTGTATCATACAAATCGAAGTGTACTTTTTCAGAAGAAAAAATTAAATACTCTCTTAACTCATCATATGAAATAAAATTATCTCGCTTTTTCCATTTTCTAAAGTTATCTTCTATCCAGCTATTAATCGAAATGTGCCCACCCCAATTACCTACTGAATATCTTTCTGCACATAATTGCTCTAACTTTTGATACTCCTTATAATAATCATTTTCCCGTTCAATTCTTTCAAAAAAATGTAATCCTACCAATGCATTCCCCTCATTTCTTCAATAATTTAAACTAATTATATCGTACATATTCAACGAATAATAGTAGCTGAAAGTAGTCGCTAGTAAATATTATCTATCCCAGATTTTCTCCCTAAATACACAAAACACTTCAGCCCCAATCCACAACATGCGATCCTATAAAGTCAACAATAATCTATAGTCATAAAAGAGCTAGCGGCACCAGCCACTAGCTCTCATCTCCTATCCGCACGTTCACTTTTTCATTTATTACAATTAATATCATTTTGTTCCATGCTTCTAAATTCTTCTAATAATTCGTTTACTCTCTCAAGCTTACTATTGTAGTTCTCATATTTATATGAATTTTCAGTTAGACCATTAACAGCAGTAGTCAATTTACCCTGAATCTCACCCATTTCAGTACAAATTTGCGAGTAAGTCAGTTTAAATGGTGCATTATTAGACTTTGTTATCTCCAATACATCTTCTGCTTTTTTTATTACTATATCTGCGCTTTTTCCAAGGCCTCTATAATGATGTGGCGACATTGCCATTTACTACTCATCCCCTTCTTAGACTGCTACTTAAAATCATAATAATTCATATACCTTAATAACAAAAGAGGAAGGATTATAATCGGCTTAGCCGATGAAATCAAAGCCATTAAAAATTACCCGTTATTTATAAAAATAGCTAGCGGCGCCAGCCGCTAGCTATCCAACTTATTCCACCGTAACACTCTTAGCCAAATTCCTTGGCTTGTCTACATCCAAACCTCTAGCTACAGAAATATAGTATCCCAGCAACTGAAGTGGAATCACAAGTAAGCTTCCGATAAAGTGCCCATCCATCTTTGGAATGTATGAAACGAAATCTGCTGTATCTTCAATCTCATAGTGACCATAAGCAGTGAGTCCCATAAGGTATGCACCACGAGCCTTGCACTCTACCATATTAGAAATGGTCTTCTCATAGAGGTCATCCTGACCTAATACACCGATTACAAGTGTGCCATCCTCGATAAGGCTGATTGTACCGTGCTTTAACTCACCTGCCGCGTATGCCTCAGAATGGATATATGAAATCTCCTTCATCTTGAGACTTCCCTCAAGGCTGATTGCATAATCAATACCACGGCCAATGAAGAAAACATCCTTAACATTTGCAAACTTAGCAGCGAACCACTGGAGGCGCTCCTTGTCATCAAGAATCTTCTCGATGCATTCTGGAATCTGCTCTAACTCAGTCAAGTATTCTGAACACTTCTCCTGAGAAAGCTCTCCACGTACAACGCCAAGTTCAAGAGCAAGCATATATGTAGCCATAAGCTGGCAGCTGTATGCCTTTGTTGTGGCAACAGAAATCTCTGGTCCTGCTAATGTGTAAAGCACATAATCTGCCTCTCGAACGATTGATGAGCCCACGACATTAACTATAGCAAGTACCTTGTTGCCTTGACTACCTCAGCCTTTTTATCTCCATCACGGACAGCGATTCCTGCTGAATCATATCCTCTATATTCAAGCTTTGATAATCCCTCTAAAAGAATTGGTGCAGCCTGATGCTTACCAACAAAACCTACTATTCCACACATTTTTTAACCTCTTTCTTGTACCATTCCTGTCCAGCCGCTCCGCGGCCAGGTCTACCCGCCTCCCTAGACCACTCGCTTCGCGAGCAGGGAAGGATTATAGTCGGCTTCGCCGACGAAAAATTATTTTAAAACAGCACCTACTGTTCTAAACATAGTTTTTATATCTCCCCAAAAGCTAAATTCTTTTAAACTCTTAAGGTTATATTCCATCTTAGCTGGGAGCACTTGCTCCACATAAACTTTATCAGCATCTTCAGCATTTTCTAAAAGCTTCGCTTCATCCTTGTATAAGATACTTGCTTCACTAGTAATACCTGCAGGCATTAAAAGAGTAGCCCACATTGCCCCGGTATACTTCTCAACATAACGGACAGCTTCTGGTCGAGTGCCTACAAAAGACATATCCCCAATCAACACATTGAAAAGCTGTGGCAATTCATCTAGTCTTGCTCCACGAAGCTTAGCTCCAACTTTTGTAATACGAGAGTCATTACCAACAGTCACATGGGAGCCAATCTTGTCAGCATTTGAAACCATAGTTCTAAACTTAAATATTCTAAAATGACGTCCGTAGGTTGTCACGCGCTCTTGGCGGTAGGAAACTCCGCCTGGTGAATCCAACACTATCATAATTGATATTACAAACATCGGAATGGCTAGTAAAACTATTAGAATTAAAGAAACCACTATATCAAATAGTCTCTTAAAAAATAAAGATAAACCACGTCTCTTTAATAAATCATAATATGGTCTCACCTCATCTATCTGCATATATTCAGGTAAATTATTCCATTTTTTTATCATACTCATATAACTCCACAACATAATAATAATAAGCAGCCATGACGTGCAGCTGCTTAATTATATCATTTTTTCTTTTTATACTTTACCTAGTCCATAAAATATATATTTATATACAAGTCTCATTTTCAACGTGACCATAATGCACTATCAAGACAACGGCCTATATTAATTAGAATTTTATCTCTTTACGCGTGCAGAAGCATTAAATATTAATGCTTCTACCTCTTCAATGCTTGCCATTGATGTATCCCCAGGCGTAGTCATTGCCAATGCTCCATGCGCAGCGCCATATTCCACAGCATTTTGAACACCTTTCTCTTTCATTAGCCCATAAATAAAACCTGCTGCAAAGGAATCTCCTCCACCAACTCTATCTAGTATTTCTAAATTATCATATCTTTTCGATTTATAAACTCGACCTTCATTATAACAAATCGCCGACCAATTATTAATTGAAGCTGATTTTATCTCGCGTAGCGTAGTTGCTATATATTTTATATTGGGATACTTCTCAGCGACTAAAAACAACATATTTTCATAACTATCTCCATTTAATGAAGTATAATCCCCCCTGTTTCCAGCATCAATTCCCAAACAAGCTGTAAAATCTTCTTCATTACCAAATAACACATCAACATACTCCACTATTTTTTTA
>JAEEGJ010012092.1_pt1 | contig 21536 bp, 17 predicted proteins | sample 8958761 | NCBI WGS metagenome assembly JAEEGJ01 (sample SAMN16246546, study PRJNA631951) | gut metagenome | biome: gut microbiome; feature: rumen; material: RS-attached | host: Bos | place: Iran: Karaj | collected 2018-10
CTATGACCATCTGCATATAGGCGAACTGATTGAACCCCACTTCGCCCGGTACAGAGATAAATGTGACGCCGGAAATGCTTGTGCCAATCATCCCGAAAGCCACCAAATACCACGGCGAACGGTGGTTGCCAATGAAAAACGACTCGTTATCGGCCTTGCGTCCGGTGAAATATGAAATGCCAAACAGTACGGCAAAATAAGCCAGTAATACTATTATAATAAGTGTCGGTGACATAAAAACGTTGTTTTCGGCAAAGCTATTGTTTTTCACAATAAGTGCGGTTCGGAAACAGCAAAATCAAAAAGCGCAAAAAAATATAATCCGCCACTTGTGGAATAGTCCTTGCTTTTCGTTTATATTTGAGAAACAAAAAAACGGGAAAATGCAACAACTACCATCGCGACTGCTAGAAAACGTGGTGAACGAATTCGGGAAACTGCCGGGCATCGGCAAAAAAACGGCGCTGCGGCTCACGCTGCACCTGCTGAACCAACCCAACGAGGAGGTTGAGTCGTTTGTATCGGCCATCAGCCAGATGAAAACAGACATTATGATTTGCCCTGAATGTCACAACATTACAGAGGCCGAGGGGCTGTGCGGCATCTGCGCCGACGAGCGCCGCGACCACTCTCTAATCTGCGTTGTGGAGACCATCCGCGAGCTGATTGCCATTGAAAACACCGGCCAGTACCGTGGCATTTACCACGTGCTGGGCGGCCGAATATCGCCGATGGACGGCATCGGGCCGAAAAATCTGAACATCGACAGCCTTGAGCGGCGGATGCAGGAAAGCACCATTGCCGAGGTGATTCTGGCCACAAGCACCACCATCGAGGGGGACACCACCAACTTCTACCTCTACCGGCGGCTCAGTCCGTTTGGGGTGCCAATCACCACGCTGGCGCGAGGGTTGTCGGTGGGCGATGAGTTGGAATACACCGACGAAATCACTCTCGGACGCTCGATTTTGAACCGCGTTCCGTACAGTTCCGTCAAAAGCTGACACGATAACAATCTGACTGACAGCGCTATTAAAGAATTAAGCGGCCGACTGCATCACGAATTGACTAAATATTTATATTGCAACTACAACTTTAAAACTCAAACTATAACACGAATAACCCAAAAACCAAACTCATATGGAACTATCGGACAAAATAAAATACTGCACCATCTGCCGGAACTCAAAACGCGACATTGAACGCGGCATTGTGTGCGGACTAACCAACGAAAAGCCGGCTTTCAACAAGCATTGCGCTGATTTACAAGCCTCGGCTCACGACATTGCCGAGCTCGAGGAGTCGATGATAGGCGGCTCGCAGAAATCCGCCATAAAAATCATTACCGCGCTCATAATTGTGGCGTTTGGCATTGCTATGGGCATTATGTGGTTGATTCACAGCTACGAAGCCAACAAAGCCGAACAGGCCGCCCAAGCCGCCAAGCAGAAAATCGAGGCTTTGGATGCTCTTTTGAAAGCAAAAATGGCCACTCTGCCGCAAACCATCGGCGAGGGAATCACAATGGACAGCATCTGCCTGAAAAAGAAATACGTCAGTGTTATGCTCTCTTTGTCAAACACTTACATCCAAGATTATCCGGACGACCGGCTGATTTGCGAGTCGAAGTACCGCCACTGCGAGATGCTGAAACACCTCCGCAACGAAGACCCGGAGCTGCTCAAGACTTGTCTAAACGATTCTCTGCAAATAAGATACGCTTTCCGCGAATCGACAAAATTTCCTATTTACACCATTGTCATCCACCCCGACGACATAAAGAAAGCGCTGAACGCAACCGAAGCGTTCCGCTGCCCGCGAAAGGATTTAGAACGCGCCTTACGCTCTGAAACCAAGCCACTTCCGTATGATGTTGTGGACAAAATACAACTGTCGGCCATAAAACCCGACTACGCCACCAACACGCTGAAACTGAACGTGCGGATGCGTCGCAAAGCGAAACCCGACAAAGCCACGCTCACACAAATAGTTGAAAATGAGCTTTGGAAAAACGTTAGCGAGTTTTATTCGGTGCGGATGATGATGCTGAACGAGGGAATCATTGATTTCCGATTCATCGGCACCGACGACCGGCTGCAAGAATCGATAACTATTGGTCCCGATTTTTACGGAAAAAAGTTTTAGGTTATAAGTTTTTGAAGTTATAAGTAGGGATGCGATGCTTACGTCAGCATTAGTGTTTGCGTCTGCACTCGTGTTAATCAATCAATTATGAAAATTCTTGTTATCGGGTCGGGAAATGTGGCCACGCACCTGTCGAGCGCGATGCTCAAAGCCGGACACACAATTGCCGGAGTGTGCGGGCGCAACTTCGGGCACACCCAGGAACTCGCGAAAGCGCTGAATGCCAAACCGTTTGACAGCATCAGCCAAATACCCGCCAACGCCGACATCTACCTCATCAGCGTAAGCGATGACAGCATTGCCGACGTGGTTACGCAAATGCCTGACGTTGAGGGCGTTGTAGCACACACGGCCGGAAGCGTTCCGATGTGCGCGCTGAGCCGTTTCAGCAGCCACGGGGTGCTTTATCCGCTCCAATCGTTCAGCAAAAGCCGAAAAATCGATGTCGGCCGCGTGCCGTTCTGCATTGAGGGCAACAACGGGCAAACGGCCGAAACGCTTGCCTCGCTCGCCCGCACTTTGAGCGACAACGTGCGCCCGATGACAACCGCGCAACGCGCCCAACTGCACATTGCTGCAGTGTTTGCCAGCAACTTTGCCAACAGTATGTATGCCGAGGCCGAAACCATCCTGAAAAACAGCAACATACCGTTTGACATTATGCGTGAGCTGATTGCCGAAACGGCCGCCAAAGCCGCCGAACTCGGCCCTGTGGCAGCACAAACCGGTCCGGCTCGCCGTGGCGACTCAAAGGTTATGAACCGCCAAATGCAATCGCTGCCCGACTCTGAGTTGCAAAAATTGTATAGTTTTGTGTCGGAAAGGATTCAAGGCAGATACAAGCCGAGCGGAAACTGAGACGGCCGCATTTGCCAGAGAATCAAAAATTTACACAAATGGCAAATTTCAAGGAAGATTTGATGAAAGTGAAGGCGTTTGCCTTCGATATTGACGGTGTCTGCACCGACGCCACAATGATTTGTCTGGCCGACGGCCAGCAGGTGCGCCAGTCGAACACCCGCGACGGCTTTGCGTTGCGATTCGCCCACGAGCAGGGCTACCCCATCGCCATCATCAGTGCGGGCAAGAACAATGCCGGAGTGGTGCGGCGCTTTGAAAGCCTCGGCCTCACCGACCTCTACATCGGCAGCCTGGCAAAAGTTCCGGCCTTCGACGATTTTCTGAAACGCCACAACCTGACCGACGACGACGTGCTCTATATGGGCGACGACGTGCCCGATTACCCCATTCTGAAACGCGCCGGTGTGCCCACCTGCCCCGCCGACGCCGTGAACGACATCAAACCGTTTGTGAAATACGTGTCGGACCTCAACGGCGGCCACGGCTGCGTGCGCGATGTGATTGAGCAGGTTTTACGCGCCCAGGGCCGGTGGGTGAATTTTGAGACGGAGAATTTTCTGTAAAAAAACAGGCGCACTATGTACAAATATCTGTCGATAATACGATGGCCGAACCTGCTGATTGTGCCGTTCACAATGATTCTGATGCGCTACTGCATCATCAAGCCGATACTCGACTATCAGTATTCGATTCAGCTGGGCGAAATTGTATCTTTGCAATTGTCAGGCTTTTACTTCACCATTCTGATACTGATTAACGTGTTGCAAGGCGCCGCCGGATATGTCATCAACGACTATTTCGACCGCCGGATTGACACCATCAACCGTCCCGACAAGGTGATTGTGGACCGCACGCTGCCACGCCGGCACGCCATAATCTACCACTCCGCACTCAACGCGGCGGCCATTTTGCTTGCGGCGGTATTTGCGTGGCATTTCGGCCGAATATCGATACTTATTTTCTACCTGATGATTTCAGGATTATATTGGTTATATTCAACAACTTACAAAAAGCAATTACTTGTCGGCAACATTGTTGTGGCACTAGTAACCGCCTCAATACCAATACAAGAAGGCATTTTTGAGTGCGCCGAACTGACTCGCGCATACGGATTCAACATAATAGCCAACGGTCTGACTTTCAAACCAATACTATATTGGACCGCGGGATTCGCATTTTTCGCCTTCCTGACCAACCTTATCCGCGAGATTGTAAAAGATATGGAGGACGTTGAAGGCGACTGCTACTGCGGCTGCGACACTCTGCCCATCCACTTCGGAATGCGAATATCGAAGATTGTTGTTGTGTCGCTCTTTCTGCTTATGATAGCCAGCCTGTTAGCCGTTTACCAGCTTTTTCTGCACGATTTTCTGACACTTATCTACATTGCCGCCCTTCTGATAGTCCCCGCCTGTGTGGCCGCATTTATGACCATCCGCGCAAGCGAAGTGAAGCATTACAAGCGAATCAGCACACTTATTAAAATAGTAATGGTGCTTGGCGGACTGTACTCGGTTCTGGCACGAGAGATTATGCAGTTTGTGGTGTAAATGAAGGATTGAAGGATTGAAGGATTGAATGCGTGAAGGATCGAAGGATTGAAGGATTGAATGCGCGAAGGATTGAATACGTGAAGGATTGAATGCGTGAAGCCTTGCAACTTTTTCTAAAAAAAATATATTTTTGCGCCGTCAAAAAAATAACAAAATCTAAACAGAACACAATATGGGACGCGCGTTTGAATACCGTAGAGCTGCCAAAGAGAAACGCTGGGGACATATGTCGAGGATGTTCCCGAAATTGGCGAAACAAATCACTGCCGCCGCAAAAGAGGGCGGAATGGACCCCGATATGAACCCGAAACTGAGGACCGCCATCCAGAACGCCAAAGCCGAGAATATGCCGAAGGACAACATCGATGCCGCCATCAAACGTGCTGCCGGCAAGGATGTTGACGCATACACCGAGGTGAACTACGAGGGCAAAGGCCCCCACGGAGTGCTGATTTTTGTCGAGTGTATGACCGACAACACAACTCGCACGGTGGCCAATGTGAAATCGTACTTCAACAAGCACGACGGCGGTTTGGTTCCGACAGGCTCGCTCGAGTTTATGTTCTCGCGCAAGGCTGTGGTTGAGTTCGAGAAAAAGCCCGACCTCAACCTCGAAGACCTTGAGCTTGAGCTGATTGACGCTGGTTTGGAGAGTTTCGACGTTGACGAGAACACCGTTTACGCTTACGCTGAATACACCGAATTCGGCAACCTCACCCAGGCCATTGAGAAGGCTGGAATCGAGATTAAGAAGGCCACTCTGCAACGTTTCCCGCAGAATCCGGTTGAGTTCACCGAAGAGCAGATTGCCGACATCGACAAGCTGATTGACAAACTTGAGGAGGACGACGACGTTCAGGCCGTTTACACCAACATCGCCTAACGCCAATAGCTGCAACGCATACAAGCCGTTTCTCAACACCGGGGAACGGCTTTTTTTGTGCCCCATCAGTTTTTTTGCATTTTTTCAAACAAGCAGTGCAAAAACATTCATAATTAATTCATAACTTTAAGCATCGATTTTTGACGGGAGTGGCGTTGCCCCCGCCAGCCAAGTTTTTTTTTAAAGGTACGCAAGCGATGAACACCGAAGGCAAAACACCGGAAGAAGTCTTTTTTGAGAGCTTCAACTACAAACTGTCATCGTTTTTTCACGATGACTACACCGAAATCGACAGCATCGAGACACCGGCCACATTTATGATTGTGTACGAGAAGAAACTCGGTCAGAAGGAGTTCGGATTGTTCAACCGGCTGCAATTCCGCATCTTCTACGACAAGGAGATAATAACCGGCGACAACCCGGTCAACGTCAAGCTGCTGGGCGACGACAGCTACTCGGCCGAATCGGTGATGGCTCTGGCCAAAGAGATTGGCGCGATTTTCGGTCTCGACGATTCGGGCACTTGCAGCAACGCCGACGTCAGCTTCTACAAAGCCGATGAATATGACCTTTTCTGGACCATCGGCGACGGCGAAAGCTTCATCAGCATTGAGCGCGACGCCAAAGAAGGTCTATCGCTTAACATTTTGTTCTACAACAACTTGGTCGGGCACAATGTTGGCGACCTGCTGAAACCCGAACGGACGGCGTAGGGGAAGTTTTTAGTTTTAAGTTTTCGGAGTTTTAAGTTTTAAGTTACCTTGGTTTTGAGGACGATTATCCGGCACTTTGCCCGTTGTGCCTTAAGCCTTTTTGCCTTTTAATGGTCTTTTTCCAAAAAAACTATACTTTTGCGGCTCGATAAAAAGCATAGGTTTTGGCCGAATACGAATATCATAGATTGGAGAACGGGATTCGCGTAATTCACAGTAAATCAGACACTCCGGTAGCTCATATGGGCGTGGTGATAAACACTGGCTCGCGCGATGAGCTCGAAAATGAGCACGGAATTGCCCATATGATTGAGCACGTGATTTTCAAAGGCACGCGCAAACGTAAGGCTTACAACGTGATAAGCTGCCTTGAGAACGTGGGCGGCGAGATTGACGCCTACACCACCAAAGAGGAAACCTGCGTTTACGGCACTTTCCTGAAGGAATATTACGGCCGCGCAATGGAGCTCTTCGCCGACATCATCTTCAACTCAACCTTCCCCGACCACGAATGTGAGAAAGAGAAGGAAGTGATTGTGGATGAAATAAATTCGTACAAGGACACGCCGGGCGACCTCATCTTCGACGATTTTGAAGACCTGATTTTCAGCGGGCACACCATCGGGCGCAACATTCTGGGCACACCCGAATCGATTGCCAACTACAACCACACTGATATTCTGCGTTTTATCGGCCGCACCTACAACACCGACCAGATTGCCATCTGCTCTGTGGGGCCGGTCGATTTCAAGACCATTGTGCGGCTTGCCGAACGCCACTTCGGTCCCATTGCAACCCGAAAGCGCGATTTTAAACGGATACCCGTCAATCCGTACACTCCGCATCTGCTTGAGGTTGAACTCGACACACACCAGTCACATTGCATTTTCGGTTGCCGCGCCTACCCTACCGACCACCAGAACCGTCTGGCTTTCGAGTTGATAAACAACACTTTGGGCGGACCCGGAATGAACTGCCGCCTCAACCTGGCTTTGCGCGAGAAACACGGTTACACCTACAACATTGAGTCGTTCTACACGCCGTACACCGACACCGGCACGTTCGGCATATATTTTGGCACCGACTACGAGAAAACCGACCGCTGCCTGACCATCATCCGCCGCGAGCTGCGCCGCCTGCGCGAGGAGCGAATGGGCACTCTGCAACTCGACCGCGCCAAGAAGCAGATGATTGGCCAGCTGGCTATCAGCACTGAGAATTATTCGGGCCTGATGCTCAACCTGGGCCGCAGCTGCCTGCTCTTCGACACCATAGACCCGCTGAGCGAGATTTGCGATAAGATAAACCGCTTCACCAGCAGCGACATTCTGGAAGTGGCCAACGAGATGCTCGACGACAAGAATTTCTCGACGCTGATTTTCAAGTAAAAGTTGAACGGGTTGAACACTGATCTGTTGAACAAGTTTAACCGGTTGGAATCCCAACACTTTCTAAATTTCAAATCCCCTCAAAACTGAAACTCCAACTGCGTGTCGAGCAGGCGGAACGAGCGGCGGTGATAAGGCGTTGCGCCGTATTTGGCAATGGCGGCGCGGTGGTCGGCAGTGGGGTAGCCCTTGTTTTTGGCCCAGTTGTATTGCGGAAATTCGCGGTCAATCTGCACCATAAAGTCATCGCGGTAGGTTTTGGCCAGCACCGAGGCCGCCGCAATCGACAGATATTTGCCATCGCCCTTCACAATCGTCTGGTATTTAATGCCGTTGTAGGGTTTGAATCGGTTGCCATCGACAATGATGAACTCGGGCCGCACTGCAAGCTGGTCGAGGGCCAGATGCATCGATTTTATGGATGCGTTCAGAATGTTTATCTCGTCGATTTGCGGGGCGTCGAGTTTTGCAACGGCGTAAGCCACGGCCTCGCGCATAATGACATCGCGCAGCTGATAGCGCTGTTTCTCAGTCAGTTGCTTTGAATCGTTAAGCTTATCGTTGCTGAAATCGGGCGGCAGAATGACGGCGGCCGCAAACACAGGCCCGGCAAGGCATCCGCGCCCGGCTTCGTCGCAGCCAGCCTCGTTGGCCAATCCGCTGAAGTTGAGCTCAAGCATTAGTAGAAACGGCGTTTCTGGAACCAGTAGTCGATGTAGGTCAGGTTCAGGCCGAATTGCAGCACGTGGTCGAGAACCAGCAGGTTGTCGAGCGTGCCCTGTCGCTTATACATACAATAGGTGTTGAAGCGGATTGTCCGTATGCGGAAGCCAACGCCAACCGATGTGCGGTACGATTTCAGCACATAATGGTCGATTTTGGTTGTGCCCGACTCGTAGCCGGCTCCGGCGCGGAAAACCAGGTCGAAATCGCGCCCCAGACGCCTTGGAATATACTCGGCGCCAAGGCTGAACGACTTGCTGTCAATCAGTTTCGAGCGCAAATCGCTCACATCGAGCTTCGAAAGCGGATTGTAGTTGAAATCTCCCGCAAGGGTGAATCCGCCGGAATTGTACGACAGGCCCACACCGGCAGTGGCCGGCAGAGTGGTGACGCGGTCGTAATCGTTATTGTCAAAATAAACGGTATCAATGTAGCCAATCTGATAGAATGTGTTGGTAACCAGCTGTGTGCGCTCGCACTTCAAAATACCGGGCGTGCTGGCAATCAAACCTAAGGTGAGGTTCTTGTTTTTGGCCAGACGGAAATTCTGCTGGAATCCGAAATCGAGCTTGCCGCCAACATAATAGTCAGAATTTTCGATGTAGATTGAGAACGCGTCGGCCGATGAGAGCGCTATTGACTGCCGCTCGGTTTTGGGACCGAAGAGCATTGTGGCGTTCATACCTATCGATGTGTTTTTGAACAAGTTGACGCCCAATCCGGCATACACGCGAGTCAAACCGCCGATGCCATCGACATACGACATATAACGGCTCTGCCCGCCGCCCGACACATACTCGGTCGACTCAATTGTGTAGCCCACACTTGTGTAGGGCGCAATGCCGAACGAGATGCCGAGGTTCTGGTTGGGCGCAAAAGTGAGCGAGAAATATGAGATGTTGCCGTTCAGCTTGTCGCCCTCGCGCAAATGGTTGTCAATATATTCGTAATTAAGGTTCAGTCCGATGTCCATCAGAACCATTGTGGAATCGATTGAGGCATACGACGCGGGGTTGATGTTGTTCACATTGTTGGCCGAGCGCAGACCGATGCCGGTGCCGCCCATAGCAATATTACGGCCGTAGCCCGGCTGCTCGTAGATGCCAATTCCGTATTTTGAGTATGGCGATATGGTGTTGTTCTGCGCCGACAGGCTGCCTGCCATAGCCATCACCATAAACAATGCTATTTCAATTGAGCGTCTTGTAATCATAAGTTACATAATAAATTTGCAATTGCACATACTCGGCAAACTGCGTGTTATCGTCAACAATAAGGCGCTTAAAGAGCGATGAGTTCTCGTTGTCGGACGGCATAACAATGAGTGCCATCGGGTTTTCGGTGTTGTCGGTTTGTATGCTGATGAATTTCCGCACAAACCAGATTACCGAGAACATATAATACGGCTCGCCGTTTGTATTGTAATAGATTGGCGAGCTTACAACATTGCCCGAAATGTCGGTCAGGTTCGACTGCAAGTCGTTTGAATCGTCGGTTAAAATCAGAAAGAGCCTCGACGGCAGAGGTGTGGCCTCGTCGTAAGTATAATCCTTAGGTCTGATGATAAGCCGCGCGTCGGCCACGCTCATATACTCCGATGCCGAATTGAGGCTGGCAAGTGTCGGGAAATCGATGCGCAGAACCATTCCGCTGCCGGTTTGAATGTACGACACGTGGTCGCTCTCCGACGAATACACCTTGCCCCCGTCGATTTGCAGAGTGTCAAACGGTGTGCCGGAGCGGTCGTTGCCGAAATAAACATACTGATACGAATTGGTTTTGGGCACGAAAGTCATATAGGAGCCCAACTCGTCGTCGCCGGGCTGGTGGTAGCAGAGCCGAATCTCGAACTGCAGAACATCGTCAACCATTCTCGATTCGGGGATTCCGGTGCTTGATGTCACGAAATCGAGCCCCCACGTGCAATCGGTGGTTTGCGGCACAATGCAGATGCCCTTGAAATAATCAAGAAAATATTCGGTTTTGTCCATCGCATCGTCGCCGTCGCGAACCATTTCAAACCATTTTCTTCCCAAGCTGTCGCTGAGGTGCGCCCACGACACCATTCTGCGTTTGGGGTACGGGTCGATGGTGACGGTGGCCAGTTCGGTATCAGACCGTTTGAGCTGAATGTGGTTGAACATCTGCTGCTGGTCGGAATAGTAGCGCGGACGGATTTCCTCCAAAACCTCGTAGATTTTCACCTCTTTGGGTTTCAGTGTGTCGCCAATCCAACCGCCCTTCGGTTTGAAGCAAATGATGAGGCTGTCGTATTCGGCGTCATCCGGGATGTTGGTTTTCATTGAAAAGACAATCGGAATGTATGTTTCGGCCGACACGTTGCCCACCTTCTCGTCTTTGCAATAGCCCATAAAAATATCGGTGTTGCCCGAAGTGATAAAGCTGTCGAGCCTAACGGTGGACAGTCTCAGCGAGAACGAATCGACGTAGCCCAGCACCGCTCTGCTGTCGGTGAAGACGTCGCCCACAACGCGCGAGTCGCCGTCGGGGTCGCACGTGCAGAAAATTGCAGCAACAACGCCAATCAACAATAAAATGCGAATCTTCATATTTTCCAAAAACGGATAGTATCCAATTAAATGCGCCAGCGTCGGTTGCAGAATCGCGCACCTACACAAGACGCGGCAAAATAACTACATAAATCTAACAAACGCGAATTTTTTGAGAATATTTCGCGAACAGATAGTTGAACTTAAAACTTCATAACTTAAAACTTTTTCAACTCCTGATAGAGCCGCTGCACGGGAAGCCCCATCACGTTGAAGTACGAGCCCTCTATGCGCTCCACGCCCACGTAGCCAATCCACTCCTGAATGCCGTACGAGCCAGCCTTGTCGAATGGTTTGAAGGTGTCGACATAATAAGTTATCTCACTATCGTCGAGCGGGCGGAAAAACACATCGGTGGCAACGCTGAACACGCTTTTTTTCTGATTGGCTTTCAGGCAGACGCCCGTGAAAACGGTGTGCTTGCGCCCCGAGAGTTGCCGAAGCATAGCAATGGCCCCGCTCCTGTCCTTCGGCTTGCCAAGCACCATATCGTCAATCCAGACGATGGTGTCGGCGGTGATGAGCAACTGATTGTCAGCCAGTTCGCCATCGAAAGCCGATGCTTTCAGATTGGCCAGATGCTCCACAATCTGCGCACCTTTGAGCGTGGCCGGATAGGTTTCGGCGGTGTCGCGCAGCATAATCGAGAATTCGGGCACAATCTCCTTCAGAAGTGCCTGCCGACGCGGCGATTTCGATGCCAAAACAACCTCGTATCTATCTGTTATAAAATTCATTATCGTTGATTTTCAAAATATTTCAGTTCGAATGTGTGATTGACGCACGCGGGCAATTCGTGCGCGTTATGCGTCACAAACACAAGCGTTTTGCCAGGCTGACTGCAAAAATCGTTGACAATGCCGATGCAACGCTGCAAATTTCGGTTGTCGAGTCCGTGGAAAGGCTCGTCAAGTATCAGAACCTCAGGATTTTTCACCAGCGTGCGGGCAAAAAGCACAAGCCGCTGCTCGGCCGATGAAATCTTCAGGAACGACCGTCCTTCGAGATGGCTGATGCCGACAACCTGCATCACATAACGTGCCGTCAGCTCCTGCTCGGGGCTGCACTTGCGGTAAAGTCCGATGCTGTCGAAAAAGCCAGACTCCACAATCTTCAGACAATCAACAGGTTCGCGGTAATAAAGGTGCATTTCGGATGACGTGAACCCGATGCGTTTTTTGATATCCCAGATGCTCTCGCCCGTGCCGCGCTGACGCCCAAACAGAGCAATATCCTTGGCATAGGCCTGCGGATTGTCGGCAAAAATGTAACTCAGCAGCGTCGATTTGCCCGTGCCGTTGAGTCCTTGCAGCGCCCACTTCTCGCCGCGCTTTATTGTCCAGTTAAGATGCTGCTGCACAATGTGTTTGCCGTAAGAAATCTCGATGTCGCGCATCTCAACAACCGTTTCGCTCTGCGATGGTTCGATGGTCGGAATGCGGCTCCAGTCGATGGCTGGCGCCGATGGCAGCGTTTCGGGTTGCGGCTTAAACTCCGACGCAGGCCCGCAATAAGTTATTCTGCAACCGCTTAGCTGCAAAATATGCGTTGTGCACGATGGGATGCGGTCGGCTGTGGGGCTAATGAACATTATCTGCACGCCCGTCTGCGGCAATCCCGACAGCAACTCATCGACTTGCGGTACCATCTTGATATCCAGACCGTTGAACGGATTATCGAAAATCAGCATTCGCGGCTTTTCCAACAGCGCTTTCGCGATAATCATTCGGCGCATCTCTCCGCTCGAAAGGTGAATAATGCGGCGGTTGAGCAGCGATTGAATGTTCAGCGAGCGGAACAGCGGATTGCCGTTAAGCTCCTCAATCTGCGCCGCTTTGAACATCTCCGACAAAAACGGGCACTCCTCAACCTCGGTACTGTGGAACCGCTGCTGATAGTACATCTGATTGAAATCGTCGGCCGAATAAGCCGATTTGAAATTCACTGTCTTAATAAATTTGTCGGGCCAAAGCGTCTGGTATTCCGACGTACGCATTGCCTCAAGAAAATGGTAGACAATTTCGCCCTCGTCGGCAAAAAATTTTCCGCGCAAGATGTTTGCCATCGTTGTCTTGCCGCTGGCGTTATCACCCACAATGGTCCACACCTCGCCCTCACGAATCTCCCAATTGATTGGCTCTGGAAAAATCGCGTCATCGATGCGCGGACGGTAGTTTTTTATAGTAATGAACATTTTCTATGGTGTTAGGTGTTGGTTATAAGGCATTAGGCAACAGGCATTAGGCATTAGTTCAATCCTTCACGCATTCAATCCTTCAATCCTTCTGTCATTCAATCCTTCACGCATTCTATCCTTCAATCCTTCAATCCTTCCTACCATTCTATCGGCGTCATTCCGTGCTCAGCCAGATACTGGTTGGCGCGGCTGAAATGGTGGTTGCCGAAGAATCCGCGCGAAGCCGACAGCGGCGACGGGTGAACCGATTCGAGCACCAGATTGTTGCTGCGGTCGACCATTGCGGCTTTCTGCTGCGCGTACGAGCCCCACAAAATGTAAACAATGTTCTTTCTCTCCTTGGCAACAGCGCTGATGACAGCGTCGGTGAACGTTTCCCAGCCGCGCTTTTGGTGCGAGCCTGCCATATTTGCCCGAACGGTAAGCGTGGCGTTGAGCAGCAGAACTCCCTGCCTAGCCCAGCGTGTCAAATCGCCCGATGCGGGTATTGGTGAGCCAATGTCGTCGTGTATCTCCTTGAAAATGTTGCGCAACGACGGCGGATAAGCCACTCCGTCCTGCACCGAGAAGCACAAACCGTGAGCCTGTCCTGGCCCGTGGTAAGGGTCCTGGCCGATTATCACAACCTTAACATCGTCGAACGGGCAAAGGTTGAAAGCGTTGAAAATCAGTTTTCCTGGCGGATAAACGACATTAGTGCGGTACTCATCGCGCACAAAATCGGTCAGCGTCTTGAAGTATGGCTTGTCGAACTCGCCCTGCAAGCGCTCTTTCCACGATTGCTCTATGCTTACTTCCATTTTGTTCAGTTTTTGGCAAAAATAGGTTTTTAGGCTATGCGCACAAACAACAAAAAAGGCCTTGAGAAAACTCAAGACCTTTTTGTTATGATACTCGACTGTTATTCTTCCTTGTAAACTGGCTTGAAAGACCTTACTCCTGCAACAGTACCACGATCACGCCAAACAAGGGTGTCTTTGGTGGCATAGTGGACATTGTCTTTAGCAAAATCGAGAGTGTAGTCAAGAATCAACTCATCGCGGTCTTTGTTACCCCAAGCTTTGATGGCAGTCCCCTTCGAGTAGCGGCCTGTACCTTTTGCTGTACAACCAGCAGTGTTAGACTCAATAGTACAATTCCCATTATCATCGAAAGTAAGAATAAGTTGGCAAGGGCTGTTTTTGCCGGCGACTTCTGTAGTAGCTATTGGCAAAAGGATTTTATTCCTTGCAACAGTTTTGGTGCTAACAACCTCATCACGTTCGATAAACTCATTACGACGGTTTTCTGTAACTTTTGCGTATCCGGTTGGTATGGTACCTTCAAATTGCGTTTTATCAAAAGTATCAACGCCACGGCGCAGATATGTTGCTGTATACTCATTGATATAGTTTACACAGAACAATGTGAAATCGCCTGGAGTAACTTTCCATTTGTCAATTTCATGACGAGATGGGGTTGAGCCTTCAAAAACAGGCGTTCCGCGAACTATTTGGTCAACACCTGAGAATTTATCACCCATAACAACAGGAATAACATAGTTGTTGGTGATAGACAATGAGTCGGCGAAGAACTTGTCGTTAAGCTGAATCTCGATACCGCCACGGTAACCGCCTGCATAGTCAAGCTCTTCTCCGCTAACAGTATAATAATCCTTCGGCATTGGTTTAACCTTTGTACCATCCTCAAAATAGAGGCCATCAGTAAGTGACTCGTCAATTTTAACCTCAATTTTGGCGTTCAGACCAGAATATGAACCGCCGCAAGTTGCGTAAATAGTAAAGCGGCCTTCGTTGTCGCTGGTGTTGTCGTAAGTTTCAATGTTACCAAGCACCAGCGTGCGAATCGGATATTGATATGCAAAATAAGCTGATGTTCCGCCATCGTAATCGGGGAATGACTTATCGGCATTTTTGCATGCTGTGAAAGACAATGCTAAAACGCCCAACGAGAAGACAGATATTAATCTATTCATTTTCATCTCCTTATATTTTAAAAATTGTTATTGACTAATTTGACCAGCCATCATTTTGAATAAGAGCGGACCATTTCAGAATCTCAGCCTCCGGAATCGGACAGCAGTACATATAATTATCATACACACGCTTTTCCACCTCGAAATATTCGTATGTTTTGTCTCCTTCACTGCCTGTGATTCTGACGCCCATTACCGGTTCGGTAAGATTTGCCTTCCACCGGCGCAGATCCCAGAAACGATGGTTCTCAAAGCAAAGCTCGATGCGGCGCTCGTTGCGGATGAGCTCTCGCATTTTGTTTTTGTCCGTTTTTATCGACTCAAGATACTCATCGCCTTCAATGCCGCCACGCTGGCGAATGGCCTTTACAACATCATACGCGCTGTAACCATGTCCGTTGTCGGCGGTTGGTCCCCAAGCCTCATTTGCGGCCTCGGCGTAATCAAGGAAAATCTCAGTATAACGTATACGGGCCATATAATGGAACTGCTTGGTTTCCGCACCTTTCTTCAGGCTGGTTTCCTCGCGCAGATGTTTGCGCAGATAGTAGCCAGTCTTAGTCGATTTCACCTCTTTGTTCAAACCATCTTCAGTTTCTGAATCCACCGCAGTGCTGATAACCGTTTTCTGGCCTGTTTGTCCGTCGACCGGTCCGAATGCGGCACCATCGTAAACAATATACAATCCAAGACGTGGGTCGCGATTGTTGTACGGATCGTTGGTATTATACCCACTCGCTCTATCAGCGATAGGATAGCCGTTTTTCATCGGGAATGCGTCAACAAGGTTCTGACTTGGATTTACTGTGCCATTACCATACAGCGATGGCGGATAGTACGATGTCTCCAATCCGTTGTTCTCACCACGGTCGCCGCGCCATAGAATCTCTTTCGGGCACGCACCAGCCACGGCTTCATTGTCAATTTCATCAGAGTTGGCATACCACGTGTTACCATGCGGGTCCATGCCGGCCACACCGCCAATGCGGTCGAGCACAACTGCGGCTTTTTCCGCTGCAAAATTCCAATCTTTGTCCGATGCACCCTGATTGGCCGGGCTTGCTGCAAACAGTGCCACCTGTGCCTCAATGGCCTCTATGATACGATTCGACAATCGGCCACGCATCGCATTGCCATATACACGGTTATATGTGCCTGCGTTTACAACGCCCATGTCCTTGTATTTCTGAGGTATCTCACTGTTTTTGATATCGTCGTTGTCCAGAACCAATCGTTTTTTAGCCTCATCAAAATCACTGTAAATCTGATCAATGCACTCCTGGAAGCTTGCTCGTGCCACATTAAAATTATCACCAGCCGTTTCAGAGTGAGTCAGATTGGGTACACCTGTCACTACGCCATTTGCGGGGCCTGCGTGACGGCGCAGCATATCGAAAAGATGAATCGCGCGCAGAGCGTAAGCCTCACCGGTGAAACGCTCGTCAAGCAATTGGTTATCAAGAGCAGTGTATGACCAGACTGCCTTTCCTGCTGCTTGCTCAAAGAAAAGGTTAATGTATTGGAGCGTCTGGCGGTCATATATATATCTGCCGAATGGATCTATATACGATGTCCATCCTCCGACTGCCGCCTTGCGATAATTGTTGCCTTCATCGTTAGTCACTGCATCATCGGTCGCAACATCATATTCGGTGCCGTTGATGTACGGAAGACGTGCATACCCCGCAATCATCAACCCCATAGCATTACTGTTCACCACCAACAGGGTTTCAAGATCTTTGTTGTTTTCTATTTGTGGCTCAAACACATCATCGCAAGCCGAGAAAAGAACCAGCAACGATGTCAGTTTTATAAGATTATTCATTTTCATAACCAAATCATTTTTTAGTGATTAGAAATTAGCTTTCACTCCAATGTTGAAGAAACGCGACTGCGGTTCGCTGCCAACATTCATTTCCATATGTTCACGTTCTTTCGCTATGGTAAGCAGATCGGAACCACTTACGTATGCGGTCAAGCCCTTGATGAACAAATCGCCAAACACATCACTTGGAACCTCATAGCTGATTTGTATTTTGTCCAACCTGAACGAGTTGTTTTTGTACAGCCAGAAGTCAGAAATACGGTTGTTGTTGCTGCCTGCCGTTGTTGTAAGAGCGGGATACTTGGCGTTTGTGTTTTCCGGAGTCCAAGTGTCACGCGCAATGACTGAATATTTCGAGTCCTTGTTCAGCCAATAGTACGAGCTGTTCTTTGCGCCGTACGATCCGCTCCGCGCTGTACCCAGAGCGTGGAATGTGAAGTTTTTGTATTTGACAACCAGATTCAAACCCATTGTCAGCGGAGAGCCATAGCTGCCCCACTTGCCAAGGTAAACATCATCCAAATCGGTGATTTTACCGTCGCCGTTCTGGTCTTTATATTTGAGGTCGCCCGGACGAACAACCTCGTCAAAGGTTTGTTGTGGTGAATTGTCAATCTCTTCCTGGCTTTGGAACATACCTAAGCACTCAAGTCCCCAGATGGCGTCATCTGGTTTTCCTTCCGTACGCTGGTAATCTTCGATTTTGGTTTCCTCGTAAATTGTGCGTTCTGTGGTGTAATAAGTTCCAAGAACACCGAATGTAATGTCGAAATCGTTGACTTTTTTGTTGAAATTAGCCGCAAAATCGAAACCTGTACGTTTAATCTCATTGTTATTCAGGTATGGCAAAAATTCAGCCATATGGTTTGGCCAATCGCTTTTATTGCCAATGATGTACCCCGACATTTTATTGGTAAAGTACGTAAACTCAAGATTGACGAATTTGTCAAACATCGACGCCTTAACGCTGGCCGTCAACTCCTTACGTTTAATCATGCCAAGCTTTATGTTCTCTCCACGGCTTGGTCCTATTGATGTTGCGTTTGATCCATCGTTCCATGTGAATCCCCAACCATTTCCTGACCAGACACCATCATACATATAATAGCTGGTAATGTCGGCATCCTCGTTTAGAACGCCAGCCGATGCGGAAACCAACAGATTATCGATGAACGAAACACCATCCATAAACGACTCATTGCTCAATCGCCAGCCCAAAGTGCCGGTTGGCGAAAATGCAGCGCGGTGTCCTTCGGCGAGTTTTGCCGAATATGGCTCGGCGGCGCTGAACTGAGCATAATAGCGCTTGTCGAAATTATAGCTGAAATCGAATCCAAGGTTGACGTTTGTAATGGCGTGATATTCGCCCGAGCGGAATTGCTGGTAGCAGTTGCCCAATACCATAGCAGAAACGTTATGACTCCCGAACTTGCGGTTGTACTCAAAAGCGGCATTTCCCGATAAAGTTCGGTTGTCCGTACTGTTTGAAATAGACTGCTGTCCGTTGTTTAGATCATTACCTTCCTTTGTCAGTTTGGTGATAGTCTCGGTCTTAGAACTCCAAGTTGGGATAAACACTGCATATTCAGGATTGAACTCCTGTGTGTAACTAGTCTGGAAATCCATTCCCAACGATGCTTTCAAAGCAAGACCTTCAATCAGCTTGCTCAAATCGAAACGCATACCGGCATCGAACTGGAACTGACGGCTAGTCCATTTTGTCTTACCGCCTGCATGAATCTGTGCGAACACATTGTTTACGTCAGCCCTGTTGGCTGCGGCAAGGAATTTTCCGTCAAATATATTGGATGTAGTACCAATTAGTGCCTTTGCGTTAGGATCCGATATCATGTCAACAGGAATAAGCAACGCCGTGTTAGTCTTCAAGTTAGGCTTTATGTTCGGGCGTATTGTCGAAGCGTCTGACCAATAATTGCCCTTGCGGCTATTGACGTCATAGAACGTTGCGTTTGCATTAATGTAGGCACTTATATATTTGTTCAAATTCATATCAACATTGCCGCGCACGCTTAAACGATTTGTGCGGTTGTGTTTTGCCTCACCTATCTTCAGGTAGTCGCCATAAGTATAGGCGTTGATGTTGACATAGTAACGGGCGTTTTGGCTGCCGCCTGAGAATTCCAACACTGCATCATCGAAGTTATAGACTTTCTTTATGTACTCCGACGAGTAGAAATCAATATCAGGATAGTGGTATGGGTTGATTCCCGACTCGTATTTTTCTATCTGCTCATCAGTGTATATAATCTTGGCATCCGCACCATTGTCATTCGTATTGGCCTGGTTGTAATAGCGCATATACTCGGCTGCGCCCAGGTATTCAGGAAGCTTTTTAGCCACATTGAAACCCACATTAAAGCGTCCGTCTATCTTCAATTTCTCATTCAACTGACCACGCTTAGTAGTGATAAGCAATACGCCTTTGGCGGCTCGGCTGCCATAAAGCGCAACAGCGTTTGCACCCTTAAGAAATGATATCTGTGCAATTTCCGACGGCATGATATTATTAGCCTCACGCGGCATACCGTCGATAAGAACCAGATAATCATCCATACCCCACATATTAGAGCCGTTCCAGCCATTTGCCATCGACACCATGTTTGACAAGCTGTAAGTTGTGTAGTTGCTTTCCAGCATTTCCTCTACATTCACCACCGAAATGCCTGTCAGCAAATCGTCTTGCGCCACTTTCCTGAATGCGGTGTTCACCATGTAAACCGAATCATCAGACACGGATACAGTGTCGATACCTGCTTGCGCAAACAAGCAGCAAGGCAAGGATATCAAAGTAGCGCATATCAATATTCTATTATGTATATATTTCATATTCTTACATTTAATGTTCAACATTGACTAAAACTGTTACCATCCGGGGTTTTGAGCAAATTCTGGATAGATATATACATCATCATCGGGGAATGGGAACCAATAGTGCTGCGTTCCGAAATTACGGGTGAGTATGACACTTCTTGTGTAACCTACAACTTCCGCGTCACGCGGATCGTTGTTTTCATCGTCGTACCAACTTTGCGGATGAACACGCTTGAACTCTGTTGCATACTTGGTATTGTATGGAGGCTCGGTCAAAAGCAGCCAACGCTGCAAATCATTGAAACGGAATCCCTCAAACGAAAGTTCCACTGCACGCTCCCGGCGTACTTCATCCAGGAATTTGTTTCTGTCAGCCTCATATTTTGCAGCCACATGCCCGGCACCGCAACGGTCACGTATGGTATTGATGGCATCTGCGGCTGTTTTGCCAAAATTAGAAGCCTTGTAGCTTGCTCCACCAACTGCCGCGCACGCCTCTGAATACATCAAGTAAATGTCAGCCAAACGCATATATGACAAATTGGTGTGCAACTGGCCATCCCATTCATATGCTTTATCAACCACGTTGCAAGTGTGCGGAACCAGTTTCTGGATGAAATAACCTGTCTGGCTGCCAGTTGCCACTGAGCGCATATTTCCACCCGTAAAAAGCTCACAATGAACATATGGCTGTTTTTCCGCGCTTGCTGCCTTGATTAGATATTTGAATCCATCGAACACAATATCGTGATAGAATCGCGGGTCACGGTTTTTGAACGGGTGTGTCGGATCGAAACCCGAATCAGGATCGTCGATTGGCAGTCCGTTCTCCATTCCATACATCTCGACAAGGTTGCCTGTCGGCTGATGGATAACGTTGTCATGCTCAACTATACCTCCCTTAGGGCCGAACACTTTGGACGTGTTCCAGTTGCTGTTGTTCGCATTTGGGCCGTTTTGATCGACACCTCCCGACAAACCTCGCATAATAGCTTCTGTTGAGCCTGGTAGTTTCCAACTTTGCTTGGTAGTGTAGAACAAATCAGAATAACTTGTCTTTGCGCCTTTTGCCTTTTCGTGATCATAAACTTTGCTGTAATTAAACTCAACAAGTGCGTATTGCGTTTCTCCGTTCTCAACCATACTTAGCAATTCTCCAAATGACTCGGCGGCACGTTGGCAATAAGTCTGATCGTAATCGTATGTTTTAGCGCCACCAAGCTCACCCTTGTCGTTGTTAGCCATAAGTGGAGAACCTGCCCAAAGCAGACATTTGCCAAGATATCCAAGTGCTGTGATCTTGTTTACACGCAACTCGTTTTTGCCTCCGGTTCCATAGTCTGTACCCGCCGATATGTTGTCCCAATTTATTGGAAGCAGGTCGGCTGCCCTGCGGAAATCGCGCGCACAGCTATCTGCGCAGTCCTGGAACGACAGACGCGGCAGTTTCTCAATATTTGATGGGTCAAGAGTCTTGCTGATGTATGGCAGTCCGCCAAAATACTCCATCAGCTCAAAATGCCACCAAGCACGGAAGAAGTATGCCTGGCCAAGAATAAGATCCCGCTCTTCTTCTGTTCCCATCATTTTGTCGATATTATCAATAGCCATATTGCATTTGCGGATGCAATACCATGAATGAGGCCAAAGTGAATGGGTTTTGCCTGCATTGCAGTTCACCCCTGAAAAAGCAGGATCGCTTCCGTCGCGGTACAGCCAGTTACCCGTCGTGCGCCAAGCTCGAAAGTTGCCCAAATCAACCTGATGTGTCATTCGGTTGTCAGCCTCAGGGTTGAAAATCTCATCATCACCCCAGTTCCACGATGGACACCAGTTGCACTTCTCCTTGTCCGGAATACAATTATATATCT
>JAEEGJ010012093.1_pt1 | contig 21535 bp, 19 predicted proteins | sample 8958761 | NCBI WGS metagenome assembly JAEEGJ01 (sample SAMN16246546, study PRJNA631951) | gut metagenome | biome: gut microbiome; feature: rumen; material: RS-attached | host: Bos | place: Iran: Karaj | collected 2018-10
TGGGTATGTAAGCGTATCCCTGGGTGAACGTCTCGTCGCGGTAATAGCCGCTTACATAGGGCAATTCGACGCTGAAATGGGGATATTCGATCGTGGCTTTTTCCCGGAGAAGTTGGAGCGGGATATTGATGACCAGGGTATTTGCTTCCCACGAATTAACCGAGAGTGAGGCCTGGAGCCAGAAGATGTCCAGGGAGTCCACGATGCCGGAATGGACCGCCTTGACCGGTTCCTTCAGATTGCCTTCTTCGTCCCGTGCACCGGCACCGGCGAAAATACCGAAAAAGCCCCATACCCAGTCGGGAGCCCGGCCACCGGCGGAAATCGCTTCTCCGTCCAGTTGGAAGTAGAGCGTATTGATTCCCTCGTTCGTCTTCCGCGAAGGGTCGATCATCCCCTCGCAACCCGTAAGCAGCAGGGTCGCAAGTAAACAGGATAACAGGCAGTAAAATACTTTCATACGCTAAAGATGCATTACCGGCAGGAATTCAGCCTCTAACGGCTAATCTGCGTCGCCGAAGGTTATTCCGTTCCACCGAAAATAGGCCAGATTTTCCTCGTGGCCGATCTGGTTGACCTGGTTCACGCTCACCGCGTCGTTCACCAACTCGATGTGCGCTCCGTCGTTCGCCCACATAAACTCACCCAACAACTGATAGAAAGGATCCTTTTCGACGGCTGTCAGCTTGCCGTCCACAAAATTGTATGCCTTGGCGTCCCAGAAACCACATAGGCCGTCCATACCGCCGTAAGCGGCCCAATAAGCACGCCATCCCCCATTCTCAAGCGGATAGCAGTGCAGATTCAGAACCCCGTAGAGACCCGGGTCCTCTCCGATTTCGGAACCTTGGACGGACGGATTGAAACTCAGCGGATTGAATGGTTCTGCATTCGCATCCTGCGCCGTATCGCGCTTCATCTGCAGGCAGAAGAAGGGCAGATCGTCTTTCGGAATGAGTTCATAAACCTCCAGCGCAATGTCGCGCACGGCAGCGACTTCCGTTCCGGAAACAGACGGCTCCGGCCTTTGTTTTCTCTCCTTGTCACAAGCCGTCGCCAGCGAGCAGGCCGCTGCAGCGCAAATCATCAGTCGGATGAACGTTTTCATAGGGATCGTATTGTTACCCCTACAAAGATACGAAAAAGATTGCAGTATCGCCCCGTGCAACAGAGAATCAACGTGTATGGAGCCATTGTGCTCTGGAAATTTTTGATGAAACTTAGATGATTATTTGGTGGCATAAAGATTGCAAGTTGATGCAAAATACATTATATTTGCACAAAAATTTGAGAAGCTATGGCACAGACCGCAATGACCATCCGTATGGATAACGACCTCAAAGTGCAGTTCGATGCACTTTGCGACGAATTCGGCATGAGCACCAATACCGCCTTCAACATCTTCGCCCGCATGGTGGTTCGCAAACGCAGGATTCCCTTCATCATTGAGGCTCCCTCCAAGGAAGAAGTCGTAGATAAAGGTAAGGCTGCTTTCGATGAAATCAAGGCAAAGGCGCTGCGCGGCGAGCTTCCCGACCTCACCTTGGAAGAAATCAACGAAGAGATCCGTAAGGCGAGGGAGGGTAAGTGATGATCTATGCCGTTATCGATACGAACGTGATCGTATCATCACTCCTTTCTCGGAAAATCGACACGGGAACGGTTCTCATCCGCAAGCATATTCTTGACGGAACCATCGTTCCTGTCTTTAACGAGGAAATATTCCAGGAATATGAGGACGTGCTTCATCGCGCAAAGTTCAATTTGCCGGCTGATGCGGTTGAATCGATTCTGGATGCTATTGTCGAGCTGGGGGTCACGATGGGCCGCACACCGACGACTGAGAACTTCCCTGATCCCAAGGACATCGTTTTCATCGAGACGGAGCCGAAAATGCAGATCAGGGCGCATTCGGTGCCTGGGTGCGACGCTTGCCGGTAAAGAAATCCCCCGGGACGGCTTCAGCTTCTCCCTGCTTGGCGCCGGCGGCGTCCAGTTCAAGATGACCCGGCACCTGGGCCTGTATGTAGAGCCGGAAATCAGCTGGGCCCTTCCTTCGGAGAAATGCGTACTGGAAACTTATCGAAGCGCCCATCCGTTCCTGTTTTCGGTTGCGACGGGTCTGAGAATCAATCTATAAACAATACAAATAATTGACGGTTATGAAAAGATTTGCTTGGCTGTCTGCGGCGATTCTGGTTCTCCTGACGGGGTCCTGCAACAGCATAAAACCCGAAAACGAAACCAATCCGTTCACGCCCATCTCCCTGACCACAAAGCAGACAGGCTATGTCCAGGCCGGTACTGCGTTTGCCTGGAAGTTCATCGACCAGGTCGATGAACACGCCCGCAAAGAAAAAGAAAAGGAATGGTTCGTCTCGCCCCTGAGCCTGCAGATCGCCCTGGGTATGCTGCTCAACGGCGCCCAGAACGAAACCGCCGCCGAGATCTGCCGGACGCTCGGCTACAATGAAGGCGAAACCGCCGAAATCAACGCCTGGTGCAAGCTGATGCTGGAGCAACTGCCGAAAGTCGACAAAAAGACCGACCTGGCCCTGGCCGACGCCATCTTCTACAACAAGAAACTGACGTTGAAAGGCCCCTTCCGCAACGACGTTACATCCTGGTATGACGCCCAGCTCGAGGCCTTGGATTTCTCCAAGACAAAAGCCTCGGCCGATGTCATCAACAAATGGTGTGACAAGCAGACGAAGGGCATGATTCCCCACGTCCTCGACGAGGTTTCTCCGACGGCCTTGGCCTACTTGGTCAACGCGCTCTATTTCAAGAGCGAGTGGGCGGAGAAGTTCCCCAAGGGGAATACCCAAAACGAAACCTTTACCGACGAGGCCGGCCAGAAGAGTCAGGTCAAGATGATGAAACTTGCCGGCAAAGAATTCAACTACGGGGAGACCGACCTGTGCCAGATCGTCAATCTGCCCTATGGCAACGGCAACTTCGCGATGACCGTCTTTCTGCCCAAGAGCGGCCATACGGTCAGCGAACTGACCGCTGAGATGGCCAAGGGGGCTTTACCGCGCTTCTTCGGTTCGGCTGAAGTCGATCTCTGGCTGCCCCGTTTCGAGACCAAGTATCACATCCAGCTCAACGGTATTCTCTGCCAGTTGGGCATGCCCTCCGCATTCAATCCGGGCAAGGCCGATTTCCTGGCGATGAGCGACCAAGCCAGCTATGTGGATTTCGTGCAGCAGGACGCCATCGTCAAGGTGGATGAAGAAGGAACCGAAGCGGCAGCCGTCACGGTCATCGGGGTGGAATGTGCCGCCGTCGGTCCTACCAGGAAGGCCGTTTTCCACGCCGACCACCCGTTCCTGTACCTGATTACAGAAACCAGTACCGGCGCCGTCCTTTTTGCCGGGAAATACGGCGGTCAATGAAACGTTTTTCCGTCATCGTCCTTTCTCTCCTGTTGGTGTCTCCGGTTTGGGCCCAGGAGCCAATCTCCCGCAGGTTGCTGGAAAACAACCTGATAATTGCAGCGGGCTTATTCGGCGAGACGGGGAATCGGGCCCAGGATGTTTTTCCCGGAGCCGTATTGCGCCTGTCCTATGGACTGGACGTACGGGTGGGCGAATCCTGGTCGGTGATGCCTGGAGCCGGCATCCGCGCCCAACTGGCAAAAGTCAATCAGATCAGATGGGATGGCGGAGATCCGGATGGTATGTCCATGGCCGATGTTTTCTGCCAGGTCCGCTGCCATTTCGAATCAAGCGGCGACAATGTGGTCATAGGACTTGGACCTCAGTTCTCCTACATGGTTTCGCCAGACACATATTACATCGACGCCGATCCCGCCGATCCCAGAAACGGCCGGGAAAAGTTCAAGAAATGGGACATCGGCCTGCAGCCCTCGCTTGTTTTCCAGCGCGGTAAGTACTTCCAATGGGGCTTTGAGGCCGGCGTGGGACTTCGGAACATGCTACGCCAATATCCCGAATACGAAGTGTCCGGCAACGTCCACCAGCATTACCTGGCGTTTATCTGTGGCTGGCGATTCTAAGCAAGCCGCCAGCCTCTGATCATTCCCACTCGATCGTGCCTGTCGGCTTCGGCGTCAGGTCGTACAGTACCCGGTTCACGCCGGGTACTTCGGTGATGATGCGCTGCGTGATGTGGTGCAGCAGCGGGTAAGGGATCTCTTCGATGGTGGCGGTCATCGCATCGCGGGTGTTGACGGCACGGATGATGACGGGCCAGTCCCAGCTGCGCTTGCCTTCCTTGATGCCGGTCGACTTGTAGTCGGGGACGACGGTGAAGTACTGCCAGACCTTGCCTTCCAGTCCGTTTTTGGCGAACTCTTCGCGCAGGATGGCGTCGCTCTCGCGGAGGGCTTCCAGCCGGTCGCGGGTAATGGCGCCGGTGCAGCGGACTCCCAGGCCGGGGCCCGGGAACGGCTGACGGTAGACCATGTTGTCGGGCAGGCCCAGCTGTTTGCCGACGACGCGGACCTCATCCTTGAAGAGCAGTTTGATGGGCTCGACGAGTTCGAACTGCAGGTCTTCGGGGAGGCCGCCCACATTGTGGTGGGATTTGACGGGGCCGGATTCGATGATGTCGGGATAGATGGTTCCCTGGGCCAGGAAACTGATGCCGTCCAGCTTGCGGGCTTCTTCTTCGAAGACGCGGATGAACTCGGCACCGATGATTTTCCGTTTCCGCTCGGGATCGGCCACGCCGGCCAGCTTGTCGAGGAAACGGTCCACGGCATCCACATAGATCAGGTTGGCGTGGAGTTCGTCGCGGAACACGCGCACCACCTGCTCGGCCTCGCCTTTGCGAAGGAGCCCGTGGTTCACGTGGACGGAGACCAGCTGCTGGCCTACGGCCTTGATGAGCAGGGCCGCGACGACCGAGGAGTCGACGCCGCCGGACAGGGCGAGCAGCACTTTCTTGTCGCCGATCTGTGCGCGCAGTTCCTGAATCTGTTCTTCAATGAATTTTTGGGCCAGGGCGGCCGTCGTGATTCGCTCCATTGTCGCAGGGCGGACGTTACCGGTACTCATAGTGTGTGATGTTAATCTGTTTATTATGCAAAAATAGTCATTACGGCCCAAACTCCACTCACTTTTCCGCTCATTTCGCCAATCAGGCGCAAGACAAACCGCGCCTGACGGCCCTTCCGGGCAGTCGCCTTTGCGCCAACCCCCGATTTCGGCCCTTGGCGCAAAACGAATGGCCCAGAATCGCTATGGGAGGCCGATGACTTTGCGCCTGTTTGGCAGAATGACGCGCCAAGAGCTCGAGGGGTCTGGGGATTCGTGTTTACTGGGGCGCTGCCCCAAACCCTGCCGCTACGATCGGCTATCACACAGGCTCACACGCTCGATCTTCGCTAGCGCCTGATGGCGCTTGGCAGAAAGACGCGCCGAAGGCGCGAGGGGTCTGGGGGCTGTGCCCCCAGTAGACAGAGGAGGCCGATTTAGCGGCCGACGCTCCACAAGAAAAGCCGGCAAAATTATGCCGAACTGCGGAGGGGGCTGCACGCTTTGGGCGGCCTTGGACGGTCAAAGGGTGCAGGCCCTGGAGCAGCCCAGCCGAAGGCACCTGCGTAGCAGGGTATCCCCTCCGGGGTCAGGGGCATAACAGATGTGGAAGGGTTCAGGGTGGGCCTTGGACCTGCCCTGAACGCTTCCACACCGAGCGAAGTAATGATTGAATGAATGATGTCCACTTGTCCACTATAGTGAACGGTGGACATAGTAGACGGATAATCCGCAAGACAGCATCAGGGTGACGGAGTGTGCGTAGCTTACGGAGCCGAAGTCGCTACAGCTTGGAAGTGTGGAGTAGCCCTTGGACTTTTGGGGTGAAAACAGATGTGGAATGGTTGCGGGTGGGCCTTGGACCAGCCCGCAAGGCTTCCACACCGAATAATTCATGCGTCTATTAGCGATGGTATTACTATGTAATTAAAATGCAAAGTAAAAATTGTAAATTTGTTCGTTAATTATAAAAGATCACGTGATTGACGAGGATCATAGTATTCCCACCAATGTGCAATGTCAGCTTTCTTTAGCAAGCTGGAGGCAGCTGAATTCGATCATGTTGGTGCCTTTTTTAGAGTATTGCAACAAAAAAGGCATTGATGTTAATACTATGAGCGAGTATCTTAATAGTATCGGGCTCTCAGTTCGTGATATGCATATTGAACAGCTGCATACGTGGCTCGGAATACTTGAGTTAAATGAGAAGGAGCCTGTAGAAAAAGAAGCCGCAAAAGTCTTAATCGCATATTTAGAAGAGATTCAATCTGGTCCTGATTTGGTTGTTCCACTTAAGGAGTATGGATGGCAGAAAAACTGTGGCGCAAAGAATCTTTTGAGATTCATTAACAAGCATCACCTTAGCATGGGTGTGCTGTATATTTTGGCAAATAATATCCCTATATCAATCGCGTCATTAAGCGAAGATCAAACAAGTATTCTTACCAATGATAAACTATTGACATCCCCTGATGCTAGCAAACTGATAAGGAACCTGAGGAGAAAAGATTGGTGGAAGGATTTTGTCGATAACCTAATCTTTGAAAAAAACCTGATTGTCAAAGATTATGTCAATTCCTTAGAGTCTTTGAATGATATCATCGCTAATGCGTTCAATTGGAATGATACTTTAGAGGGGTTCGATTTCTGGGCGACGATAGAACAATCTATCAAACGAACACTTCGATCCCTTCCGACTTCTTTTGAGGATCGATTCACGACAATTCTAAAAACAGAAGCAAATACACATTTCGATCTTCCTTTGTCTTTCAGGGAAGATTCTTATCCTGAAGTACAAGCAAATAAGACTTCTGTCAACTCAAGGAAGACATTTAATAACAATAGTCCGGATGTCGAAAGAATCGAGTTAATAAAGAATAAAGTTGAGCCAAAACTGATTCAGTGGAGCAATAAAAAGCAGTACCGTCGGCACATAATAACCTATGAGTCTGTGTCAAAGCAGCTTACTGTTCCGATAGAAAGCCTGAAGTTCTATTTTAAATATGTCGAGCCAATAGGCCTCCATAATTGGGTAGACAGCTTAAGAATTAATGAGGCCAAGCAATCTCTGCACTTTTTTGTCGATAAATATTTCCAATATATCCCTTCCGAACTGGGCTTTGGCAGTAAAGACGAATTCGTAAAGGCATTTGAAAAGTGTGAGAGACTTAGTCCGGATATATGGAGGAAAAACAAATCCATCGCTATCCAATCTGGGGATGACGAGTTGTCTCCTAAATTCAGTAAGATTATTGATAAAGTTACGACAGCATATAATTCCTGGGTCAGTGCAAAAGGATATCATAAGAGGTATTTCGGACCTTCGTATGTGGCGGACGATTTGAAAGTCTCCCTGCTGGAGCTTTATTTATTCTGTGACTGGATTCTTCATACGGATATCATAAGCCAAATAATAGACTTAAGAATAGAAGAGGCTAAACAGATTTTGATTGACCATCCTCTTCTGGATATCAAGGAAATTGCGCGGAGGGTGGGTTATGCTGAAAGAGGTGCTTTCTATGAGCAATTTGAGCGGAGGACGGGACTATATCCCGCAATATGGAGGGACAAGATTCTAACGGAAAAAAGAGGAAAAGCACCGGCTTCTCTGCCGCCAGAGCGAAAAGCGTCTCCATTCGACGATGAAACCATCATTGAATGGAAAAGGAAGAAAGGTTTCTGTCAACCCCATTTGACCCTCAGCATAGTCGCAAAACAAGTTGATTTCTCAGAATTGAGGCTTAATCATTACCTGCAGCAGGTTGTAAAGAAATCGTTTGCTGAGTGGATTTTATATCTGAGGCTGGAAGAAGCAAAGCGTATCCTTATTAATCGACCATCGTTGACGACGGCACAGGTAGCTCGCCAGATAGGATTTACAGGCAAAGGTGGTTTTTCTGTTTGGTTTGCGCAACAAACAGGAATGACTCCAGAATCTTGGAAAGCAGGTGTCCTCTCAAAAGAGATGACTAGAGCTGAGGCGGGTGTAAAAGGTACGACATCGATTCCTTACAGTATAAGAAAGTTAATTGATAGCTGGGTCAAGGAGAAGGGTTACTGTCGTTCAGGATTGTCACAGAAAGAAGCTGCAACAGAAATAGGCATTACCGAAGATCAACTTGTGGCCTATTGCTATTCATGCGGAAAGCTGCATTTCCCATCTTGGCTTTCGCAACTGCGGATTAAGGAATCACAACGTTTACTGATTACATACCCATCTATGCAAATTGTTGACATAGCTCGCAAAGTAGGGTATTCAGATGTAAAGGTTTTCAGATTGATTTTCGAGAAAATAACGCAATCGTTGCCGACAGAGTGGAGAAAAGAGTATTCTAAAAAACCTGTCGCTGAAGTACTGGCGGCCATAGAAGAGCATTCACAAGAACAATTTGCTCTGGATCCCGAAAGGCTGAAAAATGTTGAAAGTACGACTTCCGAAGTTCATGAGTTACTGTCTGATATTTTTGTAGATGAGGAGAATGATACACGCAAGGAAGATAATCAACGAGCCGACGACGCTGTAATGAAATTGCTGCCAGCTTTGTTGAAGCAAGAAAAGTGGCTTAAGGCTGATTTTGAGGCATTATGCAAGACTCATTCGCTGCTTCCAGGCTTTGCTATTGAGCGTATCAACGAAATAGTATACGAAAAAATTGGTGATACTTTGGTGGATGATTGGGGCGAAACAATCTATATCGCATTGGATTATAAAGATTTACTCATATGAATAGGCCTATTAAACCCAAAGAAAGAGAGACTATTATTCAATCCCTGCGCAGTGGCGTTGTCCCAAGATTGGGCTTGCATCATATTCAAGTGGGAAGAAGTGAAGAATTGAAGTCCTTCGTCAAAGATGTTGATACTATTGCCGACGGAGGGACAGCGTTCCGTTTCATTATTGGTGAATATGGCTCAGGCAAAACCTTTTTTCTCTCATTGATACGTAGCATCGCTCTTGAAAAGGGTCTTGTGACAATTCATGCAGATTTGTCGCCTTCCAAACGGCTGTATGGAGCAGGCGGAAAAGCAAGGATGCTACTATCCGAGCTCATTTCAAATATGTCTACGCGTTCGAAACAAGATGGGAATGCTTTATCCAATGTGTTGGACAAGTTTATTGTTTCGATACAAGGGGATGAAGATAATCATTCTGTTGACAAGCTGATACTGACCGAATTGCAAGAAATCAATAACTATACGTGTGGTTTTAGCTTCTCTATGGTTGTCAGAAAGTATTGGGAAGGATACGAGACTGGGAATGAGGAACTAAAGTCGAACGCCTTGAGATGGCTAAGGGCCGAGTATAATTCAAGAGTCGATGCATATAGAGACCTTGGGGTTCGTGATATTATTACAGACGCTTCCTTCTATGACACACTTAAACTTTATTCCGTGCTTGTCCGCAAAGCGGGCTACAAGGGACTTTTAGTCTGTTTGGATGAATTAGTTAACCTCTTCAAAATCACCAGTTCTGTTGCAAGAAAGTCAAATTACGAGGAAATACTATATATGCTTAACAATACCCTTCAGGGATCATTCCCAGGGATTGGCTTTATACTTTGCGGAACACCTGAGTTTCTTATTGACGAACGTCGCGGATTGTATAGTTATGACGCCTTGAGATCGAGACTGGCTCAAAATAGTTTTGCAACCAGACTCGGGTTGACGGATTATTCTTCAACTGTATTGACGCTTTCAAATTTGACTCGAGAGGAGCTTTATGTACTATTGAAGAATCTTCGAAATGTGTTCGCATCAGGTGACAGCAGTAAATATCTGGTGCCGGATGAGGCTTTAACTGCGTTTATGATTCACTGCGAGCAGAAGATTGGCGAAAGCTATTTCCGAACTCCTCGTACAACCATCAAGAGTTTTTTGGATATGCTCTCGATGCTTGAACAATATCCTAATTTGTCCTGGAAAGAATTGATTGAATCTGTCGAGATAAAAAGGGACGTTGAAGAATCTGGAATCGGAGATGATGATATAGCTGTCGGTACATTTGGTTCCCCTTCCGAAGAAACATTCGCCTCCTTTAAGCTTTAGAATTATGGCTGAAACTCAGTCTTTTCATCTTCTCGACAAAAGAGTCCAAAATTGGATTTGGAAGCAAGGATGGACTTCTTTACTGGAGATTCAGGAGAATACCATTCCACATGTGATAAAGGGAAACTGCGACATTATCGTAAGTGCCCCTACGGGCGGTGGAAAGACAGAAGCAGTTTTCTTACCAATCATTTCAAAACTTTTACAGACACCGTTTCCCAGCAGCTATAGTATTTTGTATTTAAGCCCACTTAAAGCGCTTATTAATGACCAGTTCCGGCGATTGACCGACATTTGCGGCGATCTGGGAATACCGGTTACCCCTTGGCATGGAGATGTTTCAAATACTATGAAGAACTCTTCTTTTCAACAGCCCCGGGGGATATTAATCATTACTCCAGAATCACTAGAGTCCGTATTAATGCACAGGAATGACAGGTTAAAGGCTGCATTCTCATCATTACAGTTCATTGTCATTGATGAGATACATTCTTTTGTAGGGAAGGAAAGAGGAAAGCAGATACAGTCATTACTTTGCCGGGTAGATCATATCGTTGGTAAACACATTCCTCGAATCGGCATGAGTGCGACACTGTCTGACTTTGAGGACATAAAAGCATTTATTCGGCAAGACGGATCTCTTCCGTGTGTTGTTCCTGAAGCCGGCGAACAAAGTCACGAAATTCAGGCCTTAATTAAGGAGTTCGTTGATCAGGATTATCAGAACGGGACAAAGGCAATTGCAGAAGACTTGTTTATCAGGCTTAGGGGCTCGAACAATTTGATTTTCACTCAGAGTCGCGCTGCTGCAGAAGACTATATGGTCTTGCTGAACAATATCAGCCAAAGAGAAGGCGTTCCTAACGAGTTTAGGATTCACCATAGCAGTATAGACAAGGAAGACAGGCATTTAATTGAGCAGCAGTTGCAATCTGGGAAAAAACCAACATCAGTAGTCTGTACATCAACGCTTGAACTTGGAATAGATGTCGGTACCGTAAAGTCTATAGCTCAAATAGGCACCTGCCCTTCTGTTTCAAGCCTCAGGCAACGGCTCGGTCGTTCCGGTCGACGAAATGCCCCCTCTATCCTACGAATATATAACCAAGACACTCCCGACGAACTGGACCTATTGAAGTGCCTAAGCTTTGGTCTTGTCCACAATATTGCGTTGGTTGAACTGATAAAGGAAAAGAAATTTGAGCCATACAATATTAATCGATATCATTTCTCGACATTAGTACAACAGATTCTGTCAACCCTAACCCAGTATGGGTCTTTTTATCCGAAAGAAGGATGGACGCTTCTATGTAAGAACGGAGCTTTTCGAAACATTCCTCCTGAATTGTTTTTGGATGTATTGAGGTCTTTAGGAGAACACTCTATTATTACGCAAACGAATTCTGGTCAGATAATCATTGGAGATACTGGAGAAAGAATCGTTTCCAAGTTAGATTTCTATGCCGCTTTTACTGCTCCGAAAGAGGTTCAAGTGGTTGAAAAGGAATCGGGTAAGCATATCGGTACTATCAATGTGAGTCCTGAAGTTGGACAGGCATTTGTTCTTTCGGGTAGAAGTTGGATTGTCAAAGGAAGAGAGAGAAACGGAGATCTGGTTTTCGTAGAAGAAGTCCAAATGGACGGGGTGTTTCATTTCTCTAGCTCATACATAGATGTTGACCGAATCATTGTTCAAAAAATGCGGGATATCTATTATGAGAAGGAAATATATCCTTATTTGGACGCGCCAGCCAAGACCCGCCTACAACTTGCTAGAGAAACATTCAGGAAGATGGGCCTACTCCAAAACGATGCGGTGATACTTACCGAGGAAGACGAAAATGGAAACGTTACCGAGAATATTCTATTCTTCACCTGGGCGGGGACAAAAATCAACAGAACTATTTGCCTATCTGCCGAATATCTCGGCTTATGCGAATGCGCTGAGAGGGATTTTTATATCGAGGGAGTGACAGTAGAAACAATGCGGGCAATACTCAAAGCAGGCGATATTAATCCAATTGAATTAGCGACGCTGGTTGACAGAAGCTTTAAAATTAAGGAAAAGTATGATCGATATCTTTCTGATGAGTTGCTCGATTTTGAGTATGCAAAGGGAATGATAGATGTGCCGGGCATGATTAATTATTTGTACACCATTTTGCCATCATAAGACAATAATTCTTTCACTCTACTATTAGCGACGCCGTCTAGAGTTATGAGAAATAATTATATTAAGGATGGTAAGTGCATCTTTTGTGGTAAAACAATTGATGACGGGGCTACTTTTATTCATAAAGCTCATACTATGCCTCAAAAAATGGGTAGTGATAGTATTGGATTTGATGTGTGCGACGAGTGTAATGATTTTTTAGGAAAGCCAGACAAGTCACTGAGTCCGCATTTAAGCCCAGAAGTGTGCGTTAAAGAGATTTTCGGGCTTAGCCGATTTCTCTTCAATATGAATAAACCAGAGCATCAAAGTGATACTTTACGTTCTATTTACTTTAATGTCTGGCGCTCTAGGAACATTATTCAGTTCAGAAAGACTTTCGCATCTCAGGCATCATTTGATAGAGTTTTTACCAAGCAATTCAAGAGAGGTCTCTACGAAATGTTTCTGCAAGAATATCATAAAGCTACCGGTAATGGCAATGATAATAGATTCGATAAAATACGCGCATTTGCACGTTATGGAACCGGTGATATTCCTTTATGGCATTACCAAAACCGTGGCGGCATTTTTTTACTTCCGAATGATTTGTCAAAGCCGAGTTTTATTTTTTCCGATGACTCCTTCACTATGATTGACACCTACGGCTTTTACGATTTCTATCTTTGGGGGTTTTGGTTTATCCTTGAGGTGACCGACAAGGCAAATCTGTGTAGAGATAGTTATCTGCCTCAAAAGGCAAAAGAAATGATAGGCAGTGGATTTGTTTTTAAAAGCCTCGTTGAAGTAAAGAGTATATTTGATATTGACTTTACTCTTAGGAAGTTATTAGGAACAGAAGATGAAAAGAATAATGGCCTTTAGCCATCAGAAAAAAGGAAGCTCTGGATCTGGCATCCAAAGAGGGTGCTCTGATACCCCCTTTGATTGAATAATCTGAATCAAGCGTCCTGGATCTTCTATCACATGATAGGGATATCTTATACCGAGATTTGAGAAATAGAGCATTTTAATACCTTTCCCTTCACACAACGTTTTCTTCACGACATCTCGCTTCTTTGTCTGTTCGAGTCCTTCTTTGCCGCCCCAGAAATCAACAGGTTGGAAATGTTGGATACCTTGACACTCTATGGCGATGTCATATTCTGGGAGGTAGAAGTCAAGATGCAAGGTGCCGTTGAAAGTCAACCAGTCAAACGTTTTTTGGGGTATAAACGAGATATTATTCCTTTGAAGAAGATTGGTTATGGTGTCTTCTAGTATGCTGTTATTGCACATCGGGCATCCGGAACCACGGATATGACTTTTGGGCATCTGGAAGAATGGACCATGATTAGGACAGATAATCTTGATCGGGGTGTTTCGATTCACATACTGAATCTGAGAATAATCATACTTTTCACCATGAACAGATTTAGCCAGGGCGAGGAAGTTTTCCTCAGATTTAGTCAACCGTATGACAGTCTTCTCGTCGTGACACTTTCTACAGCCATGGCCCATCAAGTGATCATTCGGTATTTGATAGAATTTACCGTGCTTTGGACAAATTATACAAACGGGAGTAGTACTATTTACATATTCTACCTTAGAGTAATCGAATTTATCACCATGTATGGCTCGGCTCTTCGTAATGAAGAAATCGCGATCCATATACGCTCCACTACACTTCTGACAGCCTTGGGTTCGTAAGTGCATGAGAGGTGTTTGATAGAACTCCCCATGCTCTGGACAGACTATGCAGACTTTTCGCTTATAGCCATGCCATTCGACTTTTGAATAGTCGTACTTTCCCTCAAACCTCTCATTAGCGATTTTGACGAAGTAGTCCTTATCTATTCCGTAGTTACCGTTACACTTAGGACATCCTTCTTTTTTGCTCTGTTTGAGGAAATTATTCGGTGTGACCCAGAATTCACCATGCTTTGGACAAATAATACAGACTTTATACTTGTTTCCTCTGTAGTTAACCTTAGAGTAGTTATACTTATCGCCATATTTTCTTCTCGCCAATTCAATAAACTCCTCAGTTGTAGGGATATAGTTTCCTACACACTTAGGACATTCGGAACCAGTAAGATGATTATGCGGAGATTGCCAGAACTCACCATGTTCCGGACAGATGATGCAAACCTTCTCTTCAGTTTGGTGATAAACCACTTTCGAGTAATCATATTTCCCTTTATGTACGATAGACGCCTTTCTGATAAACTCTTCGGTTGAAGACCGACAATTGTCAGTTCTAATCTGCGAGGCACATTTTGGACATGCCGATTTTCTGGAAATATGGTTGTTGGGCTCTTGCCAAAACTCACCATGCTCAGGGCAAATAATGCACATCTTGGTATGAATACCTCGATAGACGGCCTTGGAATAATCATACTTATCTCCATGGATCTTCCGTGCCTGTGCGATGATATCTGCTATGGTGCGTTTCTTGGGCATACTGAATCGAAAGCAAATTTACAATTATTTGAGACTCGAACTGACAGGTTCATATATAAAAACCGCCTCAACCCTTTCCGAGTTGAGGCGATAGTATCCCCGGTCATACCATGAATAACTAACCGACATAACTAATCACCCCCTCCACAATCACTCCCACCATCGCCTTCCTCCCCTCAGGGCTCCGCAGGAACTCCAGTTCATCACGATTGTCCATGAACCCACATTCCACCAAAGCTGCCGGGCCTTTCGTTCTATTCAAGATATAGAACCCAGCTTCTTTGTCGGGATCGCCATCGGAATAGTCCGTCCGGATCATCCGACCGGCGAGATACTTTTCTGCAGCACGATACAAGCAGGTCGCGAGTTCGTCGCCCCCGGTTTGTCCCGGCGAGGTGTAGCAGGACCATCCGGTGGCGGAATGCCACTGGCCGTCGGAGCCTGCGGCGTCGACGTGGATGGACACGAGGATGACATGGTCTTTGCCCAGACGGCGGCACCAGGCATTGACCCGGCGGACGCGCTCGGAGAGCGGGATGTCTTCAAACTCGGGTACCAGGATCTCGGCATCGTGGCCGAGCGCCTGCATACGGGCCACCACGGCCGCCGCGATTTCACGGGTGTACTGGTATTCGCGAAAGCGTCCGTCGGGACTGTATTTGCCGGGTGTGTTTCGGCCGTGACCGGGATCGATGAGGATTTTCATAGGAGCGGAAAAGTTTGTTTAAGTTCGGTTGGATATAGGTGGGTTTAGGGCTTGTTTTCTGATGTAAGTTACTAATAATGTGGGAGATATGTAAATGAAAAAATAAAGGTGCATGCACTTTGTATGCACCTCGGATCGAATGTCGACCGGGGGTAAAAATGATGTTGTAGTTAGGTCAGGCTATCAGTTCTCCTATGAGACGACGGAAAGTGGACTATAAAGTGGACTGAAAAGTGGACAGAAAACTGTCGACCTGATGGGCGAAAAAGAAGGCTGAATAGATATCGGGACTAAAATTCTCGGAGTGACCAAGTAATTATTTGTTAATTGGCATAATCTTGTTATTTTTGCAGAAAAGGAGACAAATCCGAAGTCTGCGTAGCTCAGTCTATTTGCGTCGGTGAGTCATCCTTTTTTTCTTTTACCCATGGTACTCGCTGCCAATTCGCGTTTCAAACCGTATCATAGCCTTCTTCAGCAGTCCGTAACAAGGCCGCTCGGAACAAAGTGACTCAGGGGAGCTCGAGGGGGTACGCCCCCTCGATAGACAGAGGAGGCCGATAAATCGGCCTCCTCTCCACAAGAAAAGGGACCCGCGGGTCCCTTTTCTTGTGGAGATGGGCGGAGTCGAACCGCCGTCCGAATAAAGCGCCAGAAGGCTTTCTACGTGTGTATCCCGCCTTTGATTGTCGGAGACCGGCTGCCGGCAGGCGGGCCATCGGTCCCTTAGCTTCTAAATCTTAGGGCGCTGTAGAAGCGTCGGCGCCCGCATCCTTCCTGAATGATACCCCATATACCGGAATGGGAAGGCTAAAAACCCCGGCGGGATACTCGTCGCTACGGACCTGGTCCGCGCGATTAAGCTAATCCGCTTGGCAGATTAAGCAGCGAGTGCATAGTTGTTGTTGCCAGTTATGGCTTGCGGTCTGAGATTAACGAGCGGGGCCACGACGCTCGACACGCTTACCGTCCAACATCATTTACCGTCAAAACCAGTACATCCCCAGTAATGTCGAATGTCGAACGACGCTGCAAAGATGCAAAAAATGGGCGAAACGTTGCGTCGGAACCGAAAAAAATTTAAAGATCCTCCGCTCCGTGGCAATCTTCCTCCCCGTCGGCACAGGGATGGTCGGGACGTTCCGTTTCCAGCGTCGCGTGGCGGATGCCCGTCGCACGCAGGCCCTCTTTCAATTCCCGGACGACGTTTTCTGGGTCCGCGTCATCTTCGACTACCACGTGGGCCGTCAAAGCCGTCTCGGTGGTGCTGATCGGCCAGATATGCAGATGATGGATGCCGTGCACCCCCGTCGTGGAAGCCATCTTCTGCCGCACGGCATCGGGATCGATATGCTCGGGCACGGCGTCCATACTCATCCGGACACTCTCGGCCAGCAGCTGCCAGGTGCCCGCCAGGATGACCAGCGCGATGACGATGCCGATGATCGGGTCGATGACAGTCCATCCGGTCAGGGCGATCACGATACCCGACACGACGACGCCCAGTGAGACAAGCGTGTCGGCAGCCATATGCAGGAAGGCGCCGCGCGTGTTGATGTCGTTTTTCTGATGCTTCATCAGCAGGAAGGCCGTCAGTCCGTTGACCACGATGCCCACGCCGGCCGTCCAGGCGATGGCGCCGCCGTCGATCGGCGACGGGTTCCGGAATTTATGGATACTCTCCACCAGGATCGCGCCGACGGCGATCAGCAGGATGACCGCGTTGAGCAGCGAGATCAGAATCGAACCCTTCCGGTATCCATAGGTAAAGCGCCGGCTGCCCTGCGTCGCCGCCAGCCGGAACGCGATCAATGCAAGCACCAGGGAGAAGACGTCGCTCAGGTTGTGGCCGGCGTCGGACAGCAGGCCCAGCGACCCTTTCCAAAGGCCGATGCCGGCCTCCACGAAGACAAAGGCCAGATTGAGTGCGATGGAGACCAGATAGATTCCCCGGAGCGACGCGATGTCCGCCCCTTCGGCGTGGTGGTGATGGTGATGATGATGTTCGTGATGATGATGTTCGTGTTCCATAGAACGGGCTCCGGCAATAGCATCGGAAACATAAAGATAGGAAAAAAACTCCTATCTTTGCCGCCATATGATCAAGAACATCATCTTCGACTTCGGTGCGGTGCTCGTGGACTGGAATCCGCACTATGTGTACGACCCCTATTTCGGCGATCGCCAGAAAGCCGACTGGTTCATCGAGAACATCTGCACGGCCGCCTGGAACAAGGAGCTGGACGGCGGAAAACCCTTCTCCCAGGGCGTGGCCGAACTCTCGGCACAGTACCCGGAATGGGCAAAGGAAATCGCTCTTTACCACCGTGACTGGAAGAAGATGATGGGCGGCCCGATTCCCGGTATGTACGAACTGGTCGCCGACCTGAAAAAGGCCGGCTACGGGATCTATGGCCTGACGAACTGGGCTTCGGAAACCTTCTACACGATCGTGGACGATTATCCCGTGTTCGGCCTGCTTGACGGGATGGTGGTCTCGGGCGACGTGCGGCTGCTCAAGCCCGACGCCGCGATCTTCCGGTGCCTGCTCGACAAATACGGCCTCAAGGCCGATGAATCCATCTTCATCGACGACAACGCCGAGAACGTGGAGGGCGCCGTCGCCGCCGGCGTGGAGGCCCACCGCTTCGTCGATGCCGGCGAACTCCGCCGCTGGCTGGTCGCCCGCGGAATCCGTTGTTAACAAATCCGGGCTTTGCGTGTCTTATTAGCGAGTCCGGACGAAATTAACATCGAAAACCTATGAAAAAAATCTTCTTCATCCTGCTGTTTTTGATTCCGGCAGCCGCAATGGCCGGTTCCCCTGAAGGCAGGATTCCCAAATCACAGATAGCTTCTTTCATTTCCGACTACCGATACTGCGAAGGCGTGGAGGTCGTCAAGCTGGGGCCGCTGGCGACAGGCGCTGTGAAAGGCGTTATCCGCGTCGCCGCCATCAAGGATGCCGACGCCCGCGAGGCCCGGGAACTGATGAAAGGCATCAGAAGCCTGTACGTCTTCGACTTTTCCTCGTGTAAACCGGCGCTCCGCGAGCGGATCAGCCGGCGGCTGACCCGGATCTTCCGGAACACGGAACTCCTGATGGAGGTCACCGACGAAGGCGACCGGATGCGGATCTACGGTCTGTACGACGAGCGGACCGATGCCGTCAGGGACTTCGTGTTCTTTACGCCTTCCGATTGCGCCCTGATCTGCCTGTTCGGCTCGATTTCCATGGATACGGTTTCCCGGTTGATGGAAAATGACTGAGAAAACTTTCCATCGGGATTATCTGTCGCTCGCGGAAACGCTTTACCGGGTAGCCTACTATCTCCTGGAGTCTGAAGCGGACGCGGAAGATGCCGTGCAGGAACTCTATCTGAAGCTCTGGGACACGCGCTCACGGCTCGACGAGGTCCAGTCGCCCAAGGCCTACTGTATCCGAATGCTGAAGAACCTCTGCCTGAACCGCATCCGCCAGGCGCAGAAACTCTCCTTCACGGATACGCTGCCGGAGCCCGGGACCGCAGCCCCGCAGGATGACGTCCTGGATGCCCGTCACCGTCTCGATAGTGTACTTGCAGGCATCAAGTCACTGCCCGACAGACAGCGGGAAATCCTTCTCCTGCGTTCGGTCGAAGGTCTTTCATACGATGAGATCGCCCAACGCACCGGGATGAATCCCCCTACCCTTCGCGTGCTGTTGGCGCGCGCCCGAAAAACCTTGAAACATTGCATATGAAACAGCTCGAAGATATCGAAAAAATGGACTGGCAGGCGCTGGAGAAAGCCGCCCTGCAAGAGAACACGCCCATACCGGAAGGATTCGGAGACCGGCTCGCCGACACCCTAGCGGCCGGCCGTATGACAACCGCTGCGCCCCGGCGCAAAGCAGGCCGCCGGATTCTCTGGACGTCGCTGGCCGCTGCCGCTGCACTGGCTGCACTCATCGCCATTCCCCGTCTCGGAAACCCCGAGCCCGAAGACACTTTCGACGATCCCCGGCTGGCCTATGCCGAAGTGGAGAAGGCGTTCGACCTGATTTCCCGAAAAATGGCCGCTGGCCTTGAAAAGGCAGGCGAAGCAAAAACACTGGCAAAAAAACCCATTCAAATCATCAACAAGCAATTACAATGAAACGTCTCATCATACTTTTCTTCCTCCTGCTCAGCACCCTGGACGCATCCGCCCAGACCGGAAAGAGCATCTACCAGAAATATTCCGGCCAGGAAAACGTCAGCGCCGTCTATATCTCCTCTGCTATGTTCCGTATGATCGGAAAAATTCCCGACCTCAAGGCTGGCGACGATGAAGTGGACCTGACGCCCATCATTCAGAAACTGTCGGGGTTCTATATCATCAGCAGCGTAAACCCGTCGATCAACGAAAACCTGCAGTCAGAAGTGAAGCGCTTCATAGCCAACGGCCGCTACGAATTGCTGATGGAGGCCATCGATTCCGGCGAAATTATGCGTATGTACAGCGTCGGCAGCGAAAAAACCGTCAACAGCTTCGTGATGTTCGCCATCGACGGCTCCGAAACCACCTTCATCTGCCTCGACGGCCAGATGGACCGCGACCAGCTCGAGAAAGTCCTGGCGGAAGAGATGAAGAAGTAAACTGTCCGTTGCAGCGAAAACATCTTTTCAGTATCTTTGTCCCGTTATGGGACTCTTATTCAAGAAAAAGACAAAGCTCGGACTGGACCGGAAAAAGGTCGTGGCCAGTTATTTCGTGCTGGGCGTCTGCATCCTGCTGATGGCCGTCAATGTGGGAAGTTTCATCTTCTTCCCGTTCCCGCGGCTGATAACGCCGCTGGCCATTCTGATTTCCAATGCCATCACGCTGATCCTGGCCGTGATCGCTTTCCGGCCGATCAACGCGCTCGTGGAGAATCTGCTGGAGAAAAGGCAGCAGGAACTCCTCGAGCAGCAGCAGAAGGAAGTGGCGCTGGAGCAGAAGGTCACGTTGCTGGAAAACCGCAACCGCGAACTGGAAAACAAACTCGACACCCGCGCCCAGACGGAAGGGATGCCGTCCGACATCGACTTCACCTTCAAGCTCGAGCAGATGGAATATGCCAAGAAGGGCTATGTGGTGAAGGAAGAGCCGCTCGAAGATTTCTCCGACGACGAGCGCTACAAGAGCCTGATTCCCGACGTCAGCCTTTGGAACAAGATGCTCGAGACGCTGTCGATGAAAGAGAAGGGTGTCCGCAAGATCCTCTACATCAAGAAGTACTATTACAAAGTCTCCATCGGCATCGACTTCAGCAAGATCAAATTCTCCTTCGCCGACGACCAGGTCTTCTTCTCGGGCGTGAAATTCACCAAGCTGCACGACATCAGCAGCGAACTGCAGCCGGACCCCGATGACATCGACCACTGCTGGATCCTCAACACCACCGACAACTGGGCCGAGATCAAGCATTCCGCCTACTACGACTTGTTCAAGGACACCTACACGCGGATGCAGGATGCCGAAACGCGCGAGAGCCTGGAAGCCGAGGTGGAGAGCCTGTGCGGACAGTACACCGCCATTTTCCGGCGCAACATCCAGAGCCGCTTCCCGCAGGTCTCCTTCGTGGAAACCATCGAAGACAGCGACCGCAGCTGGTACGCCCTGCGCGAAGGCGGCAGCTACCGCACGGTCCGGGACATCGCCTCGAACATGCTGCTGCTGACCAACGTGATGAACGAGACCAAGCAGATCGAAGAGCAGGCCGGACTCTAATCTTCTTCAGGCGAAGGAGCATACGTCACCAGGATCGACTGCACCGTCGCCGAAGGCTTGAACTTCGGATCCACCACTTTGACTTTCACCTCCTGACCCGGGATGGCCGGCACATCACCCGCCAGAGCGGAAGCCGTCGTCCGGATGGAAACCACGGATCTGTATTTCTTGAGATCGAGACTGACCGTCCCGTCGCTGTAGAGCCAGACCTCAGGCACGGGTTCCTCCGCGAAATTCAAGTAATCCACGATCCGGCTGCCCACATTCAGTTTTCCCTTTCCGAGCCAATAGCTGCCCGTCTGAAGGCTGTATCGGGGATCGAAGACTTCAACAGAGCCGACGTCGTCGCCCTCCATCTGGACCTGCAGCACAGGTTTTCCGTCAAGGTCGACCAGCCAAAGCGCCCCTTCCTCGGAATAGCGGATATCATAC
>JAEEGJ010012094.1_pt1 | contig 21534 bp, 18 predicted proteins | sample 8958761 | NCBI WGS metagenome assembly JAEEGJ01 (sample SAMN16246546, study PRJNA631951) | gut metagenome | biome: gut microbiome; feature: rumen; material: RS-attached | host: Bos | place: Iran: Karaj | collected 2018-10
CGAGCTCCTTGCCGACCTCCTCGAGGGTGTGATCCTTGTTCGTGCCTATGCCGAAGCGCATCCTCAGCACCTTGGCCTCCCTCGGTGTGAGCGAGGCAAGCGAGGCGTTGATGGTCTCCTTCATGCTGTCGGCTGTCGCGGCCTCATCGGGCTGCGCGATGTTGCTGTCCTCGAGGAAGTCTCCGATATGCGAGTCCTCGTCATCGCCTATCGGGGTCTCCATGGAGATAGGCTCCTTCGCGATCTTGAGGACCTTCCTGATCTTCTCCTCGGGCATGCTCATCTGCTGCGCGAGCTCCTCGGGAGTAGGATCGCGGCCCTTCTCCTGCAGCATCTGCCTGGAGACGCGGTTGAGCTTGTTGATGGTCTCAATCATGTGAACCGGGATCCTGATGGTACGCGCCTGATCTGCAATGGATCTGGTGATGGCCTGCCTTATCCACCAGGTGGCGTAGGTCGAGAACTTGTAGCCGCGGCGGTACTCGAACTTGTCGACCGCCTTCATGAGGCCGATGTTCCCTTCCTGTATGAGGGCCAGGAACTGTAGTCCGCGGCTTCGCGATGGATATGACGAGGCGGAGGTTCGCCTTCGTCATCTTCTCCTTGGCGCGCTGCGCGAGGTTCTCGCCGCGGTTCATGTTGACCGCGATGTTCTTGATGTCGTAGATGGAGATGCCGATCTCGTTCTCGATGTCACGCAGCCTGTCCATGGCCCTCTCGAGCTCGCGGCGGTTCTTCCTGAGCTCTGCCGCATAGGGCTTCCCGCTCTCGATTGCCGCCTCGATCCAGTCAGAGCGCCCGTCGCTGCCGCCGCTGGTCTGGTTTGCGGCATTGAGGCGGTAGCAACGGTTGAACTCCTCCTTCGGCATGTGGCAGGTGCGCACGCAGCAGTCGCGCATCAGGATCTCCTGATCGCGGATCCTCTTCACGATGTCGCGGATGCTGCGGACAAGGAGCTCGAACTGCCTCGGAACCAGCCTGAACTGGCAGAAGAGGTCGCCGAGCTTCTTGATCTTCTGCTCGGTTGCCTGCTTGCCGCGGCCGTACTTCTGTATGGCGCCAGCAGCGTCGTCGGAGAGGTCGCGGAGCTTCGAGAACATTACGAAGGCCAGCTCGGGATCCGGCCCGTTCTCATCATCGTCATCGGGAACCTCATCAGAGTCATCATCAGAGGAGTCATCCGACTGAACTTCGCCAGCGGGCTGCTTTTTAGCGGGCTTCTCCTTTGCGGCTGACGGCTTTGCCGGGCTTCCGTCCTGGCTTTCGTCATCATCCTCAAAGTCCTCGTCATCCTGGTCATCGTCAGATGCGCCGTCACCCGCCTTTTCCTCGGCGCAGGCGGCTGCCATGCTCTCGAGCAGGGCGGCGTTCTTCTCGCGCTCCTCATCGGTGAGGACCAGCTTCTCGCCGTTCTCGTCGGTGAATCCGGAGACCAGCTCGCCAAGGCGCAGGCTGCCTCTCTGGCACTCGCCGTAGAGGCGGAGGAGGTTGGAGATTGCCTGGGGATAGCCGGCGACAGCCCGCTGTACCATGTGGGTGCCTTCCTCGATGCGCTTTGCGATGTCGATCTCCTCGCTGCGGTTCAGGAGGGGCACTGTCCCCATCTCGCGCATGTACATCCTGACCGGATCGGTCGTATGGCCGTTCTCCGGGACGACCTGCTGGATCTCGTCGGTGGTGTTGGAGCTGGCGACAGCCTCGGTGTCATAGAGGAGCTGCTCGTCCTCAACCTCGGAGTCCTCGCAGACCTTGATGCCGATGCTCTCCATCAGCTGCACGATGTCCTTGAGCTGCTCTGGGTCGATGGAGCTCGGAAGCGCGTCGGCTATCTGGTTGAAGGTAAGGAATCCCTGCTCGCGTCCTTTGTTGGCAAGGAGGGTTACAGACGTCTGGCTCCCCTGCTGGCTGCTGTTTTCTTCATTCTGCATGTGATTGGGCACTCTCTTACAGTTTGACCGATTCAGCTTGGCGGCGAATGGATCTTTTCTCTGCCTCATATGGCATATATGAAAAGCTTCATCGCATTTTCTTTATTCAGGGGATCCCGGACCGCCAGAGCCCGGACCGTGCCTCCTTTTGGGAAAAAGAAGGCCTCTCCGCGTTCCTCGGCTTGTTGGGAACATGGAAAGAAACAGTCCGGGCAAAAAATTGAACGCCGAATTATATACCGCAGGAAAATAAAATCAAGGCTGATTTTTTTCGGAACAGGGGAAGTTTTTTTGCGCTCCGGCAAAGTTTTTTATTTTGCCACGCAGGATCAGGCGCTTCCGGGATATTCTCCGCGGCGGAATATTTTCATCTCGGCGCTGGGCCGGGAGATGCCCTACTGCCTCCCGCTTCCGCTGACGGAGCCATCGTCTATCCTGTTGCGCATCCTCACGTAGTCCTGCAGCTCCCGGAGATCCCCGTCTGACCCGGTCCCGGCAGCGATCTTCCGCCTGAGCTCGTCGATCAGCTGCCCGAGCTCCTGCCTCAGGATGTCATTGAGATCCTTATTGAACTCATCCTTCGCCTGCTTCCGGTCGATTGCCGCCTCCCGGTCGATGTCCTGCCTCCTCGCCAGCCGGCGGAGCCAGAGGATGCAGGGGCTTCCCTCAAACTCCCGGAGGAGCGAGGCGGCGGAGTCCCTGCCTCCGTTCCTCTGCGCGACCCTTATTACATCGAGAAGGAGCATGGCCGCTGGGTTGCGGATCATCCTGGCGAATACCTGCATGGTGCTCGGCAGGTCCGGTATCTCGCAGATGCCTCCGGGGCAGGCGAGGGCAGTGGCAATGAGCCGGTTGATACAGGAGAGGGGGACCTCTGACTCATCAGGCTCCGGAGGAGGCTCAGGCGCCTTAGACTCCCTGAGCCTCTTGTCGTAGAGGGCATTGATGTAGCTCTCCTCGAAGCCCGGGAACCTCCCGCCGGGGCGGAAGGTCTCCCTGATCTCCCTTGCCCACGGGGAGTCCTGCTGCATCCTCACGGCGCAGTCGATGACCCTCGAGAGCAGGGTGATCTGATCCTCCCTGGCGTTCCCGAGCCCCCGCCTCTCATGGTCGAAGATGAAGTCAGTGAGCCCCATCTCATGCTCCCTGAGATAGCCGAGGAACCCCTCCTTTCCGTGGGCCCTGACGAATGAGTCAGGATCGTCCTCCGGAGGCAGGAAGAGGAAGGAGATCCTCCGGCTGCCGTTCAGGATGGGGAGGGCGGTCATGAGCGTGTGCCAGGCGGCCTTCCGGCCGGGGGCGTCTCCGTCGTAGCAGCAGACCAGATGGTCCGTTGCCCCGAATATCAGCCTGAGCTGCTCGGGGGTCGTCGCTGTCCCGAGGGAGGCAACTGCGTTCGTCACGCCGTACTGGGCGAGGGCGATGACATCCATGTAGCCCTCGACGATGAGGATGAACTCCGGGCGGCTTTCCTTCCGCAGAGCGTCATAGAGGCCGAAGAGCTCGCGGCTTTTCGAGAAGAGGGGCGACTCGGGCGAGTTGAGGTACTTGGGCTTGCTGTCATCGAGCACGCGTCCGCCGAAGGCGATTATCCTGCCGGTCTTGCCGCGGATCGGGATCATTATCCTGTTGCGGAAGCGGTCGTACTGCCCGGTATGGCTGTCGTTCTCGATAAGGAGCCCGTTCTCGAGAAGGATCCTGATCCCGCTGATTCCCGGGCTCAGTGCGTCCGCCAGGGCATGCCACTCGTCCGGGGCATAGCCGAAGGAGTAGCGCTCAATGGTCTCAGGCGTTATGCCGCGGTTCCTCAGGTACTCCTGCGCCTCTTCGGACGAGGCGAGGTTCCTGTGGTACCAGGCGGCGGCCCTTTCGAGCATCCTCTCCCCGGGGAGCAGCCCTCTCTCCGGGATCTGGTGGCCGGTCTCGCGGAGAATGAGATCCGCTGCCTCGCCGGTGCCGGATCTGGCGTCAAATTCCCGCACAAAGTCGACTGCGTCACCCTCTGCGCCGCAGACGCTGCAGCGGAAAAGCTGCGAGTCTTTGTCTGCCCTCAGCGTCCGGTCGGTTCCCAGGTGGAACGGGCAGCACAGGGAAGGGCTGCTTCCGCCGTCCGGATCAAGCGTGCGGCGGGCTATCACGTCCTGCAGCAGGATGCTCCGGTCAGCCTCGGCCGCGGCGGACTGCACGGACAGAGGATCATCACGGTCCTCCTCAATCGCGTCAGCCACCGCCTTCCGGAATATCCCGGGAAGCGCGTCCTCCCCTCCCTCGCCTGCCTCGGTTGTCTCAGGCGGAAGCTCTGTCCCGGCGAGGACGCGGAGAAAAGGCTCCTCCGGCGTCTTTCCGAAACATCCGGCAAGTGCGTCAGGCGTCGGGGATGGGAGCGAGGCAACCATGCTGAAGACGTCGCGGAGCACGAGGAGCCCCGGGCGGGTGCTCTGCGGGATGCTCCTCCGGAGCGTGCCGAAGTCCGGGAGGCTCTTTATGGCGGCCGGCATATGCAGCATGATGGCCGAGGCAAGCTCCGAGCCGCGCATGACATGCTTTTCCGCATGGAACGCTGCGCCGTCGTCAAATCCCCTCACTGCCGAGGAGGACTCCTGCTGCCAGGGATCTGAGGCGCCCCAGGCCCCGCGCAGCTCCCAGGGATCTACCCGGCACTCCGCGTAGAGCCGGTAGAGGAGCGATCCCCTGAGCGCGGTGCTGGGGCTCAGCTTCTCAAGCATGCTGAGTCCGGTTTTAAGCGCCAGATCCTGCTTTCCGTCCGCATCGCCCTTCAGGATCTGGAAGAAGAAGTCCTCGAGCTGGAGATCGTGCCTCTCAAGATCCCTGAACCCCTGGAGCCCGCTCTTCCTCACGAGCTCGCCTGGGCTGACGCCGTCAAGGAACCGGAAGGTGATTCTCTTCTCGTCATCAAGGAACGGCATGGCTGAGAGCATGGCGGACTTCGCGAGCTCCTCGCCCTCCTCGCCTACCGGCACGGCAACAACAAGCCGCCCGACCGAGGTGAGGATCCTCTTCATCTGCCAGGGCGTTACGGTGCCCTTGAAGGGCGCTATGCCCCTCGCGGAGCCGGCGGCGCGGAGCTCAAGCACGTCAAGGGGAGAGGGGCAGAGGCAGAAATACTCCGGGTTCCTCTCGATGGTCCTCGCGTCCGAGAGTCCGAAGAGCTCATCGTCAGGGCTGAACACCGGCGTGGCGGCAGGGAGGATCTGCTCTCCTGAGGGAAGCACTGCGGAAAATGCCGAGAGCCTCCCCCTCCGGTCAATGACCGGGAGCATCAGCGCGTCCCTGAACACCGGCGCCAGTGTCCCGGTGCTGTCAGCGGCCATCATGCCGGTCTCGGCTAGCGCGTCGATCGTTGCCTGGAGAAAAGTCCCGTTCTCATTGTCCGAGATGAAGCGGTCAGAAGGGGCGAACCCGAGGTGCATGGCCGCGGCCGTCTCCGGGGAGACATGGTACCTGCTGAGCATCTCCTGCCCGGCAGCGCTCGTCCTGAGCTCAGTCTCATAGAAGTCGCGGCACCTCTCAAGGACCGGGCGGTCGCCCTGCAGGGCCTGCGGGCCGGGGAGCGCGCCATGCTCGCGCGGCACATCGATTCCGAGCCGGTCGGCAAGGTACTCCACAGCCTCGACATAGCCCAGGCTGTCGTGCCTCATCAGGAAGGAGAGGACGTTTCCCTTGGCCTGGCAGCCGAAGCAGTAGTAGACCTGCTTTGCCTCGCTCACGTAGAATGAGGGCGAGCGCTCCTGGTGGAAGGGGCAGCAGCAGCTGTACTCGCCGGCGCTCGACTTCTTGAGCGGGAGCCCCTTCTCGCGGAGGACGTCGACGATGTCGGTCCTCCCAAGCAGATCATCTATGAATTCCTTAGGTATCCTTCCGCCCTGTCCGCTCATTTCCCTGTCCGCTGCCAATAAAAAAGCCGGCGCCAAGAGGCTCCGGCCGTCTGCAAGAGCCCTCCTCAGGGCTCTGATTGTACCATCCTCACCGAGGATCCCGGGTGCTCTCAGGCAATCTTTGCCTTGACCTTTCCGGAGAGCGCTCCCATGTCGGTGCGTCCCTGTACCTTGGGCTTCAGATAGGCCATGACCTTGCCCATGTCCTTCATGCCCGAGGCCCCGGTTGCGCTGACCGCCTCGTCGATAAGGGCGGAGACCTCGTCATCGGAGAGCTGGGCGGGGAGGAACTCGGAGATGACCTTAATCTCTCCCTCCTCCTTGGTCGCGAGCTCAGGGCGTCCCGCGTCCTTGTACTGCTTGATTGAGTCCTCGCGCTCCTTGATCATGTGGGAGACGATGCTGATGATCTTCTCATCGGGCAGCTTCTCGTGGTCCACCTCCTTCTTGACCTCTGAAAGAAGCAGACGGAGAGCTCCGGTGCGTTCCTTGTCACGAGCCTTCATCGAGGCCTTGAGTTCCTCATTGAGCTTTTCCCTTAATGACATAACGCCTTCCTTGTTTGTTTTCTGTCACCTGCGGCCTGCCTGTGCCGCGGCCGCATAAAAAAAGTTCCGGGATCTCGCTCTGAGATCCCGGAACTGCTGTTCACTGTTCTGTCCGGACGTCAGAGCGTCCGTGCGCCGGGGGCGCGGTCATGATTAACGGCTCTTTGCCATCATGCCGCTTGAACGTGATCCGTCCTTTCCCTGCTTCTTTGCACGGCGCTTTGCTGCGGAGGCCTTGGCGCGCTTGCGGATGGTGGTGGGCTTCTCATAGAACTCACGGTTGCGTACATCGGCAAGAATGCCAGCCTTCTCGCAGGAACGCTTGAAGCGGCGGAGAGCTACATCGAACGGCTCGTTTTCACGTACTTTAATGATTGGCATGAAAAAATCACCCCTGGAGGATTTATCAGTTTTTTATCTCTGGAGCCGGCGCAGGAAATGCCGTTCCTGCCGGGCCCCGTCTCTGCGGAAAATACCGCAACTTTGCGATTATAGCGCATGGCGCCGGCTTTGGCAATTGATTAAGGCATTCAAAGGGCCCTTCCGCCTGTCCGGAAACTGGCGTGCGCCTCCTGTACGTCATGCGGTAAAATTGCATGTGTCACAGAACCTCAGCGGAACAATAGTCCTCATGTCAAAAACCTTTAAGGGGCAGCTTGCCCCTGAGCTCAGGGCGCTCCCCGGAGCATTCTCCGGCTCATTCATGGTCAGCGCCAACGCGCTTTCCGTCATCAGGAGCATAAAGGAAAAGGGGCACTGCGCCTTCATTGTCGGAGGCGCCGTGCGCGACGCGCTCACAGGCGGCGCCCCTGCCGACTTCGACATCGCGACCGAGGCCTGGCCCGCCTATGTGATGAGGGCAGTTCCGGGCTCCAGGACGCTCGGCAGGCGCTTTGTCATCGTAGTGAGGGAGTTCGGAGAGGAGACTGTCGAGATTACGACCTTCCGCAGGGAGAACAGCGGAGGGCGCGGGCAGTTCGGGAACAACCGCTACGGCTCGCTGATGGATGACGCCATGGCCCGCGACTTTACGATAAACGCGCTTTACCTTGATCCATTCTCCGGAGTGATCCTCGATCCGCTTGACGGGCTGCAGGATCTGGCCGAGCGCCGGGTGAGGCTCATAGGCGATCCAAGGGAGCGCTTCGGCAACGACGCGGTGAGGCTCCTCCGAGCCGTGCGCTTCGCCTCGGTGCCGGGATACCATCTTGACGATGGCACCAGGAAGGGCATAGTGCGGCACTCTGAGCTCCTCAGGCGCGTCAACCACCGCAGGCTCACCGCCGAGCTCATCAGGCTCTTTGACAAGAACGAGAGCCGGCAGCTTGAGCTTTTCTTCGGGCTTGGCCTGATGGACGCTGTGATTGCCGGCATGAATGAGGTCAGGCGGGTGATGAACCCATCGGACGTGAGCGCGTTCCTCAGGAGGGCCGGAGCGCTTTCTGAGAAGCTCCATGAGTACGGCGCGTCAGCTGACGGCTGCACGGCCTTCGCTGTACTCCTCTGGCTCCCGATGCTTGCCCTCGCGAAGTCAAGATCCGTTGACGGGAAGATCTCGGCTGATGGGATCAGGAAATGCGCCGGCATTGTCCTCAGGAGGCAGCAGGCCTATACCCTCATCCCGCCGGCTGACGCGATGAGGCTGCAGCTGGTGCTTGCGGCGCAGCTCATCAGAGAGGAGCGAGACCCGGGCGGGGCGATGGCAAGATCCGCACTCTTCCTCAGGGCCGCGAGGAAGGGAGAGATCTCCGGGGATGATCAGGCGCGCCTTGCCGGGCTCTTCCGGAAAAGAATACCGGACGGCTATGACCACAACGGCCATTCTGTCTCGGCGCTCCCTGATGAGAAGCTCTCCCGCGTTTCAGTGAGGTCGGTCTGCAGCGGGTCGTGGTGCGGACATATGGCATCAAGGCTCCGGAGCATGCCGGCTGCCCCTGTGCCTCCCGCGCCTGAGCCTCCCGGCGTGCGCCTTGGGACCTGGCGGAATGCTTCAGGGCCCGGCTCTGGCCCGGCTGATGAGCTCTCCCGGGCTGATGATGCCGGTGAGAATGATCCCGCCGGGGATGGCGGAGACGTCAGCGCGCTGCCCTCTGGCTATGCCGTCTACATAAAGGAAGGAAAAGTCACGAGATGCCCGGACTTCATCAGTCAGGCGGCAAGCAGGATAACGCTCCCGGGACGCTTTCCCCAGGGCGGCGGATTTTTCCGGAAATTCACGCCGAGGCAGATCCGGCTGATGCTGGGCGACGCGATGGCCGGAACGCTGAAGGCTGCCGGGAATGACGGCATCAGGAGCATGCTGGAGGGCTACTCGTCGGATGACATCCACTTTTACCCGGAGCCTCAGGGCACAGGCATCGTGGCCATCAGCGGGCCTGACGTGAGATCCGCGCTGCGGGTCCTCCGGCAAGAGACCCCCGCGTCCGCAGGCGAGATCCTGAAGGCTGTAAGGAGGATCCATCCCGGGTTCACGCCGGAGAAGATCTTCGGTTCGCCCGAAGGCTGGCTCAGGTGCGCGTTCTTCACGGAGAGCAGCGGCCTCTGGCGCCCGGGAACAGCCGGCGACTGCTTTGTGCTCGGCGGGCGGAACCTCGGCGTCCGCGTCTCGGAGATGATCACCATGAGCTTCACCTTCCCGGTAAGGACCTGGGAGGGCGCGGTGAGGATCCTGAAGAGACTCAGGCTGGGCGATGACCATGAGGGAGTGCTGTCGGGGCTTGCGAGCCTCTCCATGAGACCCGATATTACCGATGAGGGCATCGTCCTCGCTGAGAATGACGGAACCCGCGGCCAGGCCGCCTCAGCAGGCAAGAGGATCCATGAGTTTGCCGCCAGGGCCATGGCTCAGTATGGCGGGGCAGATGAGGATTATGAGAGCCTCGGAGAGTAGCTTGCCTGCGCCGCGGCATCTCTCACTGAGGGCCGCATGATAGCCTCCCGTGTGGGGTAAAATTGAGAGGCCGGGGATCCGGCAGCTGTTTGATAGATGAGGTTCAGATGAAGGTTCTCGCGATTGAAAGCTCCTGCGATGAGACCGGCGTAGCCGTTTACAGTGACACTGAGGGGCTTGTCGTCAACAAGCTCTACACCCAGATAGCCCTCCACCGGGAATACGGCGGAGTCGTGCCGGAGCTCGCGAGCCGCGATCATATAAGGAAGGCCATCCCGCTGGTGCGCGAGGCCATGGACTCCGCGGGGCTCACCCCGAAGGACATCGACGCTGTTGCCTATACGGCAGGTCCCGGCCTCATCGGCGCTCTTCTTGTCGGGGCGGCGGTCGGCAGATCCCTGGCCTTCGCCTGGGGCTGCCCCGCGGTGCCCGTCCACCATATGGAGGGCCACCTCCTCGCGCCGATGCTCGAGGAGAAGAAGCCTCACTATCCGTTCCTAGCTCTCCTCGTGTCGGGCGGGCACACCATGATTGTGAAGGTCGCGCGCCCCGGCTCATACAAGGTCATGGGACAGTCAATTGACGACGCGGCGGGCGAGGCGTTCGACAAGACCGCAAAGCTCCTCGGCATCCCCTATCCGGGCGGCCCCGGTGTGTCAGCGCTTGCTGAGAAGGGGCACCGCGGGAAATACGTGTTCCCGCGCCCGATGACCGACCGCCCGGGCTACGACTTCAGCTTCTCCGGCCTCAAGACCGCGGCCGCCACGGCGGTTGAGCAGGTCGAGGGAGAGCTTACCGATGAGAGCAGGGCAGACATCGCCTTCGGCTTCGAGGACGCGGTTATCGACACCCTTATAACCAAGGTGTCCCGCGCCCTGAAGGCCGAGCATCTCAAGGAGCTGGTAGTCGCCGGAGGCGTGAGCGCCAACCGCCACCTCCGCGCGAGGATCGGGGACTACATGAAAAAAATCGGCGGAGAGGTGTTCTATCCGCGCCCTGAGTTCTGCACGGACAACGGCGCGATGATCGCCTGCGCCGGCATGCTGAGGCTCAAGCTCGGGCAGGTCGCCGGAGACGCCATCGAGGTCAGGCCGCGCTGGGCGCTCGAGGACATTTCGGTGGACCGCGATGAGTGACTCCCTCCTCTCTGACCTCAACCCGCTCAGGATAGTCTCGAGGATCGCGGACGGCATCAGCGATACGGTAACCGACATGCGTGACGCCATCGCGGGCGATCACCTCGTAATCGGCCTCACCGGGCTCTCCGGGAACGGGAAGACCACCTTCCTCACCTCGCTTGCCCATTTCCTCACCAATGACTGGCGGAGCCTCGTGGGCTTCCCGCCTGTAAGGGAGGGGCGCTTCCTGGGCGCGGTGAGGTGCGAGCAGACTGACAGCGACATGCCGGCCTTCAGGCTAGATGAGGCTGAGGGGGCGCTGTTCGGTACGCCGCCGCGCTGGCCGGCGCCCACTAAGGACATCAGCGAGCTCACGCTCGAGCTCCGGAGCCGCGCGGAGAAAAGCCTCTTCTCCTTTTCTGACACCAGGAGCCTCCGCGTCGACTTCATCGATTATCCCGGTGAGTGGCTCATGGATCTGCCGCTCCTCTCGGAGAGCTACCGCGAGTGGTCTGAGGGCTACCTCGCGCTTATCCGCTCCGATCCCAGGCTCTCCTCTACCGCGGAGCCCTGGCTCTCCCGGGCAAGGCTCCTCGAGGCAGGCGCCGAGGCGGACAGGCAGGCGGTGAGGCAGCTGGTCTCGGACTTCACTAAGTGGCTCCTTATGCTCAAGAACGAGCTCGGCTGCTCGCATATCCAGCCCGGGCGCTTCATCATGCCAGGCGAGTTCCATGACTCGCCGCTCCTTGAGTTCATTCCCTGGGCAGGGGAGATGCCGCCAGATCCTTCTGATCTCCCGGAGAGCTCGTTCTGGCGCGTGATGGAGCATCACTACAGCGGATATGTCTCGAAGGTGGTGAGCCGCTTCTATGAGAAGTGCTTCTCCAGGATCGACCGGCAGGTCGTGCTGGTCGACTGCCTGAAGGCCCTGGAGGAGGGGCCGGCATGCTACCGCGACATCGGCACCTCGCTCGACTCCATCACCAGGAATTTCAGCTACGGCGCCGGGAGCTTCCTCATGAGGCTCTTCAGCAGGAGGATTGACCGGGTGCTCTTCGCGGCGGCAAAGTGCGACACGGTTCCGCCGGATCAGCACGGCTCCCTCAGGACGCTCCTCAGGAACACGGTGGAGAAGGCCTCTGACGGGGTAAGCTACAGCGCGCCCTCAGTTGAGACGCAGTACCTCACGATCTCCTCCGCCCAGTGCACCAGGCTCGGAGTCCTCGGAAGCGGGAAGTCGGAGAGGCAGGTCCTCTGCGGCACGGAGAACGGCAAGGCGTTCCACCTCTCCGGCATCGTGGTTCCTGAGTCGCTGCCGGAGGGCGATGAGTACGCCGAGTGGAAGGACAGCTTCAGGTTCCTGCGGCCTGATCTGCCGGAGGAGGGAGGCATCCGCCAGATCAGGATTGATCAGGCGCTGGGCTTCCTTCTCGATGGGTTTCTTTAGGGGCAGGCGGGCTCCGGCCCATTGCCTCCACGGGAGGATCTGATGGCGAAATACGATGCTCCGCACGAGCTCTCTGATGAGGAGCTCAAAGATCTCAGCATGGTGTCTGACTCGCTCGGCGCCGGCGCCGGTGCCGGCGGCGATGGCAGCGGCAAGGAAGGCGCGCCGGAGGGCGGCAGGAGGCACTGGAGCGGTCCCAAGGAGGAGTCTCCTGAGGATCTGAAGGATCTCCGCGAGGCGGACTTTTCCGCGGAGGAGAAGGAGCCCGAGGATGACCTCACTGATGATGAGGTTTCGCTTCACCATTTCGGAGTGATGTTCTCCCCGCTCTTCTGGGGGCTGCTTCTTGTTATAGCCTTCGCCATATACCAGGCGTACTACTTCGTCCTTGACGTGTTCCTGCACTCCGAGGCCGCAGGCTGGGCGGTGCTCACGGTCCTCATCATGTTCACGCTGCTGACCCTCGTCTATGTCATCAGGGAAGTCTATGCCTCGGTGAGGCTCAGGACCGGCGAGGGCTACCGGAAGCGCTCCGAGGAGATAAGGCTCGGCGGAGGCGGGGCGCCAGAGGCGCTGAGGTTCTGCCGGGAGCTCGTGAGGAGCGGCGCCGGATCAAAACGGCGCATGCCGCAGTTTGAAAGGAGGATCGGCGACTCCATGAGCGCGGGCGAGGTCCTGGACTGCTACAGCTCCGAGGTGCTCTCCGCCGCTGACCGTAAGGCCGAGAAGATCATCCGCCGCGCCGGGGCAGGGATGATTGTCTACGTGTCACTGAGCCCCATGGCGCTCACCGATCTCCTCATCATCCTTCTCCGCAACCTCTACCTCATGGATCAGGTGGCATCCTGCTACGGCATCAGGCTGGGCGTCGCCTCAAGGATCATGCTCTATAAGAGAATCATCACGCACCTCGTGGTCATCGGCGCCGCGGACATGGCGCTTGATCTGGGCGTTGACGTCGCGGGCGGCTGGATGATCGCGAAGGTCCTGGGCGGCAGGTTCGGAAAGGGCGTTACCTCCGGCGTGCTCACCTCCCGCCTCGGCATGGAGACCATGCGCCTCTGCCGGCCGCTCGAGTTCACCGTGAAGGAGAGGGAGAGCCTTGCCCACGTGAGGCGCGATCTACTCACCGAGGCCGGGAACACGCTGACGGGCATCCTCCGGAAGAACGGGATGAAAGCGGAGGATCTGCGGGAGAATGATGCAGAGAGGGCATCAGGCGGGAAGGGCGCGGATCCGGCCGGCAATGCCAGGCCCTGAGGTATGGAGATGCCCTGCGTCATGGCATATAATGCGTGCATGCCGTTTTTTCGTGAGGTTCAAGAATGCACTGCAGCAAATGCGGATATTTCCAGCCGGACAATCTTGAGGGCAATTTCTGCCCGAGGTGCGGCGCGCCCATGAAGAAGGACGGCTTCTCATCTGACTCGGTCACCACTGAGACGTCCTGCGGGAGCGGCGCCGGATACGGGCAGGGCAGCGCCGGCGGCTCAGTCATTGCAGGACCCCATCCTGTTGACAAGGTTCTCTACATCATCATCGCCTTCTTCCTCGGCGGCTTCGGCATCCAGGAGTTCTATTCGGGGCACGTGGCGGTCGGGATCGTCTGCCTGCTCCTATGCTGGACCGGCATCCCGGTGTTCTGGGCGTGGATCAGGATCATCATGGCGATACTGAAGCCCTCTGACAGCAGCGGGAGAATCACCGTCTGAGGAAGCTCCTGGTATATGTCAGGCGTCATGGGTTGCCGTGCATGTGGTGGCCTGGTTGATTTCCGTGCGCTTTGTGATATAGTCCGGGAGGATTTTCAAGGAGAAAAAAACATGGCAAATGTTCATCCCGTCAACAAGATCGTCTACATCATCATCGCCTTCTTCCTCGGCGGATTAGGCATCCAGGAATTCTACGCAGGCCACACCGGACTTGGCATCCTCTGCCTGCTCTTCTGCTGGACCGGCCTTCCTGCCATCTTTGCCCTTGTCAGAATCATCATGGCCATCTGCGCCAGGTCTGACGCCAACGGCAACATCGTAATTTGAGGCCGATGACGCCATGCCGGACCTGCGGCATGTGCTCATCCTGAAATCCCGGGATCTCTTCCCGGGATTTGTTTTCCGGCAGGCATCACTCACTCTCTTGCGTTATTTTTCCGCCTGTCTCCTGATTTGATTCATTTTTCCTGCCATTTTCTGCCAGTAAGACGTGCCCCGTGTCACAGTTAGCCCCGCGCCGGTGAATTCTGATAAAATAACAGCGCGCGCTGTGAGCTCGCCCGAGCTCTGCGCAAATCAAGCGAACAGTTCATCTTTTTGTTTGCCATCTTTGGGAAAACGTATGAAAACAATCAGGAAAGGACTGAACCTCCCGATTGACGGTAAGCCGGAGCAGAAGATATCTGGCGAGATCCAGACGACTGAGGTCGCCATTCTCGCGTCAGATTATCCTGGAATGCGTCCGACCATGCTGGTCGAAGCGGGAGATACAGTCAAGAAGGGCCAGCCCCTTTTTGAGATAAAGAACAACCCCGGGGTGAAGTTCACCGCTCCCCGTGCGGGTACTGTGACGGCGGTAAACCGCGGCGAGAGACGCGCTTTTCAGTCGCTCGTCATCAAGGTTGACGACAAGGCAGGCAAGGTAAGCTTCAAGAAGCACACCGCTGCCTCACTTGAGAGCATCACCCGTGAGGAGGCTCAGGACGAGCTGATGGAGTCAGGCCTCTGGACCGCATTCCGCGCCCGCCCGTTCGGCCATGTTCCCCAGGCAAAGTCAGTTCCGCACTCCATTTTCGTTACCGCAATCGACACCAACCCTCTTTCGGTTGAGCCGTCCATTGTCATTGAGGAGCGCCCTGACGACTTCCTTGCCGGCCTTGCAGTCCTTTCCAGCCTTACTGACGGAAAGGTATACGTCTGCAAGGGCGAGGGCAGCCTGCCTAAGAGCAAGCTCCCCCGCGTTGAGGAGTCGGTCTTTGTAGGAAAGCATCCTGCAGGCCTTCCCGGAACCCATATCCATTTCCTTGATCCTGTTTCCCTTACCAAAACCGTCTGGCATATCGGCTATCAGGACGTGCTGGAGATCGGAGCTCTGTTCACCACCGGCGAGCTCGCTTCAAAGCGCGTCATCTCCATTGCCGGTCCTTCGGTAAACTCCCCGAAGATTGTAAGAACCTCCGTAGGCGCCAAGGTAAGCGAGCTCGTTACCGGGCTTGTAACCGATGAGGATGTCCGCGTGATTTCCGGATCCGTTCTCTACGGAACCAAGGCAGAGGGCCCCTTCGACTATCTCGGCAGGTTCACCAACCAGGTAAGCGCCCTTCCTGAGGGCGACCATGACGCGTTCATGGGCTGGATCATGCCGTGCGCAAAGGAGCATTCCGTAACCCGCACGACTCTCGGCGGATTCCTGCAGGGCGTTACCTGCAAGTTCACCACCAAGCTCTACGGCGGAAAGCGTCCTATCCTTCCGATCGAAAGCTTCGACAAGGTCATGCCTCTTGACATCTATCCGGTCCTGCTGCTGCGCAGCCTTGCCGTAACCGATACGGACGAGGCGCAGAAGCTGGGCTGCCTTGAGCTCACCGAGGAAGACATGCAGCTTCTTACTTACGTTGATCCGGGCAAGAACGACTGGGGGCCGATCCTCCGCCGCAATCTTGACAAGATTGAGAAGGAGGGCTAACCGCTCATGGGACTCAAGACTTTATTTGACAAGGCCGCACCGCTGTTCAAGGAAGGCGGAAAGCTCTCCAAGCTCTATCCGCTGTATGAGGGCGCTCTTACCTTCACCTACCAGCTCGGCGACGTAACCAAGCCGACCACGAAGACCCATGTGCGTGACAGCGCTGACTTCAAGCGCATCATCATCATGGTGTTCCTCGCCGCTCTCCCTGTGCTTATCTGGGGACTGTGGAATGTCGGGAACAACTCCATCGGCGCAAACATCGAGGGAGAGGTCTCAATCACCAACCACTGGCAGCTCTGGCTCGCCCAGCTCCTCGGCGCTGATATCGTCCACGGCTGGATAATCTCAAAGCTCATCATCGGCCTGTGCTATTTCCTGCCGATCTACATCGTCAGCTTCGTGGTAGGCGCATTCTGGGAAATCCTGTTCTGCGTCCTGAAGAAGAAGCCGGTCAACGAGGGATTCTTCGTTACCTCCCTCTTCTTCGCCATGATTGTTCCGCCTACCCTGCCTCTCTACCAGGCAGCCCTCGGAATCACCTTCGGCGTGCTTATCGCCAAGGAGCTTTTCGGCGGCACCGGCATGAACTTCATGAACCCCGCTCTCGCAGGACGCGCGTTCCTGTTCTTCGCCTATCCGAAGAACATCTCCGGCGACGTAGTCTGGGTTGCCACCAACAATGACGCCTTCTCCGGCGCGACCCCGCTCTCACAGTGGGCTGCAGGCCTCGGAGACAACCAGCTCATGAACACCGCCACCAACCAGCCGCTCTCCTGGATGGACTGCTTCCTCGGCAACATGCCGGGCGCCATCGGCGAGGGCTCGACGCTCCTCATCTGCGTCGGCATGGTAGCCCTGCTCCTGATGCGCGTCATCTCCTGGAGAATCATCTGCGGAATCCTGCTCGGCGCAACTGCCGTATCGCTGCTCTTCAACGTATACGGAAGCTCGCAGCACATGGCCGCATCCTCCATCATGATGATGCCGTTCTACTGGCACTTCGTCCTCGGAGGCTTTGCCTTCGGAACGGTCTTCATGGCTACCGATCCCGTTACCTCCTCCTTCACCAAGAAGGGCAAGTGGGCATACGGCATCCTGATCGGCTGCATGGTCGTCCTTATCCGCGTTGTCAATCCGGCATATCCGGAGGGCATGATGCTTGCGATCCTCTTCGCCAACATGTGCGCCCCGATCATTGACTACGTTGTCAAGGAACTGAATGTTAAGCGGAGAATAGCTCGTGGCAAATAATGTAAATACGGTCGGTAAGACCTTCGCTGTTGTGACCGCTCTCTGCCTTGTCTGCTCTATTTTCGTAGCCGGAGCCGCCGTTGCGCTGCACCCTGTGCAGGCACGCGCCAAGGCGACTGACATGCAGAAGAACATTCTCGAGGTTGCCGGAATCAGCTTTGGTTCAGGAGCCTCCGTCGCTGACAGCTTCAAGAAGAACATCAAGACCCAGATCATCGATCTGTCAACCGGCAAGCCCGTTGACCTCGCAGCCGAGAAGAAGCTCGGCGACAAGGCCTGCGTAACCGGCGACGCTGACAGCTTCGACTTCAAGTCTGCGGCCAAGAACCCCAACTGCACCTATGAGGTTAAGTCTGAGAATGACGCAGCCGGCATCCGCATGCGCTCCAAGTACATGCCGGTCTACATCTCCAAGGACTCCGTAATCCTTCCGTTCTACGGACAGGGCCTCTGGTCGACCATGTACGGCTACCTAGCCGTAGCTCCTGACGGCAACACCGTAAAGGGCATCATTTACTATGATCAGGGCGAGACCGCAGGACTCGGCGGAGAGGTAACCAACCCGAAGTGGAGAGCCAAGTGGAACGGCCGCAAGGTCTACGCTGATGACGGAAGCATGAAGCTCCAGGTCACCAAGTACGGCAAGGCCCAGGACAAGGACTTCGACGTTGACGGCATCTCAGGCGCAACCCTGACGAGCCGCGGCGTTGACAACCAGATCAAGTACTGGCTCGGCTCTGACGGCTATCAGAAATACCTCGCGTCTCTCAAGGAGGGCAGTAAGTAATGGCTGCAGAAGAAGTTTTAACCTCGAAGGAGGTCTTCACCAGACCGTTCTTCAAGATGAACCCGATCATGCTTCAGGTTCTCGGCGTCTGCTCGTCACTCGCCGTAACCTCCAGCATGCAGACCGCGCTCATCATGGCAATCAGCGTATCGCTGGTAACCGCCTGCTCGAGCTTCCTGATTTCCTGCATAAGGAACTGGATCCCGGGAGCAGTGCGCATCATCGTGCAGATGACCATCATCGCGTCTCTCGTTATCGTGGTTGACCAGCTGCTCAAGGCATTCTCATATGACCTCTCGAAGCAGCTTTCCGTCTACGTCGGCCTTATCATCACGAACTGTATCGTAATGGGCCGCGCGGAGGCGTTCGCCATGAAGTATCCGCCGAAGCTGTCGTTCATCGACGGTCTAGCCAACGGATTCGGCTACGGCATGGTTCTCCTTGTCGTCGGCACCATCCGCGAGATTCTCGGCTCTGGCACCTGGTTCGGGCTCACCGTGCTTCCCACCGTCAACAACGGCGGCTGGTATGTTCCCTGCGGCCTTCTTGTAATGCCGCCCAGCGCCTTCTTCCTCATCGGCCTTCTGATCTGGGCTCTCCGCACGAAGTTCCCTGATCAGGACGAGCCTGAAGAATTCAAGATTCAGGAGGACTGATAGATGGAACATTACATCAGCCTTTTTGTGAGATCGGTTTTCATCGAGAACCTCGCTCTCGCATTCTTCATCGGCATGTGCACGTTCCTTGCCGTATCGAAGACCGTCAAGACCGCAGTCGGCCTCGGCGTTGCAGTGGTGTTCGTCCAGATCCTGGCCGTACCGATGAACAACCTGGTCTATACCTATGTGCTCAAGCCTGACGCTCTGGTGCAGGGCATTGACCTCTCGTTCCTCGGCTTCATCACCTATATTGCCGTAATCGCGGCCATCGTGCAGATCCTCGAGATGATCCTCGACAAGTACTTCCCCGCGCTGTACAACACGCTCGGAATCTTCCTGCCGCTCATCACCGTAAACTGCGCGATTTTCGCCGGCGTTTCCTTCATGGTTCAGCGTGAGTACGACTTCGCCGAGTCCGTTGTCTACGGCTTCGGCTCAGGCCTCAGCTGGGCTCTTGCCCTGGTGCTCATGGCGGCAATCCGTGAGAGACTCAAGTACTCCGACGTTCCTGCGGGACTCCGCGGGCTCGGAATCACCTTTATTACCGCAGGACTCATGGCCATCGCGTTCATGTCGTTCTCCGGTATTCAGATTTAGGGAGCGCAGGAAATGGAAACAGTATTTCTCGGCGTTCTGATGTTTGTCGCCATCATCGTGGTGCTGGTAGCCTGCATCCTCGTTGCGAGGGCCAAGCTCGTCAACACCGGCGATGTAACGATAAAGATCAACGGCGATCCTGACAAGACCGTTACGGTTCCGGCCGGCGGCAAGCTGCTCAGCACCCTTGCTGCGAAGCAGATCTTCATTCCGTCCGCGTGCGGCGGAAAGGGCAGCTGCGGACAGTGCAAGTGCACGGTGCTCTCAGGCGGCGGCGATCCGCTCCCTGTCGAGTACTCGCACCTCAACAAGAAGCAGCTCAAGGCTGGCATGAGGCTCGCGTGCCAGGTAAGCGTCAAGGGCGACATGGACATCCGTGTTCCTGACAGCGTATTCGGCGTCAAGAAGTGGGAGTGCACCGTCATCTCCAACAGGAACGTCGCAACGTTCATCAAGGAGCTCAAGGTTCAGCTTCCCGAGGGAGAGGAAGTTCCTTTCCGCGCCGGCGGCTACATCCAGATCGAGGCTCCAGCCTACGATGTCAAGTACAGCGACTTCGATATCGACGAGCGCTTCAGACCCGCATGGGAGCATTTCGGATTCTTCAAGCTGGAGTCGCATGTTGATCACCCGATCATGCGCGCGTACTCCATGGCGAACTATCCGTCAGAGAAGGGCATCATCATGCTTGATGTCCGTATCGCGACCCCTCCGCGCGGCAAGAACGTTCCGACCGGCCAGATGTCCTCTTACATCTGGTCTCTGAAGCCCGGCGACAAGGTCACCATCTCCGGACCGTTCGGCGAATTCTTCGCGCGCGACACCGAGAACGAGATGGTCTTCATCGGCGGCGGCGCCGGAATGGCTCCGATGCGCTCGCACATCTTCGATCAGCTCAAGCGTCTCCACACCAAGCGCAAGATCAGCTTCTGGTACGGCGCGCGCTCGCTCTCCGAGATGTTCTATACCGACGACTTCAACAAGCTTGCCGAGGAGTTCCCGAACTTCACCTGGCACGTTGCGCTGTCCGATCCTCAGCCTGAGGACAAGTGGACCGGCCCTACCGGATTCATCAGTGACGTTCTCTGCGAGATGTATCTGAAGAACCACAAGAATCCTGAGGACTGTGAGTACTACATGTGCGGACCTCCGATGATGAGCAAGGCGGCTGTCAAGATGCTGCACAGCCTTGGCGTTGAGGATGACAACATTCTCTACGATAACTTCGGCGGTTAATCAGACACTCAGGTCTGATAGATAAAGCGGGCCGCGGGTTGGAAATGCTCCTTCCCGCGGCTTTTTCGTCACTGCGGCAGGGCATTTCAGGATTTGCGGAACTGTAGGCGCCTGCCTGATCACTGCTCAGCTGCGCAGCGCTTCAGCATCTTCCATCCCGAAAGGCGTATATTTTCTGAAATGACAGCCGCCGGGGCGGGAGCTCAGGCAGGGGCAGCGCCAAAACGTGACATTGCCCGCGCGGCTTCTCTCCTCTGCTTGATGTGCCTTGGTGAATGGGGTATTTTGTGCACAGCGGCTCTAAGACGCGCCTGCCGCTCCAGGCGGAGAGCCTTGCGGCGGCCATCCGGCGCGCTCCGGGGAGGTTTTATGAAAAAATGCAGATTTTGGTTCCTGACACCGGGAATAATGTCGAAGGCCGCCGTAGCGGCCATGCTCTCGCTCTCATGCCTTGCCCTTGCCTCCTGCGGTGACGGCGGCAAGGAGCTGCTCTCAGGCGAGCTCACCTCTGACGGCTCCATGAACATCGGCGGGACGACCGTCAGCGTCCATAAGGGGATAGTGAGGGCAGGGCGCGTCTCGTACGGCCTGGTGCCCAGCGGCTCCAGAGTTTTTGCCAAGAAGATGAATGACGGCTCAGTACTCATCACGGTGAACGGCGAGCGCCGCTATCCCGAGACGCAGAAGGTCAATACCGGCCGGGGCGGCACGCTGCCTCAGCCGAAGCTGATGGGAAAATGATTTTCTGCAAGCGGTTTTTTCAGAGGATAAAACAATGAACAGGCTTTTCTGCCTCCTCATCATCGGAGGCGCAGTCTCTCTCGCCGGATGCACGGCATCATCGACAACGGCCGGACAGGTCAGCATGTTCGAGGACGGGGAGATCACGGGAGCTACCATGATCGACATGAAGACCAGGAAGTATGACTCCTTCAGGAACTCGGTCCTCGGCAGCATCGGCGGCGCAATTCTCGGAAACCTCATAGGCGGCCACACCGGCTCGACCGTTGCCGGGGCAGGCCTCGGCTTTCTTGCCGGCAATGCCGGAACCGAGCTCGCGAACCGCACCGGCGACGGGCTCAGGCTCGAGGTCATGACGGAGAACGGATCCTATATGCTTGACGAGCCTTTCTCCTGCGATCTGAAGCCCGGGACCAGGATCCGCGTGATCCAGGGCGGCGAGGGGGCTGACGTGCAGGTCTGGAGGGACGGCGCCTTCAGGACTCCGACTGAGACCGGCGAGAGTGACTGCCCCTCGTACTATAAGAAGGTCAGGACCGGCATGGCCGGGACCAGCTCCCACAGAAAGCCCCATTCTGCCGACTACGATGACTGACCATATCCTCATTTTATAGGGAAGACGACACTGACTGCCCGGTGAATTTCACTATCGGGCTAGAGTGAAATCATGTAGCGATCCAGTTCACAAAAAATGTTCATATTCGGCAAACACGTAATTTTCTAGTATAATTAAATTATTTACTACCTGTCAATCC
>JAEEGJ010012095.1_pt1 | contig 21531 bp, 24 predicted proteins | sample 8958761 | NCBI WGS metagenome assembly JAEEGJ01 (sample SAMN16246546, study PRJNA631951) | gut metagenome | biome: gut microbiome; feature: rumen; material: RS-attached | host: Bos | place: Iran: Karaj | collected 2018-10
CTTGAGGGCCTGCCCCACTGTGATGTTGGCCTTGATGGCGATGTAGCGCGGGGTCATCAATCCTGCAGCATCGTCCTCGTCGAACTTGAGCAGGAAGATCATCTCCTTCTTAACGTCATCGGAGAGGTTTTCCCATACAGACTTGCGCACATCTGGGGATGCAGACTGGATGATATCGACCAGGTCGTCCGGCTCCATCTCCTTGAGAAGCTGCTTTATACCGCTGATTCCGCCGTCGGTAAGGCCCCGGATAATATCCTCCTGGTCCTTGGCAGAGAGGGAGTCCATCAGGTCTATCTTCATATCAAGGGGGAGGTTGCGGAATATGATCTTCTCTTCTTCTTCAGACAGGTCATCCCAGTTCTCAATAAGGTCCTGGGTGGAGATATCCTTCAGGTTCTTCTTGAGCTCTGCGGGATTGAGCATCTGCAGATATTCTTTTATGGATTCCAGTGTGGTCATACGTAAATGATTTCCCTCTCAAGCTGGAAGCCAGTGGCCTCCTTGACCCGAACCTGTATCAGAGTGACCAGGTCTTTCACATCCTGCGCAGTGGCGTTGCCACAGTTCACTATTATATTCGCGTGGTGCTCAGATATCTTGGCACCTCCGATAGTATACCCTCTTAGGCCCAGATTGTCTATTATCTTGCCTGAAGGAAGTCCGAAAGCCCTGTTGTTCTTGAACACCGAGCCGGCACATGGGTATGCAAAGTGCCCCTTGCTCCTTCTGTCGGCCTCGTAGCCCTCCATCTCCTTGCCGAGGGCCTCGGCATTGCCACTGGTGGTGGCAAAGACGCCCTCAAGGATGATGCCGCCATTGGTCTGGAACGGGCTTTTCTTGTAGTCAAAGCCGCCTTCGGCGGTCTCCAAGGTGCATATATTGCCGTCGCCATCCAGGTACACCGTCGCCTTGAGGGCGTCGGAGATGGAGGCGTTGTAGCACCGGGCGTTCATATAGATGGCGCCGCCGGTGCTGCCAGGCATGGAGTAGAAGTACTGGAGTCCTGCCCTGCCCGCCTGGGATGCAAACCCTGCTACATCGCTGATGGCAGCACCGCAGCCGGCGTGGAGCAGCCCATTGGTTTCCATGAATATTTGGTTTAAGCCTTCGGTGGCGATAACAACGCCGTCGTAGCCTGCATCGGGGAAGAGCACGTTGGCGCCGCCCCCCAGGATAAAGCACGCCAGGCCGGCTTGGTTTGCGGCTGCTCTGGCCTTCTGCAGCGCTTCGATATCCTTAGGAATGACAAAGTACTTGGCTGGCCCGCCGATCCTGAATGTGGTGTGGTCTGCCATTCTCTCCTGAGTCAGTACTTTTGCGTTGATTCCTTCGAAAAGTCCTTTATCCATGCCTTAATGATACTTTTTTTATCCCACTGCTTCAACCATATCTATTAAAAAAATATTCTCTGATATATAATGAGATATGTTTTCGTTCAAGCGCTGCAGCGTACCAGATTGCACAAACTTCATCTTTGATGGCACAGACCGGTGCTTAAAGCACAGCCTGGACTTTCAGAAAGCTGCCGAGGAAGCCCTAAAATACATAAAGGAGAAAAATGTGGTCCGGGACCTGTGCTTCGAGGGTCTTGCCTTCGATAACTTCTCCTTTCAGGGCAAAGTGCTCCACTCCTGCTTCTTCAAAGGGTGCACCTTCATCAACTGCACCTTTGAGGAGACTACAATAAGGCAATGCTTCTTCGATTTTTCCACCTTCAAGGGGTGCACTTTCAAGAACGCCCGGGTAAAGCAGAGCTCCTTCGCCGTCTCCACCTTTGAATGGAACAAGATAAACGCAAGCGAGATCTTCCACTCAAACTTTAACGGAAGCACCATACTTAACTGCAACTTCAGCGACAACGACTTCTACTTCTCATCCTTCCTCAATGCCCAGCTTAGGAGCATAGACTTCAGCAACTGCAACATAAAGAAGGCCAGCTTTGTATTCTCCAAGCTTGAGAGCATAAACTTCAAGAACTCCAATGTGCAGGAAGCCCTGTTCGAAGTGACTGGAGCTCTCCATGGCTGATGAGAGAGGCAGCTGGAAGTGGCAGCTGGCCCACCGCATAACCACTGTGGATGAGCTTTCCAAACTGATAACCCTGACCTCTGAAGAGAAAGCCGACATTGCCCAGAGCCTTGCCCTTTTTCGCATGGCCATCACCCCATACTACGCCTCACTTATGTCCAAGGATGACCCACGCTGCCCCATCCGCATGCAGATGATTCCCTCTGCTTTTGAGCGAATCCGGGGCGAATTCGACCTGGACGACCCGCTTGGGGAGATAAAGTACAACCCGGCCCCGAATGTGGTGCGCCGCTACCCCGACCGTGCCCTGCTCCTGGTGACCATGCAATGTGCCTCCTACTGCCGACACTGCACCAGGCGCCGGGTTGTGGGGAGCACCGACTGTACCATCTCGGATGCGCAGCTTAAGGCGGCACTGGACTACATAGAAAGAACCCCTGAGATACGGGACGTGCTCATCTCCGGCGGCGACCCTTTCATACTGGAGACCAGCGTGCTGGAGGATATAATCGCCAAAGTCCGGGCCATAAAGCATGTGGAGGTGATCCGCATAGGAACCCGGGTGCCGGTGGTGCTCCCCATGCGCATAGACAAAGAGCTTACCGACATGCTCAAAAAATATCATCCCATCTGGGTGAACACCCACTTCAACCACCCCAAGGAGCTGACCCCAGAGGCACTGGAGGCCTGCGAAAAGCTGGTGGATGCAGGAATCCCAGTAGGTAACCAGACCGTGCTCCTCAAGGGGATTAACGACGATGCAGAGACCCTAAAAACGCTGTTCCTTGGCCTTGTGAAGCACCGGGTGCGCCCCTACTATCTCTTCCAGTGCGACCTGAGTGTGGGAATAAGCCACTTCCGCACCCCGGTGGAGAAAGGGATAGAGATAATGCACAGCCTCACCAGCTCCATATCGGGCTATGCTGTGCCCAAGTATGCCATAGACCTGCCTGTGGGCGGGGGCAAGGTGACACTGGGCTACAACTATGTGGTCTCCAAGGAGGACAAGGAGCTGGTGCTGGAGAACTACCTGGGAAAGCTTTACCGCTACCCTGTCCAGTAGTTTATGGTTGAAATCAAGTCCCCGTTGCTATATAATTAAAATGATGGTTTCCAGATTCAAAGCTGTCCTTTTGATTATGCTTCTCATACTGCTTTCCGGCATTCCGGCCTCTGCACAGAGCACAGCTGCAGACCGCTTCAAGAAACGGCTGGACGGAGCCTGGGTCAAGAAGGAGAAGGACAAATCCTCCACTATCATAAACTTCAACTACTCATCAAACGATATAATCATGTTCAACGATGCCCAGGGAGTGCAGGAAGTCTATCTCTGCTCCCAGTTCAGCCCGACAGTCCGGGAGAACACCTGGTATATGCTGGGAACCAACGATATGGTGCCATTCATCAAGATGAACATAACTGTACGTCTTGAGTCTGAGAATGTATGCCATTTCTCGGTAAGGGAAGAAGGAATCAAGAATGAGGAGGTCATCTGGACCGGCAGGTATGAGCGGATGACAGAATACGGCGAGAAGAAGGCACCAAAGGCAGAGGAGAAGCAGTTTGTCCTGGACGGCAAGTACGAGAACGACACCATGACACTGGTTTTCTCCAGACAGCACTTTGAGCTGACCGACGAGAAAGGGCTCCACTCCGGACTTGCAGCCCTCTACGACTTCGGCGATATCTCTATCCTGGAGCTCCGCTATCTGGGCAAGGAAGGCAAGCTTGAGAACCTGCTCCAGTACAGGTTCGAGCACACCATAACCGAGACTGACGACTCCATTTTAGTCGATATAAACATGACACCAGGCAAAATAAAAATCCACGGCTTCAAGATGTCGGGAGAGAACACAATTAAACTGACACAGAAGATAGCTAAAGAGAAAACAGAGTAAGTTACATCCGCATAGGAACGCCGGATTTGGCCAGATAATCCTTTATTCCACGCACAGTATAATCACCGTAATGCACCATCGATGCGATAAGTGCGGCATCGGCATTGCCATGCTTGAACACATCCTCCAGGTGCTCAGGACGCCCCGCACCGCCGGATGCCACCACAGGCACACCCACATTGTCAGCTATAAGCTTGGTAAAGTTAATCTCGTAGCCGTTCTTGGTACCGTCCGCATCTATGGAGTTGAGGACAAACTCGCCTGCACCCAGCTTCTCGGCCTGCTTAGCCCAGGCCAGGGCATCCAGGTCGGTGGCGGTGCGGCCGCCGTTTATGAAGACCCGGTAGCCTGATGGCATATCGGGATCCCGGGCTGCATCCATGCCCACCACTATGCACTGGCGGCCGAAGATGGAGGCCCCCTCTTCTATTATGGCCGGGTTCTTCACAGCCTGGGAGTTGACGCTTATCTTCTCGGCACCGGCCAGGAGCACACGCCGCATATCGGCCACGCTGGCAATGCCGCCGCCCACCGAGAACGGGATGAAGATGCGCTCGGCCACCCGCTCCACCACGTCGATCATAATGCCCCGCCTCTCGGCAGATGCAGTTATGTCGTAGAAGACCAGCTCGTCCACGCCGTCGTGGTAGTACTGCTCGGCCATCTCCACAGGGTCGCCGATATCTATATTTCCCTTGAATTTTATTCCTTTGGTCGTCTTTCCGTCCCGCACATCAAGGCAGATGATGATTCTTTTCTTAAACATACTAGGCCTCGCACTCGATGAAGTTCCGCATTATCTGTATTCCCACAGGACCCGATTTCTCGGGATGGAACTGGGCTGCCGACACATTGTCCCGGCTTATGATTGAGTAGAACGGCACCATGTACTCTGTCTGGGCTACGCCGTATTCAGGAGCTACCGAGGGGTAATAGGAATGGACAAAGTAGACATCGGGAGATGCGGGGATACCTTTCAAGAGAAAATGCTCCCTCACCTTGTCAAAGTTGTTCCACCCTATCTCCGGCACCTTGAGACCGCTGGAAGGAAAGCGTTTAACTGTACCTGGAATAAGCCCAAGACAATCCACATCCCCTTCTTCAGAGTGATCCAATATTATCTGGCAGCCAAGACAGATACCGAAAATCTGCTTGCCGCTCTTGGCAAAATCCTTCATCATACTGCCAAGCCCAGTCTTGTTCAGTTGTCCCATGGCATAGGCAGCCTCGCCCACTCCTGGGAACAGAAGCTTGTCGCATTTAATAAGCTCCTCAGCCCGGTCAGAAATTATGAAATCAGCCTTGAGAAACTGCAGCAGGTTCTGTATGCTCCGCAGGTTCCCGGCCTTGTAATCGACTACACCAGTCCTCATCTCTCGTCAAGCTCCGAAATAAAGTACTCAAACACCGGTCCGCCCTTCTCCTTGGGTATGATGACACCGCGGATCTGCACCTTCTCGGCGTTTGTGGAGACAGGCTTTCCTGTGTTGTATTCAGCAATCTCAACCTTCTTTATCAGGTTGTTCACAAAAAGCTTCACTATAGGCGATGCCACCCGGGCATCCTTCTCGGTGGAGAAGCATAGGTCAGAGTCCAGGGAATAGAAGCCGCTTGTTATGTTGGCCCACATGTACACCTGATAACGGCGCTTAAGCTTCAGATCCTCGATAGAGGGGTTGTCCCGGAACACAAATATGTCCTGGGTGTAGAGGCCATCCAGCTCGGAAACAAGATAGCTGGCAGGATCATAGGCAGCCAGAAGCTTCTGCATGTCATCCTCGGTATAGATGATGAGACCGGTGCTTGGTAAACAGTAGCCAGCCCCTGTCTCCCGGTCCGAGTAGTATTCAAAACCGTTCTCAGCCTTCTTCACAAAGCGGTTTTTCTTGGAATTGAAGTAGGTCTTGGCATGGAGCTTTGAGTAATCACCCTCCAGGAACACGGTCAGCTTGTCAGGAGTGACAAAGCAGCAGTAGATACGCTCTGTGTTCCTGATGACTGTGTCTGGAATGCCGTTCTTCTCGAACAGGTCGGCAAACACGCCGGGCAGCGCATCCACCCGGCCTGCCATATATGTGGAGCAGCCCCCCGGTATAAAGCCGGGCAGGGACGGCCCACGACCCTCTTTCTTGCCTGTGGTGGCACATCCGGCCAGTACAAGGCAAAGGAGAAGAGAGAATATTAATTTTTTGCAACTGCAACCATGCATGTGTAGTCGCCGCATTCGCATTCTGTCATGCCCTCAACTTTTTCCCAGTCAAGCTTCTCGGTAAGGGTCTCGGAAAGCAGGTACTCGCCGAATGCCTCAACAGCAGCCTTGATCTCCTCATTTCCATCCAGCTTGACGCTGATCCGGTCTGTAACCTGGAAACCAGCCTCTTTTCTCATGTTCTGGATGTTTCTGATAAGGTCGCGGATAATACCTTCCTGCTTGAGCTCCTGGGTGATTGTGGTGTCAAGACCGATTGTAAGGGAACCCTCGTTCATAACCTTCAGGTTGCCCTTCTCTGTTCTGGTGACAACAATCTCTTCCTTGGTGATGTCGTAGCTCTTACCGCCCACTTCGATTGCAAGTGTAGCACCATCCAGGAGGGATCTGATCTCATCGCCGCCGAACTTGCTGATGATATCGGCTCCGGCCTTCATATCCTTGCCCAGCTCTTTTCCGAGCACGCGGAAGTTGGCCTTGCAAGAGTACTCAACCAGGTCCTCCTCATTGTCACGGATGCTGATCTCCTTGACGTTGAGCTCCTCTGCGATGATGCTCTCCATCTCCTGCAGGATGACCTTCTCCACAGGATCCCTGGTAACCAGATAAGCTGACTTAAGCGGCTGCCGGGTCTTGATGTCGTGGGAGCTTCTGAGGGCTCTTCCCAGGGAGACTGCCTTGCGGGTAACCTCCATCTTCTTCTCAAGCTCCAGGTCGATCAGGCTCTCGTCTGCAACCGGGAAGTCGCACAGATGAACAGACTCAGGCATGTCAGGTGTGCGCAGGTTTCTGTAGATCTCATCGGTGATGAACGGAATTACAGGGCATGCAACCTTGATGAACTTCATCAGGACAGAGTACAGGGTCTGGTAAGCCTGCTCTTTGTCCAGGTCGCTCTCCGACTTCCAGAATCTTCTTCTGGAGCGGCGGACATACCAGTTGTTAAGGGCATCCAGGAAGTCAAGGAGAAGTCCATTTGCCTTCTGGATATTGTAAGCATCAAGGCTCTCGGTCACATTCTTGATCATGGACTCGGCCACGGAGAGGATCCATCTGTCCAGCGGATTCTTAGGATTCTCAGGTGCCTTGGTAACCTGAACCTTGTCGATATTTGCGTATGTGACAAAGAAGCTGTATGCGTTCCACAGAGGCAGGATAAGTGTCTTGAGCACCTCCTTTACACCCTTGTCGGAATAACGCAGGTCCTCAGCTCTTACTACAGCGGAGTTGACCAGGAAGAACCGGAGAGCATCGGCACCGAACTTATTGATTACCTCAACCGGGTCGGTGTAGTTGCGGAGGCTCTTGGACATCTTCCGTCCATCCTCTGCCAGAACAAGTCCGTTTACAACAACGTTCTTGAAGGCCGGTTTATCAAACAGGGCAGCGCCCAGGATTACCAGTGTATAGAACCATCCTCTGGTCTGGTCCAGTCCCTCGCAGATGAAGTCTGCCGGGAAGTGGGCTTCAAACCGCTCCTTGTTCTCGAACGGATAGTGCACCTGTGCATAAGGCATGGAGCCGGACTCGAACCAGCAGTCCAGTACTTCGGGGATTCTCTTCATTGTGCCGCCGCACTCGCAGCCCCAGGTGATGTCGTCCACAAAGTGCTTGTGCAGATCCACGCATTTTACGCCGGAAAGCTTCTCCAGCTCGGCCCTGCTTCCCACGCAGTGGGTCTTGCCGCACTTGTCGCACTTCCAGATTGGAATCGGGTTACCCCAGTATCTGTTTCTGGAGATAGCCCAGTCCCGTGCGCCCTCAAGCCACTTTCCGAAGCGGCCTTCCTTGAGGTGGGCAGGAACCCAGTTGATCTGGCTGTTGGCCTTGAGCATCTTGTCCTTGATCTTCTGCACATCAACAAACCAAGAGGAAATTGCTCTATAGATAAGCGGAGAATGGCATCTCCAGCAGTGAGGATAGTTATGCACATAGTTCTGGCGGAGAATCAGCTTGCCCTCAGCCTTGAGCCGGGCGATGATGTCCTTGTCGCAGTCCTTTACGAAGCGTCCCTGGTAGTCAGGTACATCTGCGGTGAACTTGCACTCTGCGTCAACAGGACAGATGACAGGAATGCCGGTTCCCTTAAGGGTGTTGTTATCGTCCTCACCGAAGCCGCTGGCTGTATGTACGATACCAGTACCATCCTCGGTAGTTACATATGCTGCAGGGAATACCCGGAATGCACCCTTCTCCTCGATGGATGCGAAGTAGTTGAACAGCGGCTCATAAGCCATGCCCACCAGCTCGCTTCCCTTCTTGGTCCAGAGTACCTGGTAGTCGCTTTCTTTCTTGTAATATGCTGCAAGCCGTGCCTGTGCCATGATGTAGCACTCGTTGCCGTCTTTAACCTTCACATAGTCGATGTCAGGGTTTACAGCCAGAGCCTGGTTGGATGGCAGTGTCCATGGGGTTGTGGTCCATGCCAGGAAGTATGTGTTCTCCTCCCCTTTCACCTTGAACTTGATGGTGATTGCAGGGTCTGTGTCCTCCTGGTAGCCACCCAGGTTCAGCTCGTGGTTGGAAAGTACAGTGGAACATCTCGGGCAGTATGGCAGGATGTAGAAGCCCTCGTAAATAAGGCCCTTGTCCCACAGCTGCTTGACTACCCACCAGATTGACTCCATGTAGTCCGGGTTCATGGTCTTGTAGTCGTTGTCAAAATCGACCCAGCGGCCCATTCTGGTCACAGTCTTGCGCCATTCGCTGGTGTAGCGGAGCACGATCTTGCGGCAGGCCTCGTTGAACTTGGCGATACCGTAGTCCTCAATCTCCTTCTTTCCAGAGATCTTCAGCTCCTTCTCCATTTCGTACTCTACAGGAAGTCCGTGGCAGTCCCATCCGAAGCGGCGGTCCACCAGCTTTCCCTTCATGGTCATATATCTTGGGTAAATATCTTTGATTGTACCAGGAACAAAGTGTCCAAAGTGCGGAAGTCCGGTGGCAAACGGAGGGCCGTCGTAGAATACATATTCATCAGCTCCTTCCCGCTGCTTCAGGGATTTCTTGAAAATATCATTCTCTTCCCAGAACTTGAGGACTCCTTCCTCCATCTTAGGAAAATCAACTTTTGGATCTACAGGGTTGTACAAAATATCCTCCAAATTATCAATAAAGAATAATTAAATATATAGCGTATAAAAGATATTTGCAATATAATAGACTTGTATTTTAGGTAGAATGATAGGATAATGAATTATGATTGACGACATTCTGATACTTGCAGGGGGCTCTGGAACACGGCTCTGGCCCGCATCCCTCTCCAGGTTTCCTAAGCAGTATATAAAAGTGAAGGGAGATGATTCCCTCCTGGCCCTCACCATCAAGCGTTCGCTGGCGCTGAACCCTGCGGGGAAGATTTACATCATATCCCTCAAAAGCCAGATGGATGAGCTTATAAAGGAGTGCGCCCCCTTCGCAAGTACCGGGAAGATTGTGATCATTCCTGAACCTGCAGCACGGAACACTGCACCGGCCATCGGTATTGCAGTAAGAGCTCTCGAGCTTATGGGAAAAGCTGATAATTCCCTTCTGGTGCTCCCCGCCGACCACATGATTGAGAACATTGATAAATTCAGAGCCTGCGTGGAGAAGGCTGATGTCCTTTCCCGAATGGGACACCTGGTGACCTTCGGCATCCAGCCCCTCTACCCCGAGACAGGCTACGGCTACATCGAGCAGGGAGAGCCCAAGGCTACCGGCTATATAGTCAAATCCTTCCGGGAAAAACCCGACCTGGAGACTGCCAAAAAGTTCCTGGCTGACGGGAATTATCTGTGGAACTCCGGCATGTTCTGCTTTACCGGCAAAACATACTGGAACCAGCTTTCTGAGCATTCAAAGGAGATGGCTGATGCAATCGGCACCGTTAAGGCTACCGGCGAATATACTAAAGATGGCATCCAGATCCTGATGGATACAGAAGAAGTGGCAGAGGCCTACACAAAGTCGCCTGCCAATTCAATAGACTATGCGGTGATGGAGAAAAGCTCCCTCTCTGCTGTGGTTTCCGCTGACTTCGACTGGAACGACATAGGCAGCTGGGATCAGTTCGAGACCCTGCTGAAAGAGCAGGATGCGAAGGATGTGTACCAGACCGGATGTAAGAATACCACTGTGTTCTCGGACATTCCGGTGGCGCTGTGCGATGTTGAGGAAATAACTGTGGTGATAAAGAACGGCAAGGCATTGATCTGCAAAAAGGGCTCTTCCCAGAAAGTGAAGGAAGTGCGGAAGCAGATTGAGGATGCCGGCAGAAAAGAGCTGCTTTAAGGAGTGATTTGTGTCAAAATTTGCAGAAATACCAATGAGGAATGTGGGACCGATCAAAATAAAAGGAGCGGTTGAGGGAGATATCTCTGTACCGCTGGCCACCCTTGAGACACCCCTCTGGTTCTCGGTGGGACGGGGAGCCAAGGTGAGCCACCAGTGCGGCGGCATAACCACTACCCTGCTGGACAGCCGGATGACCCGGAGCATCATACTGGAGGCCCCGGATGCTGCCACTGCCCTGTCCGATGCCCAGAAGATAGCAGCCTCCAAGGAGGAGCTCCAGAAAGTTGTTTCCGAAAGCTCCCACATCGCAAAGCTCCTGGACATCAACTGGCAGATTGCCGCAAACCTCATATACCTACGCCTCGAGTTCTTCACCGGCGATGCATCGGGCCACAACATGGCCACCAATGCAGCCGACAAGCTTTTCGCCTATATACTTGATAAATTCCCGGAGCTTTCCTACTGCTCCATCTCAGGCAACTACTGCTGTGACAAGAAGGTGTCGGCAGTGAACAGCATCCTGGGCCGGGGCCGCAGCGTCATAGCCGAGATCACAATACCCCGGGCTGTCTGCGAGGAATACCTGCACACAACACCTGAGAAAATCGCAGACATAAACACAAAGAAGAACCTGCTGGGTTCCATACTCGCAGGCAGCCTCAGGAGCGCCAATGCCCACTACGCCAACATGCTTTTGGCCTTCTATCTGGCCACTGGGCAGGATGCGGCAAACATCGTTGAGGGCTCCCAGGGCATCACATTCGCAGAAGTAAAGGATGACAGCCTCTACCTTTCCTGCACCCTGCCAAACATCATCGTGGGAAGCGTGGGCAATGGCAAGAATGCCCCGTACGCCGAGGAAAACCTGGAGAAACTGGGGTGCAAGGAAGAGCGCGGCCCCGGAGCCAACGGAGACCGGCTGGCAGCAATCTGCGCCGCCACTGTGCTTTGCGGAGAGCTTTCACTCCTGGCAGCCGAGACCAATCCCGGCGAGCTTATGAAGGCTCACATCAGAATAGAGAGAGGTAAGAAATGAGCGTTGCCAAGCGCAAGGATGCACACATAGAACAGTGTCTCAAAGACCCTGATATCGACAGAAGAGATTCAGGTTTCGATAACGTACAGCTTATCCACAGAGCCCTGCCGGAATTAGATTTCGACAAGGTGGACACCAGCATCACATTCCTGGGCAAAAAGCTCTCCTTCCCTTTCATGCTCAGCGCAATGACAGGCGGCACAAGCAAGGAGACCTTGACCATAAACCGGAACCTGGCACAGGCTGCCGAGGAGTGCAAGGTTGCATTCGCAGTGGGAAGCCAGCGTGTCATGTTCGAGGACAAGAAGGCAGAGAAAAGCTTTAAGCTCCGGGAGTTTGCCCCATCAATCCCGCTCATCGCAAACCTGGGGGCAGTACAGCTCAACTACGGCTTCGGAATCAAGGAGTGCAGGAAGGCAGTGGAGGTGCTTGACGCCGACGCCCTCTTCCTCCACCTTAATCCTCTGCAGGAAGTGATCCAGAAAGGTGGCAACCGGAACTTCGCATACCTTGCGGACAAGATAAAGAGCATACGGGCCAAGCTTGAGGTGCCCCTGATGATAAAGGAGACAGGCTGCGGAATGTCAGAAGATGACTACCAGCTTTTAATAAACTGCGGAATCAAGTATATTGATGTTGCAGGACGGGGCGGCACCTCATGGAGCAGGATTGAGCATCTGTGCAATAAAGATGACGGCTCCTGCGGTCTTGCATTCCAGGACTGGGGGCTCACCACAGTGGAGAGCCTTGAGGAGGCTGAGCCATTCAGGGACAAGCTGTACCTGATCGCAGGGGGCGGCATAAGGTCGGGCATAGACCTGGCAAAGGCCATAGGGCTTGGAGCACAGATGGGAAGCGCCGCACTGCCGTTCCTTAAGGCAGCCCTTGATAGCAAGGATGCAGTCGTGAAACTGATAGAGAAATACAGGGAAGAGTTCAAGATTGCTCTTTTCCTGACAGGAGGATGGGATGATAAGCACCGGAATTGATGATATATCTCTATACACATCAGGCTTCTGCCTTGATATGCACATCCTCTCTGAGAAGCGCAATATTGAGTACAGCAAATATACCGAGGGAATCGGCATTGAGCGGATAAGCATCCCTGCCCCGGATGAGGATATCATAACCCTGGCGGCCAATGCGGCCCTGCCTGTTGTGGAACGCTGCGACAAGACCAAGATAGGAACACTGCTCTTCGCAACCGAAAGCGGCGTGGACCAGTCCAAGTCTGCGGCTGTGTTCGTACACCGGCTTCTGGGCCTTCCATCCACCTGCCGCACAGTGGAGATGAAGCAGGCATGCTACTCCTCCACAGCCGCAGTGCAGGCCGCTTGTGCCCTGGTTGCCCGAAATCCTAAGAAGACTGTGCTTGTGATCACCGCCGATGTGGCCCACTACCCGCTGGAGAGCCCGGGCGAGGCAACCCAGGGCTGCGGTGCCGTGGCTATGCTCATAACAGAGAATCCTAGAATACTGGAAATACAGCCCGAGAGCGGCTGCTGCAGCGCAGACTCCTGGGATTTCTGGCGGCCCAACTACAGCAATTACCCGCTGTATGACGGCAAATTCTCAATGATAAATTATGTGAAGACCTGCAAGGGAGCCTGGAAGGAACTGTCCGAAATAAGAGGGCTTGCCTTTGACCAGGTTGACTGGTTCTGCTATCACCTCCCCTTCTCAACTATGGGACTCAAAGCCCACCTCAAGCTGGCAAGGGAGGCAGGAAGCCAGAAAAGCGCTGTGGAGCTTGAGAACCAGCTTGCCCCTATCATCCATTACTGCAAGGTGATAGGAAACTGCTACTCCGCATCGCTCTACTTCGCACTCTGCTCGCTTCTGGACAATGCACCGGAGCGGCTTGAGAACAAGCTGGTGGCCCTCTTTGCATACGGCTCCGGATGCTCAGGTGAATTCTACACCGGCACATTCCAGCCCGGCTACAAGAAATATATCCGCACCGACATAAACAAGAAGCTTATCAAAGGCCGGAAGGAGATAGATTTCGAGACCTACCTCAAGTTCCACAAGGCTGCAGATCCTATTGGAGAAAGCAGAGATTTCACAACACCTGAGATGACAGAAGGTGCGTTCCGGTTCTGCGGAATAAAAGAACACTGCAGGATATATGAGCCATGCTCAAAGAATGTACTGTAAAGGTTCCGGGCAAAGTCATAATCACAGGGGAGCACTCTGTCCTCCAGGGATGCCCTGCCATAGCAGTGGCCTGTTCGAAGTACATCTTCAACCACCTTACAGCAAACGATAAGAACACAATAAAGTTCATAGACAAGGAGCCCCAGCCGCCAGTCGCATACAAGCTCTTAAACCAGGCGGCCGACGAGTTCAGGAAGCTCTTTCCGCTGGAAAGCGGCGTCACCATGGAGTTCTCCTCCACCCTGCCCATAGGCTCGGGGATGGGAAGCTCTGCCGCCGTTGCCTCTTCTGTCTTCGCAGGGCTCTGCATGATGACAGAGAACAAGGTTGCCCCCGAAGTGATGCTGGATGCCATAAAGCGGTGCGAGAACATAATACACGGCACATCCAGCGGTCTTGACCCAGCGGCTGTAATCTACGGCGGTATGGTGAAGAAGCAGGGTGGAGCCATTTCCCCTAAGCCGCTTACTAAAGCACTTGAGTTCTACATCGTGGACACCGGCCGCCCCTCCTGCACCACCGGCGAGGCCGTGGCAGAGGCAAAGAAGCACTTTACACCGGCTCTGGTAGCCCAGTTTACACAGGTGTCTGAAAACATAGAGCGCCACCTGGAGAGCGCCGACCTGGCCTCGCTCATCTCCGATGTGCAGACCAACGGTAAACTGCTGGAGGCCATCGGCGTTGTACCTCCTATGGTGCAGGAGTTTGCCGCCAAGGCCGAGGCGCTGGGCATGGGCTTCAAGATAAGCGGCGCAGGTGCAGTGTGCGGCAATGCAGGTGGCATCGGCCTCCTGTTCATGACCCCCGATAAACAGAGCATGGCACAGGAACTGTGCAGAAGCTACGGCTACAAGCTTTCACCAATGAGCATCCACACAGGAGGCCTCCCATGCCTTGCATAAAAGTAAGCGCCCCCGGCTCCCTCATGATAACAGGCGAACACGCAGTGCTGCACGGAAAGCCGGCGGCTGCCTGCGCCATCGACAAACGGATATACCTGTACTTAGAGCCCAGGCCCGACCGAACAGTGCATATAGAGTCCCCCCTCGGCAAGCTGGATACCACACTGGATGCCCTGCCGGCCGAAAGCCAATTCAAGTTTATAATAGAAGCAATTCGGCAGAGCGGCATCACCACAGGTGTCGATATCAAAACAGAGTCGGAGTTCTCCTCCACCGTGGGCCTGGGCTCCTCGGCCGCAGTCACAGTTTGCATCTGCATGGCCCTGAATGCGCTCCTCAAAAAAGAAGTGTCAAAGGAAGATCTCTTCCGCCAGTGCTACAGCGTGGTCCACGGTGTGCAGAAGACAGGAAGCGGATGCGACCTGGCAGCCTCCATCTACGGCGGTATCATCGGCATGCAGAGCAAAGATGGAGAGTATACTCCATACAAGCTGAATTGTTCCATCTTCCCTGACATCGACCTCTACTACTGCGGCTATAAGATGAAGACACCAGACGTCATCGCCCTGGTCAACCAGAAGGCACAGGCAGAGCCTGCCAAATACGAAAAGCTCTACACCTACATGGGCCTTGTGGCAGACCAGACCATAAAGGCGCTGGAAGCCAGCAACCGCCAGATGACCGGCAACCTCTTCAACAAATATCAGCAGCTAATGGAAGAGCTGGGGGTATGCGACACTACCCTTAAGGATATAGTCACACAGATGCAGAACTCACCAGAGGTGCTGGGAGCCAAGATATCAGGATCTGGTCTGGGCGACTGCGTAATGAGTCTTGGAATCCCCGCAAATAAGCTGGAAGGATACCTCAACATACCAGTGAAAATCACTGACCAAGGAGCTACTCTATGTTGACTAGAAGCGAATTTGCAAAGCGCATCCTGAGAGGCCACACACCATCACTCAAGGACAAGGCCACAGCTTTTGCGCCGGCCAACATAGCTTTAGTCAAATACTGGGGCAAGCGTGATGAGGAGCTGAACCTGCCTGTCACCGACAGTCTCTCCATAGACCTGGGAACGCTGGGGACAACAACCACAGTGGAGCTAGCAGACCGCGATATCGTCATACTGAATGGAACACAGCTTGCAGGCGATGACAAGTTCGCATCCAAGGTCATCAACTTCGTGAACCTGTTCAGATGTGCTTTTAGCCAGAAAGGCCAAGAACTGCCAGCCCTCAAGATCACCACCGAGAACAACATACCCACAGGCGCAGGCGTGGCATCGTCGGCATCAGGCTTTGCGGCATTGACAAAGGCGCTGGACACATTCTTCTCTCTCGGGCTGGCAGGCCGGGAGCTTTCCCTCTTGGCCAACCTGGGGAGCGGCAGCGCCTCCAGAAGCATATTCACAGGCTTTGTCTACCGGCACGCCGGCACAGATCCGGAGGGCATGGACTCATACTCCGAGTCACTCCCCTTCTCCTGGCCCGATCTCAGGATCGGCCTGGTAACTGTGTCCGAGAAGGCCAAGCGGGTCAGCTCCCGGGACGGTATGAAGCGCACAGTGGAGACATCACCTCTCTACAAGGTATGGCCACAGCAGGTGCAGAACGATATGGCCAAAATGCTCAAGGCAATAAAAGAGAATGACTTCGAACTGTTGGGCTCCACCGCCGAAGCCAACGCCCTTGCCATGCACACCTGTATGCGGGCTGCAACCCCTCCCCTCAACTACTTCGAGCCGGAGACCGAGGCCATCATCAAGAAAGTGCAGGCTCTCCGCAAAGGCGGACTGCCCCTCTACCTGACCATCGACGCCGGTCCAAATGTCAAACTCCTTTTCCTGGACAAGGATAAAGAAACCATAAAAACAGAATTCAACAATGTGAGGTTTGTATGAAAAAGTTATTTGTCATCTTATTAGTTTTTACTGTTTCATTCAGTTCATTCGCACAGAGCGCGGCATCCACCGGCCTTACCGACAGCGATGTAAAATCGTTCTGCAAGAACTTCAGCACCATAAAAGCTGAGCTGGATAAATTGGGCGTAGACGTGCAGGACACCGACAGCCTTGCAGGTGCAGAGAGCGCAAAAGCAAAAGCACTCAGCATACTCAACAAGAACGGAGTTTCAGGCAACAACGCTTTTGAGAAAGTGAAAGCCATCGGATTCGGATATGCCATAGAAAGCTTCGAGGCATCCCTTGCAGCCGACCCACAGGCAGCCAAGATGATCCAGAGCATGGGAGTTGACCCTATAGCAGATGTCCGCACCCAAGTCGCACCCAACGACCTCAAGGTGGTCAAGAACCATTACCCGGAGCTCCAGAAAGCTTTCGAGGAAGATGATGACTCCCCTTCCACATCCCAAAGTGACAGCACCGACAGCTACGACATGGCAGCCCTGCAGCAGTACCAGAACATTCTCTCCGCATCAGGCATGACTTATATGGATCCCGAGGAGAAGGCAAAGCAGGACGTGCTCAAGAAATATGATGTGAAGAAAAAGTTCAATGTAGTCAGGGATAATTCAGGTGGAGAATATATTCTGGTCCGCCCTTCTGATATCACATTCGCAAACAGCACCGAGGCAGATATTTACGCAGATAGCTATGAAGGTGTAAGCGGACACTGGTCTATGACCTCCAGCTTCGGCTATCTTGGCACCCACAATAACAACAAGCCGTTCTATACCTGGGGATTGGGCGGAATCCTCTATTATGAGAAGTTCCCTGTTGATTATGAGGGCGGCGCTCCGGACAAGTTCATAGAAGATGCTGATGTGACCCCGGACCTTGCCAAGAAAGCAATTCTGCAGATGTACAGAGACTGAGTGGGAGAAATATGGACGAAGAACATAAAATTGAAAACAAAGAAATAGATGCAGAAAAAACAATCGTAAGAGAAGAACCTGCTAAAACTGTAAATCTTACTGGAATAATATTTTTATTAATACTAATTTTTATATGCAATGGGTACATTTGTCTTAATATTATAAGGCAAACTAATTCTAATAAAGGCATTGATTCTACACATAGAGTTCTTTTAGTTAGTATGGAAGATGATATTTCAAGTTCAAAAGCATCTGATCAAGTTCAAGTAAAAAATGCTTTAAACAATGGAGGAATGATTCGAATTAAAGATTCAAATGATGGTTATAAAAGCGCATTTGGAAATGAATTCGGGAAATATGGGGCCTTAGATTCATCTGGTTCATACTATACAACAGGAGCCGTATTAAACTATATAGCAAGCCGTGGCTGGACTTTGATACAGGCTCCATCAAGTGGTTTGAGCAGTACATATTACTTTATAAAATGAGGAATGCATGAAAAAATTATTCCTACTTCTATTGATTATCTTTTGTGTAACAACGGTACACGCAAAGTCCCCTAAAAAATATGTAGAAAAGAAATATGGTTCTATGGCTGTATTTTTTGATGAAGATATTGATGACCAACTCGATAACGATAAAATCGGCCCGAGAAGCCCAATTTTTTTCTTTAATTCTACAAATCATGACATTTCTTTTGAATTTCATGAAATAAAAACATCGTTTGGTAATGTCACTTCTGATAAGATTTTTCCGTTAAGAGGAAGAAATTCAAAAATAACAATTGGAGCAAATCAGTATTTGGATACATCAACTACCCTAGAAGATATAGAACATATTGCTTTTGTTTTTTCAGAAAAAGTTTATAAAATATATGTCTATCCTGAAAATAGAAATCAATTTTTTATCCAAGAAACAAATACTTATTCTTTAGTTTTTGAATTTGCTGATGAATAAAACTTAGAGGCACTAAATGGGTTGTGGTAAAGTTATCCTATGCATTATATTTCCTCCGCTGGCAGTTTTAGACTGCGGATGCGGAGCAATCATACTCACTACCATTCTAACAGTTGTAGGCTGGGTCCCTGGCGTAATAGCTGCAATTATCTTCAACAACAATAACGGGAACTAATCCTTGCCGTGTATAAAGAAATCCCTTAAAAACCTGAATTGGAAGCTGTATGTTTCTCTTCTGATCATGGGATTATGCCCTACTCTTTACACAACGCTGAGAGTTTTTTTCTTAGGGCAGTTCCCTGGCGACTGGGTTTTCTCAATTGCCGGCCAGCTTTCCTGGATAAACCTGATCTATGAGATTCTGAATGAGGCAATTATTCTTCCCCTGTATTTCTTCATGGGGAATAGTGTCAGCGACAAGAGAGAATATACAAACAAAATAAAGACAGGTCTCATCATTTCCTTCAGTGTCTATGCTGTCTGCTCCATCTTTATCTTCTGCTTTGCAGACTCACTCTTATCTGCGATGGCCACCAGCAGGGAAATCATTGCACAATCTGCCGTTTACATACGGATTGAAAGCATAGCGAACATTTTCTCGCTTCTGAGCAGTTTCCTTCTTGTTTGCCTTGTGACGCTGGGGAAATCAAAATATGTATATATTCTAACCGGTACAAGACTTGCATTGTGCATTCTGTGCGACACTTTCTTTATTTCTTCATTACCGATTTCTGCCAATTTAGGAGTAAACGGAATCGGGTACAGCAATATCATCGTGTGCCTTATTCTGTTCATAGTCTCTTCAATCCTGCTCCACAAAGAAGGGTGTCCTCTTTTCAGCAGAGGAAAGCTCTCCTTTGCCTGGGCAAAAGTCTTTGTCAGAATCGGTGGTATATCTGGGACCGAATCATTTGTAAGGAATATTGCCTACATGCTTATGATCAGCAGGATGGTCAATATGGTGAATGAGCAGGGAACATACTGGGTCGCAAACACGTTCATCTGGGGCTGGCTCCTGCTCCCTATAAATCAGCTTGGAGAACTTATAAAACAGGAAGTTGGAACAGATGAGAAGGCTGTCAAGAACAATACAGTCGGGTATCTCGCCGTCACTGCAGGCATCTGCCTCTTATGGGTTGTGACAATCCCTCTCTGGAAAGGCTTCATGGCACATGTACTTCAGTTCTCCGATGTTGACAAGCTGTATAACCTTGTCAAACTTCTTCTTGGCTACTATGTTCTGTATGCGGTTCAGAATGTCTTTGATAGTGAATTCTATGGCCTTGGGAAAACAAATTATTTGCTTTTTGAGTCCTTGGTGACAAATATTTTTTATTACGGTACAGTATTTGTCCTGTATTCAGTCGGGATATGGGTACCATCTCTGATGGGAATAGCCCTGCTGTTCGGTCTAGGGAACGCCTTTGACAGCATTGTTTCAGGCGGAGCATTCGCCTACCTGTTGAAGAAAAAGGGAATTAACATCATAATTGAATAACAAATACAAGGAGAACGCATATGTTAACAGAAAAACTGGTTAAATATTACAGACAGGTGGCAAACATCTTCTGCTGGGCCTTCCTCATCATCGCCGCATTGAGCGGAGCTGGCACAGGCTATGAGAAATGGGGGTTCATGGGGTTCTTGATAGGCGGAGCAGGCGGCCTCTTCCTTGCATTCATGATTGAGCTCTTCATCATCCCGCCCATCTTGGTGCTCTTCGAGATCAACGACAAACTGGATGATATCAGAAAATAAATGGCAAGCTCACAAGATTACTGCGACTTCGTTCTAGACCAGCTCTCACTCCTGCAGGGCGTCACATCCCGCAAGATGATGGGCGAATATGTCCTCTATTACAAGGGCAAGGTGTTCGGTGGCATCTATGATGACCGATTCCTTGTCAAGGTGACTCCAAGTTCCAAGGCCCTAATGCCCGATGCACCGCTGGAAATACCCTACCCAGGTGGCAAGAAAATGCTTCTAGTAGAAGATATAGACAACCGGGAATTCCTTAAAGAGCTTGTAGAAACGATGTTTCCAGAGCTCCCCAAAACAAAATAAAACTTTTCCTTGACTTCTGAATATACATTGTATATACTCAAGTATAGGAGAAAAAAATGAAAGCTGTAGTTCAGAAATGGGGAAATAGCTTAGGACTTCGAATCCCTTCCATCTGGGCCAAGGATAACGAAGTAAAAAGCGGCAACCAGGTAGAACTCATTGTAGAAAAAGGCAGAATAATTATTCTACCTCAAAAAAAATCCCTTGATGAAATGCTGGAGAAGATAACTTCAGAGAATATGCACTCTGAGATCAAGACTGGCCCTGCTGCAGGAAACGAGGAATGGTAAAATCTAAATATGTGCCTGATAAGGGCGATCTGGTTTGGCTGGATTTCAATCCTCAGCTTGGACATGAACAGAAAGGACGCAGACCAGCCCTCTGTATCTCTCAGAAGAAGTATAATCAAAAAACTAATCTTGCCTTGTTCTGCCCTATCACAAGCCAGATAAAAGGCTATCCTTTTGAGGTTGTCCTTGAAAAGCATTCAATAACTGGATGCATCCTAAGCGATCAGGTTAAAAATTTTGACTGGTGGGAAAGAAATTGCACTTTTATAGAAAAGGCTGCAGAAGAAGAAATAGATTCAGTAATTGAAAATATAAAGCTGCTTATTGAATAAAAAAGGAGTACACTTTTAAAAGACTATGACTTCTGATGAAATAATCCCTGTATGCATGGGAACAAGAAGCAAAAACCCGGTGGCAATATTCCGGAAGCTGACAGCTCTCCCCTTCTGCCATATCCATGGGCCGGAGCACCATATTCTGGTGGGTTCCGCACTTCTTACCGCTTACAAGAACGCCGGTGGCGACATTGATCTTAAGCCAGCCCTCATGGAGATGATCAAGAGGGGCAGCAACGTTCCAGGCATGGCATGTGGCCTCTGGGGAGCCTGCGGTGCAGGTATCAGTTCAGGCATCTTTATCTCAATCATCACAGACTCAGGTCCATTGACCCAGAAACCTATGGGACTTTCCAACCTGATGACATCCAGCTCCCTGGCAAAAATAGGAACTATCGGAGGCCCGCGGTGCTGCAAGCGGGATTCTTTCCTTTCTATCCTCTCTGCCATCGACTTTGTGAAGGAACACTTCGGGATCGAGATGGTGAAGGAAGAGATAAAGTGTGAGTTCTCGCCACAGAACAGCCAGTGCATAAAGACCA
>JAEEGJ010012096.1_pt1 | contig 21527 bp, 15 predicted proteins | sample 8958761 | NCBI WGS metagenome assembly JAEEGJ01 (sample SAMN16246546, study PRJNA631951) | gut metagenome | biome: gut microbiome; feature: rumen; material: RS-attached | host: Bos | place: Iran: Karaj | collected 2018-10
CCTTGGAATGCAATTTTTTTCATGAGAAGAAAGATAGTAAACAGTGATTAGTGGTTAGGATTGCAAATTAAAAGTGGCTAGTGGTTGGTGGTTAGTGGTTAGGATTTATGAATTAAGAATTAAAAATTAAGAATAAAAATTTCTTTTTTAATTTTTCATCTTTAATTTTTCATTTTATTATCCTGTTTACTGCATACTGTTTACTAACCACTTATAATATTCCTGCATACTAACCACTTCTACTTGAACCGCCTTGCGCCCTTGTACTTGGAAGACCAGTATTTATCGTCCATGGAAGTGATGACGACTCCATCGCTAGTACTTGCGTGGATGAACCGGTTGCCTTTCAGGTAAATTCCGACGTGGCTGATTTTCCAAAAGTTCCCGAAAAAGACAAGGTCGCCTTCTTGCAATTTTGTGCGCCTGATGGAATAACCGCGTCCGTCGTCGTAAATACGTTGTGCGTTATGGTCCAGCGAAATTCCGTAAAAGCCCTTATAAACTTGCATCACGTATCCAGAACAATCTGTTTTCTTTTTGCTGGCGGCTCCATAGACGTACTTTGCCCCGAGCCATTCCTTGGCGTATTTTTCAAGATTCGTAGGCCTTGCGGCGGGTTTCGTTTCTTTTTTGGGCTTGGATGCTGCGTCAACTTTTTGGGCAGTTTTTTTTGTGGATGGACTGTCTGCAATTTTTTCAGTAGCTTTTGTGCTGTCTTGCTTTTGAACTTGTTCTCCAGAAGTTTTCTGTTCCTTGTTTCCTGTCGAATCGCTTGCCGCTATGGCTGTTTGCTTTTTTGAAACTTGCGATGTGGAATCTTCTGTGTTCGTCTTTTTAGTGTTTGCGACATTGATGGAGTCTGCATCTGTAGCCTTCGAACTTCCTGTCTTCGAGGCGGCTGCAAGTTTTTCTTCTATCACTAATTCTTCTTGCGGATTGACGGCGGTGGTATCGACTTTTGCGGGGGCTTTTTTGGCGACTCTGTATCGTTTGTAAGTGCCGCTCTTTCTGTCGTATCCGGGGCGTACAGGAAAAGCACAGCTTGAGAGCATTCCCAAGCTGCATGCAATAACAATTCCCATAATAAGGCGATTACCAAAAGCCATCAGACATAATTTAATTAATTATGGCTTTGGAGAATAATTTTTAGCCTAAAAATCCGTGCGGCTTGAATCCGAGACCTTTCACGAGTTCGAAATCCTTGCAGCTGTTGACTCCTGCGGTGGTGAGCATATCGTCCGTGATGGCGGCATTCGCACCACTCTTGAATGCCCGCTTGCCGTCGTCGCCAAGTACGCCGCGACCGCCCGCAAGACGGATGAACGCCTTCGGGTTGATGAACCGGTAAATCGCCACGATGCGGCAGAATTCATCGTTTGTGAGCTTCGGGAGGTTCTCGTAGGGCGTGCCCGGGATGGCGTTCAGCACGTTCACCGGGGTCGATTTGACTCCAAGTGCGCGGAGGTCGAGACACATGTCGATGCGGTCTTCCATCGTTTCGCCGAGACCCATGATGCCGCCGCTGCAAATTTCGAGGCCTGCCGCAAGGGCGTTCTGGAGCGCTCCAATCTTGTCGTCATAGGTGTGCGTCGTGCAAACGTCCGCAAAGTGGCGGCGGTACGTTTCCAAGTTGTTGTGGAAGCGGGTGAGGCCAGCTTCCTTGAGCTTGTCGAACTGTTCGCGATTCAAAAGCCCAGCCGAAAGGCAAACTGAAAGCTTCGTCTCTTTTTTTAGGCGGCGGATGGCTTCGCTAATTTGTTCTACATCGCGGTTCGAAAGCGTACGGCCCGAAGTCACGATGGAGTAACGCGGAATGCCTGCCGCTTCTTTCTTCTTCGCGTCGGCAACGATTTCGTCGGCGCTGAGCAACTTGTATTCGGGCGCACCGGTGTGGTAGTAGCTGCTCTGGGCGCAGTACTTGCAATTTTCGGAGCAGCGACCGCTGCGGGCGTTCACGATGGAACAAAAATCAAAATCATCGCCGTGGATTTTTTCACGGATTTCATCGGCGGCTTTCGTGAGTTCGTCGAGGTCTTCATTGAGCAGTCGAATCGCCTCGTCGCGAGTGATTTCGTAACCGCCGAGGACTTTTTCCTTGAGTTCTTGTACGAAAGACATTTGCAACTCCTTGTAAAACGAGTCCAAATATAGTTTTTTAACTGAAAATTTGAAAAAGTGCGGATTTTTACGTGAATATTTGGCAAAAATGCTTTTTTTTACGTAAAATCTTTAATAAACTAACAGCTTTTGCACCGAAAAACGCATTTATTGTTTTTCTCCCCTAATTATGGGGTAGGGTATGGCAAAATTTTTGAAAATTTCGTTTTAAAACGCTATTGTTTTATACAAAATAATGCCGCCGCATGCAGAACGATTTTATGATACTTGTTCGTTCGCCAAAAAAATGATAAACAAAAACCCGGCGGTAAAGCCGGGCGGAGGTCTCCGTAATAGAGACGTGCGTGAAGTCTTCGCTATGCTCTTGCGGCGAGTTCTTCGGGCGTTCTCATGAGAATGTCCCAGTCACCGCGCTTGATTATCTTGTACGCATAACCTTGTTCGGTAAGGAACAGTTGGCGGTTCATCGCAAATTCCTGTTCCTTGGAGTCCTGCGTCACGATGCTGTAGAAGTGTGCGGCTCCGCCGTCGCTCTTGGGACGGAGTACGCGGCCAAGGCGCTGTGCTTCTTCCTGGCGGCTTCCGAACGTACCGGAAATCTGGATGAGCACGTTTGCATCGGGAAGGTCGATGGCGAAGTTACCGACTTTCGAAACCATCAAGTTCTTTTGTGCGCCAGAGCGGAATGCGCCGTAGAGCTTTTCGCGTTCCTTGTTCGGAGTCTTGCCGGTAATCAGCGGAATCTGCAAGTCATCAGAGAGCGCTTCGAGCTGGTCGATGTACTGGCCGATGATAAGCACGCGGTCGTCGGGTTTGCTGAAATGCTTGAGCAAACGTTCGACGATGTCCGTCTTTTCGGGGTTCGTGCTCGCGAGTGTAATCTTTTCGCGGACCGGAGCCAACGCATACTTCATCTTGAGTTCCGGATCCATCGGGATGCGGATTTCGTTACAGTCGGCGGTGGCAATCCAGCCCTGTGCTTCCAAAATGCGCCACGGGATATCGAACTTTTTCGGTCCGATCAAGCTGAAAACTTCGGTTTCTTTATGGTCTTCGCGGACGAGCGTTGCCGTGAGGCCGAGGCGGCGGGTGGCCTGCATTTCGGTACTCAAGCGGAACACCGGAGCGGGGAGCAAGTGGACTTCGTCATAAATCATGAGTCCCCACTTTTCCTGGCTAAAGAGCGGGAAGTTGGCGAGTTCCTTCTTGACTTCTTCTTCCGTCATTTCCGGTTCTTTGACTTCCTTGTCGTCATCGCCCTTCTTGGCGCGCTTGCGTTGCGTCAAGATCTGGTACGTGGCGACCGTGACCGGGCCGATTTCCTTGACTTCGCCGGAGTATTCCTTCACTTGGTCGAGCGTGAGGTTCGTCTTGTCGCAAATTTCGCGGATCCACTGGCGTGAAGACGAAATGTTCGGCGTGAGAATTAAGGTTTTAGTTTGTATTAACGCCATCGTTGCAAGTCCGATAACGGTCTTACCGGAACCGCAAGGGAGCACGATAACGCCGGAACCGCCCTTTTCGCTGCCGCTCGCGTAGAACACTTGGGCGGCATCTCTCTGGTAATCGCGGAGCGTGAACGGCTTGCCGGAAACGGTTGTTTCGCGGAGCTTGATGGGGAGCGGGTCGCCAACGGTGTAGCCGGCGAGGTCTTCGACCGGGAAGCCCGAATTGGTCAGCACCATCTTGAGGTGGCCGCGACGTTCCGGATCGACCACGACATGCGTATCGTCAATATACTCGATGATGAACGGTTCCACGTCCCTCAATTTGCAGATTTCGAGGAACATGATTTTGTCGTCGGATTCCATCAACAGGCGGTCGTCTTCTTTCTTCAAACGAAGAAGGCCGTAGCGAGCCATGTAGTCTTCGATCTCGGTGACGACAGTTGGCGGTATGGGGTAGCGGCTCTGGCTTTCCAAGCGTTCAAGAACTTCGGGAGCGCGCAGCCCTGTAGCAGCAGCGTTCCACAAGCTCAAATGAGAAATCTTATAAGTGTGCAAGTGCTCCGGACTTTTGACAAGTTCTGTAAAGGGGGCGATTGCATCACGTGCGGTGGTATAGTTCGGGTTATCGACCTCGACCATAATTTCGAGGTTGCTTTGTACAATGATTGCGCCATTCGGATTCATAGGGCGACAAATTTAGTTAATTTAGGCGGATTTCGCAAGACTCGTGTTTTTGCTTAAAATCTTACATTTAGGTTTTTAGGGATTAGGTTTTAGGTATTAGGTTGTAGGGGGGAGGGATTAGTAGATGGAACTGCAGGGTATGAGGCCGCTCGTAAACTCGCTCTGGGCGATGGGCACGCTCGTAAACTCGCTTTGGGCGATGCGCACGACTGCTTCGGGACAGTACTCGTTACAGATACGGCACCAATCGCATTTCACTGCCTACTTGTAAATTCGCTACGCTCATTTACCAAATACTAGGCTCGGAAATGTCGGTGCGAACTCCGCCGCTTCTCTCGCCTTACGTATTTGTCCTACTTCCTGCTGCCTACTAAACACACCTCACACCTCAGAGGGGCGTAAGCCCCGTGCCCACACCCCAAAGCAGCCGAAGGCTGCGACCCCATACCTCATTGTAGGTAATAGGTTTTAGGTATTAGGTTGTAGGGGGGAGGGATTAGACTGTAAACAGGATTATAAAATGAAGAATGAAAAATTAAAGATGAAAAATTAAAAATGAATTCTTAATTCTTAAATCCTAACCACTAACCACCAACCACTAATCACTAACCACCAACCACTAACCACCAACCACTAACCACTAGCATTTCCTATTACAATAACCTCATATCCCACACCCCAAAGCAGCCGAAGGCTGCGACCCCATACCTCACTGTAGGGATTAGGTAAATAATCGTGGCTTCGCCACTTTTTAAAGACGAGCGAAGCTCGTGATACTTTTCCTACGACCTAAAAACCTGTAACCTAATACCTACTAAAAAAACTCCCCGGATTTGCATCCGAGGAGTCTTTCGAGCCACCCAGCAGATTTGAACTGCCGACCTGCTGATTACGAATCAGCTGCTCTACCAGCTGAGCTAGAGTGGCGAACGCGGACAAATATAGTAAAACAATGAAATCCTGTCAAGATTTACTGACAACTTTTATTTTTTTTTCTAAAATTGTCTTACGAAAAATTTTAACATGGAAGCTCAATAATGGCTAACGAATCTAATAACAATAATTCTGAACTTAAGGCGTTCTTTGTCAAGCACGGTACAACTATCGTTGTGGCGTTCGTCGTTCTCGTTGCAATCATTGCGGGAATCATCCAGTTCAAGGAGGCTCGCAAGGCCGCTGCCGCTGAACAGAGCGAACTCATCGGTGTGGGCTTGACTTATCTCTATGCAGGCGAAAAGGACAGCGCCTTGGTCGAATTCGAAGGGAAGATTGCTTCTGGCAAGCTTGAAGGCCTTGCCCTTGCAAAGGCTTCTCTCCTTGCAGGTAACATCAAGTTCGAAAAGAAGGATTTGGATGGTGCTGCAATCCTCTTCCAGAAGTCCCTTGACAACGCTGGTTCTGTCGCTCTCGTGCGTTCGGCTGCCATGCACGGTCTTGCCGCAGTGAAGATGGAAAAGGGCGACTTCTCCGCCGCCGCGAATTTCCTCGAAAAGTACATTGCCGAATTTGGCAAGCGTACAGGCGACCTGGAAGACCGCTACCAGAAGGACGAACCGGCAGACGAGGTCCCGATGGTTGCCGATGCTATGTGGAAGCTCACGCTCGTGTATCAGCAGCTCGGTGCAAGCGACAAGGCCAAGGCTACCGCCGAACACCTTCTCAAGGTCTATGGCGACAACCGCGTTTATGCGGACAAGGCTAAAAAGTTTATCGCCGCTCTTTAATTGCGATTTTTCGGAATTGAGGCTCGTCTCCATTTTGGGGACGGGCTTTTTTTATACATGGGCATTATTGTACAACATAATGGGAAAAATTCATGAAATTTTAAAGCTGCGTATCAAGAGTGGACTGGAAAAATGAACAAATTGAATGATGAGGAACTGGAAAAAGTCACCAGAATTGAGACTAAAAAATTTCAGATAATGGTGGATCTGTCGCTAAAGATTGTTGTGAAAGTGAAATAAGTAGGCGATGAGCCAGAAAATGTCGTTAATTGCGGTTGACGCTCCCTAGCGGAGCGTTTTCTTTTTAAAACGTTAATTATTATCTTTAAAAATAGAATGTGGCGAAAAAAAAAACATTTTTTTGTGCCGTTTCTAATGGCCTTGTGCTCAGTTTTTTCTGTGCTTTTTTTTAGTGCATGTGAAAACGGTACGGAATCGGATGAGTCTGTTGCTTTTTCCGACGAACAAAGCTCATCGTTCAATGAGCAAGGATCATCGTCAAAGAAACAAAGTTCATCTTCTAAGAAACTAAGTTCATCGTCAAAGAAACAAAGTTCTTCGTCCAATAAACAAAGCTCATCGTCAAAGAAGCTTTTCCCAGATTCGTTGACGCCCAACGATAAAGAATATCCGTATGCAGGTATTCCTCGCATTGTCATAGAAACTGAGGAACGGAAAGAAGTGAATAGCCTTAAAACGGAAATTCCGGCTAAGTTGCAAATATGGGATAAAAAGGCCGAGAGCGAAGTTTTTGATTTGACAATCCGTGGGCGAGGGAACACTTCCTGGGAACTTATGCCTAAGAAGAGTTATAAAATTGAATTTGCTAAAAAACAGTCCTTATTGGGAATGCCAAAGGATAAGGATTGGGCGCTTATAGCTAATTATGCGGACAAATCGTTGATACGGAATTATATAGCATATAGTTTGTCAACATCGCTGGGAGCTTCTTACGCTCCTCGCTGTGCTTTTGCTGAATTGTACTTGAATGGTGAATATTTAGGTGTATATCTTTTGTCGGAAACGATAAAAATTGCAGAAAAGCGGGTGAACATTCCGAAAGATGATAATTCGTACATTGTGGAGTTCGATGTCAAGTTGCGAAAGGGGGAACAGGCGGTTTATTCCCATGTTATAAATGATAAAAAGTTTAAAGTCCATGATCCTAAAAATGCCTCAGAAGCCGTTTTGGACACACTGCGGCGTTTTATTGAGGATGTTGAAAATTTTTTAAAAGAAATGAGTGAAAAAGAGAAAAATGAAATAGAAAAATGGTTTGATGTCGAAGAAAGCATAAAGCATTACTGGGTTCAGGAAATTACGAAAAATCCCGATGGCGGTTATTTTACAAGTATTTACTTTACTTGGGTGAAAGGAGGCAAGTTAAAAATGGGTCCCGTATGGGATTTTGATTTGGCTTTTGGAAACTCTACGAATGAAAGCGTAAACCCGATTGACAATTTAATGATTCGTCTGTGCTCTTGGAACAAGTATTTGTTCAGGGATTCTTTGTACAAGGCGAAAACTAAGGCTTTTTGGCAAGAAAATGAAAAGTTGATTCTCGATTACTTAGATACTATGGAATCTATGAAAAAACGGCTGGATAAGCCTGCTTTGAATAATTTTAAACGTTGGAATATTTTGCCGGATACTTCTGGTGCATGGCATCCAAAGCATTTTGAAAAGTATGGTGATGCTGTTGATGATTTGAAGGATTGGCTTTCACAGAGACTAAAATGGATTGGCGCTCAAAAAATGAATTGAAATTTTTTGGGGGCGATATTTTTTTTTCACTTTAGGACGTTAATAAGGTATATTCATTTTATAACCTTAAACCGGGGGGATTTTCCATGAAAAAAATTTTTTGGGTAACAATTGTTGCCTCATTTACATTTTCGTTGACTGCTTGTGGAGGGGACTCCGTTGATAAAGTGGTCGATGATATAGTTGATACAGGCATTAAATGCTTTAAAAAGGAATACGACAAGAAAAAATGTGATGAACTGGATAAAGAAATCACTGCACGTGCCGAAAAATTCAGCAAGGAAGAACAGGACGAAATAAAACAAAAGGCCACTAAACGACTTGAGGCTGAAGTACCGACGCTGTTGAAAGAAATGTGGAAGAAGAAATAATCTGTCCGCAACTTAAATTGCCAATGCCCAGCCGATGGCAAACAGCGTGTAATAAGCGAGAATCCAGAAAATATCTGTAATTTCGGTAGGCGCTCCCCAGCGGAGCGTCTTCTTTTGGGGGATGAATCCGCAGAAAATGCCTGCGATGAATCCGTACAAGTGCCCGAGAATGTCGGCGTTTTCGCCAAGGCCTAAAAACACGGCGAGCGAGGCTGCACCGCAGAGCGGCGCGAATCGGCGGAGCATGCCGTGCGTTTCGCGAGGCATGAGGCGGAATTCGATAACGGCGAGGCAGCCAATGACTGCAAATACGAATCCTGAAAAGCCGAGTGAACGGAAGTTTGTCTGTACCGTGAGAGCGACGAAGAAATTAGCAACCGCAGCACCAACGGCGAGGAACGGCACTAGCTTTGCAAGCGAGATGCGGTAGTGCAGAAGGCTCAGGGCGAGGTATCCCGAGACGAGATTTCCGGCGAGATGGCGAGCGTCTCCGTGGAGCGTCATGGCGGTGATGGTGCGCCACCATTCTCCACGCAGGATTTTAGAGGCATCGGCGATGCCTGCGTTGTGCATTTGAATGAAAGCGTCCGAAAAGTCTAATAACGTACAAACGATAGGAATGAGGAGGACCCACAGCGGCTGAAAACTGAATTTTAGCGGTAGGGCGGGGACTTCGTTACGGGGCGGATTTTCATAATGGTAAAGGCGAATTTGGAATTGCGCTGCACGCCGCTTGTCCGGCTCGACGAAAATTTGGAACGGCCCTTCTTCGGAACGTTCGATGCGGTGCGAGATTCCTTGCGATAAAAGGACGAGGCTTTCGTCGCGGATTTGTTTGAATGCTCCTTCGCTGATGCGGATGTCGGAAGGCTGTTCGGGCTCGTCGTTTTGTTCGATGGAAGATTGAGCGGACTCTTGATTTGTCGGCAAGATTGCGTTTGGGCCAACGGCGCGAGACTCTTCGTCAAGTATATCTGTAACTGGCCTGCGGCGAATCATCGGCGACATAAAACGGGGCATGGCTACCTTCCTTTTGCATCGTTAGTAAAAACGGACATTCTATTCTCACTGTTTTTGTTTAAAAGCAAACCGCGTGCCAAAAAGGGAAATCTGCTCAAAAAAGTAAAAATTCACTAAAAACCAAAAACAATAGGTTCCTCACTTATTCAAAAGATAACATGCAAATGTTTCAAAAGCAAATGATTAAAGCATTTTTTTGAAACTCTGTCAGAATATCTGAGCTGCCGAGGTGAGGGCGAACTTTCCGGTGGCTGTTTCGCATTCAGCACGGACGTATGCAAAGTCGAACGTGGCAATTGGAATGTCGGCGTGGTCGGGGGCGGCGACGAGGCTTCCGATTAAAACTTCTTCGTCGGGAGCGAGTTTTCCGTTGGTGAGCATGCGGCGACCGTAAATGCGGATGTAGCGGAATCCGCCGCCGGTTTCTTTGTTGCTGCGGGCGTGGAACATGATTCCGTTGTGGTCGCGTTCCCACCACAAGGCAGGGCCGTCCGTGATGTAGCAATTGTCGGCAGCGAAGGCTGCGTTAATGACATCGAGAGAGAGTGAATGCGTAAGGTGACCCAGCCCTTCGGCAAGCTCAGGGACCTGGGGTGGGGTGACAGAATCGTTATGTGGATCCCCTCCCGTTGGTCGAGGATGACGCATTAACGGAGATTTCTGACTAACATCTCTTTCGTCTTTGCTCTCCGAGCCTAGACTGGTCGGCTCAGCAATGGGCCTGCAAGCAGTCCCGCTGCACTCGCCTCTCTCGTCTCTCGTCTGTAGGGCTTCGCCCGTTCTCTCGTCTAACCTAATCACCGTGCGGACATTGCCGAAAATGTGTGCTCTTGTGTGCTTGAGCGAGATAAGCGGCAAGTCAACGGCGGTCATGCTGTTCAAATCGCCGTGAGCGTCGTTTCCGCCGATGGGCAGCAAGTAATTGCCTTTGCCTAACTCGTTTATCCAAAATTCTCGACCGAGCTTGAAACCTTCGTCGCGGCTACCGTTCCAAAACTGGAGCCCGCGAATAGCGTGATTTTTTTTTGCACTTTTGTTCGTTATGTTTAAGTCTTCGGGTTTCCAGTAACCTCTGCGGAAAATGAACTTTTCCAAGAGTCCCATTTGCTGGAAGGGGTGTGCTGCAAAGCAGTGGGCATCGGTATCGTTCAGAATTTGCTTGATGCTACGCGTGGGCCTGTTTTCGAGCCAGTAGCGTCCGCAGTCGCCAAGCCCCGGGAGGTAGCCGTCGGGTGCAAGGACTGTCACGTGGACGTTTTCGCCTTTGCTGTTCCCGGCGGAGACTTCTTCACCGGCGAGCAGGAGTGGCATCGGTTTTCCATTTTCGTCTTTGTTCGGTAGTGCCGCAATTTCCTCACGCAGTTTCTGGAATCTCGGGACGGGCGACTGCGCTTCTTTGGTGTAGTCTTCTTGCGTGAACGCGAAATCGTAAGCATGATCGGTGCAGCTCACAAAGTCAAGGCCGACCGCCTTGGCTGCTTGCTGCAAGACTTCGGGAGTCGCCCCGTATTCCACGTGGTCTGCGGAATAGTGTGTGTGGCAGTGCATTTCGCCGGCAACGTAGCCGGGAGCGATTGGCGGAAATTCGTTCAAGACTTTAAAGCGGAGCGGAGATTGCTGGAGTCGCGGCAAGTTCCAGCGTTCGAATGTTTGCGTCTTGCCGTCGCGTTCTACAGTCAGCTTGCAATGGGCCTCGTACGTGCCTGCGGGAATTTCGCCGAGCGGGAACGGGATGAACTGCATTTGTTCGTGAACGTCGAAATTCAAGTCCTTGCTGATGACGATTTCCGATGGCGGTGCTTCTTGTTGCTGCTCATTGTCAATAAACGATTGCGGAGCATTGTTTAAATCTTGTTGTGGCGCATCTTGTAATCGAAAATTTTGCGGCACATTCTTTAAATACATCCCGTCATATTCGTCGGTGCGTTTCAGAACAATTTCTGCGGTCTTGAGCGTTGTCGGGAATCGGTCTGCATCACGTATGACTATCCACAGCGTGGGTTCGATTCCCGGCACGAACTGGAACGGGGCGTCAAAAATGATTTCGGGCCATGGCTTGTAAAGGAGCGACCAGGGCAACTTGAATTTAAAATGCGTTTCGGCGTAACGCAGTTTTTCCCCTGGCAAAAAAATCATCAGTCCCCTTTGGATTTGACATCTGTTGCGGGTGCGGCTGTCGTGTCTTTTTCTGTCGTCGCTTTAACCGTCGTTTCCACCGGTTTTTCTTCGGGCTGTTTTGCAGGCGTGGCTGGGGCGGCGGGTGCAATCTTTGCTACGGGGGCTTTTGCTGTGGAATCTGCCGCAGTTTTTGCCGTGGAATCCGCCGCGACGTTCTTATTTAACGAATCCGCGACGTTCTTTACGGAATCTTTTGCAGCTCCCAGCGAATCTGCAACATTAACTTTTGTTGTGTCGGCTGCACTTGCGCTATCGGTGGCGATTTTTGCAGAATCCACGTTTGCGGTATCTTGTGCAGCGCTTGTTTTCGCGACAGCTTTCAAAGAATCTGCAAGATTTCCGAGGGAATTTTTGCGCTTTTTGGGCTTGTCGTCATCATCATCATCATCTTCTTCTTCATCGTCTTTAGGCTTTGGCTTGTTCCAGAATCCAAAAGTTCCCCTGATTTGCATTTGGAGCCCGCCCAAGTTCCATTTGGCTTTTTCGTCAGGACCACCATCGACGATGTCTGCGAATTTCTTGTTCGACTTTACGGAAATGGAGCTGAACCCTATATCCCCGTATAATTTAAAGTTCCCCCAGTTAGCAAAGAGGTAGCCCACGCTTACACCAAAACCAGCGCCGAGGAGTGGAGTCTCTGCATCTAGTTTACCCCAGGTGGTGTAAATCTCAGTCCCTGGCAATACCCAGTACCACCGCACAGATACGCTGAAAAGCCCGCCCGTGCTAAGCGTGATAAAATTCTTGGGCAACGCGAACCGGTATTCGAGGAAAAGCGGAACGCCTTGGAGCGTATATTCGTAACTGTGCGTGCCGCTTTTGCGGTCCGTCAAGACGACCGATTCGTTGTCGTAAATAAAACCTATTCCCGTGCTGAGAAAGTGGTCTTCCATGAACTGCCACTGGATTCCTGCGGTAATCGGGAAGCAAAAATTCACCTTCTGGAAATCTTGCTTGGCAACGTTCAATGATTCTGCGTCGTTGATGGCTTCCGCCTTAAAATTGTAATAGAGGGAATCTATCGCGTTCTGAAAATACTCGCGTTCGGTGAAGCTCAAAAAAGAGATAGAAGGCTGCACAAAGACAGACAGGATGGAATAGTCGTGGTCCAGTTTTTCTTCACTGGCGGCAAAGGCTACTGTAGATATCAGCAGTGATGCGACTAACGAGAAAAGTATGTTTCTGGACTTGGACTTCATCCGACGCCTAGTTCACCATGTTCTTTTCTTCTTTCTGGATGCGTTTCTTTTCGGCTTCCTTCTTCAGGCGTGCTTCGTAAGTCTCTTCGGCCTTCGCGATTTTTTCTTCGGCCTTTTTGACTCGCTTTTGTACGTCTGCGTTGTCGGTCGCTTCGTTCTGGGCTATGGCGAGGTACTCTCTTGCAGGTTCAAACTGGTCCAAGTCCGTGTATGCATCCGAAATCATGAATAGCACTTCTTGGCGGCGTTTGGCTTTCGGGTATGTTTCCAAAAACTCCTTGAAATAAATGACTGCGGCCTGCGGCTTTTCCATGCGCAAGTAGAGGCGGCCCGTCTGGAATTCCTTTTCTGCCACGCGATCCACGAGATTGTTGTAATAGTAGTTCACGGAGTCACGGAGCGGTGTACTCGGATGGTTTGCCAAGTAGCGTTCGAAATCCTTCATGGCGGTGGTCGTGTTCGATTCGTCGCGGTCAATCTTGTATTCCATGTTGTACGACGAGACCGCCTTGCGGAATTCGGCGGTTTCTGCAAACGGGGAACCGGGGAAGTTCACGATAAAGCTTCCGTATTCGCCTCGGGCTTCAATCCACTGCTCCAGGTTGAAGTGGCTTTCGGCAATCAAGAACTGGGCTTGTTCCATGTAGCCCGACCCGGCACAGGTAGAAAGAATTTCTTCTAGTTTTTCGACGGTTCTGCCGTACTTTTTGGCTTTGTAAAGTTCCTCCGCCACTTCGTAACGTTTCTTACACCAGTCGGTGTGTGTCATTTTTTCGTTCGAGGTCGAAGAACAACCTGTCATAGTTGCCATATAAAGGAAAAATGGAATGAACAGGGTACACTTGCAAATTTTTTTCATTTTTTTTCTTTGGTTAATTCTAACTTTCACGCTGTAAAGTAGAAAAAAACGACTCTAGAGAAAAATGATTTTAGTCCGCTATGTCTTGAAAGAGCTTATTGCCCCGTTTTTGGCATCGCTCTTTGGCATTACATTTTTGTTTGTTGTTGACTTTTTGGTCAAAATCTTGGATAATGTGTTGTCCAAGGGCTTGCCTGCATCCACGGTTATCGAAATTTTTGTGCTGAACCTCGCATGGATGCTTTCGCTCTCTATCCCGATGGCGGTGCTCGTCGCAAGCCTCATGACGTTTGGACGCATGTCCGGCGACCAGGAAATTACGGCGGTCAAGGCGGCAGGCATTTCTCCGTTGTCGCTGATGCGTCCGGTGCTGCTTGTGGCTCTATTGCTTTCCGTCTTGATGGTCGTGTTCAACAACTGGGTGCTTCCGGAGGCGAACCACCGTTCTGTTGAATTGATGAATGCCGTTTCTCGCAAGAAACCGCATGTATTCGTAGATGCCGGGCGCCTGATTACGCAGTTCCCGGGCGTACAGCTCTGGGTGAACCGCATCGACCCGGTTTCGGGAACGTTGTACGGAATCCAGATTTTTGAAATGGAAAAGAAGGGGGCTCCGCGAATCGTCTATGCCGACAGTGCCACGATGGATTACGTGGATAACGGGGCCACGCTCATGCTCCGCCTCCGCAGTGGCGAGACGCATCTCGTCGATCCAGACGATGAAGACAACTATTTCCGCATCCGTTTCTTCTCGCAGGACCTGGCCATGCAGAACGTCGATGACCGCTTGGAACGCCGTAGCAGAAGTTACAGGAGCGACCGCGAAATGCCTGTCGAAATGATGTGGGAAGTGGTGACGGATGCCCGTGAAAAGTACGATACTGCGGCGGTGCAGGCGAAAACCCGCCGCTTGCCGACGCTCCTTCGCATGCGTGAACTCGTCAATGGCGATACCATAGTCCCCAAAGAAGCACAATCGGTCTCTAAACTCGACTCTGTGCAGTTTATTCAGGGGCTGCGCAAGGTCCGCACCCAGGAAACTGCCTCGCTCCGCACGACAGAACGCATCTGGAGTCGCATGGAAAGCGAACTTAAGCGCGAAGCCCAATACATGGTCGAAATTCACAAAAAGTTCAGTACCGCATTCGCCTGCTTTATATTCATCTTGATTGGTGCTCCGCTTGGAATCATGGCCCGCAAGGGCGGCATCGGTACAGGTATCCTTTACAGCCTTGCGTTCTTTGTCATTTACTGGATTTGCTTGATTGGCGGCGAAAACCTCGCAGACCGCCTTATCGTTTCTCCGGAACTTGCTATGTGGATTTCGAATATCATCATCGGTGTGTTCGGCATACTCCTTACGCGTGCGATGATCCGTGACCGCTTCACAGGCGATTCTAAAATCAAGCGGTTCTTTAGAGCAGTGGGGCATTTCGTAGTCTTTAGGGCGATTGGCCGTCTATTCAAAAAAATCGCGGAGTTGTTCTGATGAAGTTCTCTCGTTACCTTATCTGGAACTTTCTGAAGATGTTCCTCATCGTGATTTGCGGTGCGGTCCTTATTTTTGTGGTTATTGACTTTGTCGGTAATATCAAGACATGGCTTGCCCGTGATATGAAGGCCGTGGGCGATTACTACTTGAGCTATCTCCCTTATATTTTGTATTTGATTACCCCGGTTGCCTTGTTTATTGCAGTCTTGGCCTCGGTCGGGAACATGGCGCGACATCTTGAAATGAGTGCTATGCAGAGTTCCGGACAGAGTCCGTTCAAGACTCTCCTCCCGATATTTTTCTTGGGCATTTTCATGTCGATCGGTTCTTACGAAATGAGCGAATATTGGCTTCCGGATGCAAACCACAAGCGTTTTGAAATCATGGAGACGAACGCCCAGAAACGCAAAAATCCGCGTATCAAGGAAAAACAGGACTTTATCTTTATCGACAGCGAAAAGAGCAGCTGGTTCTTTAAGTACTATTCAGGTACGAATAAACTAGGCCGAGATGTTGTTCTGCTTATCCGCGAGCATGGACGCTTGGTCGAACGTTACGATGTTCGTGCTATCCGTTGGATTGAAAAGGATTCAGTTAAGCATGATGGTTTCTGGAGATTCGAAAACGGTTACCACCGCGTGTTCAACAAGGATGGATCTGTCAATATTTTCCCCGTGAGGCATACCAGCATGAAGGGAAAAATAACGACGCACCCGAACGACTTGATTAACGAACGGCAACTTGCCGATGAAATGGATTCCAAGATGGTTAAGGCGCGAATTGACGTGTTGCGTCGATCGGGTGAAGAAACCCGCGCGATGGAGACCGCACTCCAGTTCAAGTATTCGGCGCACTGGATGAACTTGATTGTGCTATTGATCGGGGCGGCCCTTTGCCACCGGTATAGCCGTTCTGGGGGGCTTTCTCAGAAATTCGGTGTTGGCCTCTTGCTCGTTTTTAGCTATTATATTCTTGAGAGGATTGGACTTAAAATGGGTGAAAACGGAGCGCTGTCGCCATTCTGGGCAGCGTGGAACAGTCACTTCATTTATGCCGGTCTCGCGTTTGTAATGTTATATCGGTCTTTCCGCTTGTAGAGGGTTGTATGTCCGTAGCTGAAATTTTGTTTGTTGTTGCCGGTGCATTGCTTGGTCTTGCGTTTCAGGGGGGGATGTTCCTGTTCCTTATCCCGTTTGCTGTCGTCGCGTTTTGGCTTGCTATCATGAACCGTCCTAGCCTTCCGAGCGGCACGTCTGTTATTCCTGTCATCAAGAAAGGCGACAAGCGTTCTACGGCTCTTACGCCGGTCGTCTCTCCCGATATCCGCAATGAGTTTATAAACACTGTCAAAGTCGAGTCGAACGAACCGAATTCTTCTCTCCGCGTGAACCAAGTCTGGGAACGCGCCAACTCGGATGTTGATAAGGCCTTTGGCGATATTCTGCGTTGCCTGAAGGTGCTGATGCCGCAGGCGAACACGCTGACCATCTTTACGAATGGCGGCAATGTAAATGAATTTCGTTTGAGAACGTTCCAGAGCGATTTTCCGAACATCATCGACATGGGTGCGAAGATTACCGAGAACATGGGAATTTTGAGCAAATTGCTTCGCCCCGAAGTGAACCGCATTTTGGAAGGGGATTTGCTTGTCGGGAAGCGTCTCCCGTATTACATTGAAAATCGCATGATCCGCTCGTTGGTGGGTGTCCCGCTGTTGGACCGCGACGGAAGAAGGCTTGGCGCACTGATGGTCGATTCGCTGCACCCGAACGCGTTTACGGATGCCGAAGCGCATGCCTTGATGTACATCTCGCAGGCAATGTACACCGTAAGCTTCAAGAGTTTTGTTTCTGCCCAGAATTACATCGAGCAACAGCAATTTAGCACGCTTTACCGTTACCAACGCAAGTTCTTCCAGACGATGTCCGTGAAGGATATTTACAAGCAGATGTTCGAATACGTCAAGGAGAACATGCCGTTCGACCGCTTGACGATTCTCGCTCTCGACGACCCGAAGAAGGGTGTGGGACATGTCGTTTACTGCGTCGGTATGGATTCCGAACAATTTACTAATAAGAAGTTTACTTTGTCAGACAAGGGCCTTTTTGTGATGCCCTTGATGAACAAGCGTCCTATATTACGCGTTTTCAATTCGGGATTCGCCGATTACGTGCCGCGCTTGAACGATTCTGAAAAACGCAATATGGAACTGCGTCAGTTGTTCGTAATGCCGGTGGCGTCGGAACCCGATTCCAAGGTGGCAGAACTTGCTATTTGCCTTGAAAGCAGATTCACCAACCGCTACCAGGATCACGAAAAGAAACTGCTCAAGGCGTTTGCGGGCGTGGCAGGTTTTGCTTATGCACGCGCATGCCAGTTCGAAAAAGGCAAAGACCTTGCGACACGCGACCCTCTGACGGGACTCATGAACCGCGGAGCCTTGCGTGAATCGATGAGAACTGAAAAGATTCGTGCGGAACGCCAAAAGACGAATATCGGTGTGCTGATGATGGATATCGACCACTTTAAGAAGGTGAACGATACTTACGGCCACCCTGTGGGCGACCAAGTTATTAAGGGCATCGCCAATGTGATTAGCAATGAAATCCGTAAGGACATTGATATTGTCGGACGCTACGGCGGTGAAGAATTTGTCGTAGGGCTTGTCGATGTAACTCCGGAAGGCATGATCGAAACGGCTGAACGCATCCGCAAGTCGGTAGGCAAGCTGGAGTTCCCCATCCTCAAGCCGGAACCGCTCCGCGTGACGGTTAGCATCGGCGCGTACCTCGTGACTCCGGAATTTACGGACATGAAAAAAGCGGTCAGTAACGCGGACCAAGCACTTTACAAAGCAAAGGAAGGAGGCCGTAATCGCGTCGTGCAATTCGAAGATATTGAACCCGCAGCGGTGTGATGATAGTAGACGGTAGGCAGTAGACAGTAGGAAGTATTGCAAAATGAAAAGTCTTTTCTTGCTTGACGTTTCCGAAGTCGCTGTTATGTCATCCTTAGTGCAACGTGGAGAGACAACCTCAATCGGCGAGAGTCGCAGTCATAGTCATTCTCGACCGTTAGGGAGGGAATCCATACGGTTCTAATCGCTTTTTTATCAAGTCAAAGAGGTGAACTGACTTACAAAATGCTAAAGTCTAACGTCCATTGTCTACTGTTTACTAATCACTAACCACTTATATTAGACGAAAGAACGCGGCGAAGCCGCTATAGACGAGAGACGAAAGAAATTAAAAATGAAAAATGAAAAATTAAAAATGATTTTTTTATTCTTAACTTTTAACTTTTAATTCTTAATTCATAAATCCTAACCCCTAACCACTGTTTACTAACCACTAACCACTTCCTACTTCTAACTTCCTACTTCCTACTTCCTACTACTTATGTTCACAGTTATTGATTGGATCGTCTTATTCGCCTACTTGCTCCTCTCGCTTGCGATTGGGCTCTGGGTTTCGCGCGGAAACAAGAACCTCAAGGAATATATGTTCGGCGGTGGCTCCATGCCGTGGGTGGCCGTGGGCATCAGCCTCATCGCGACATCCGTGAGCGCGACGACGTTCCTGGGGGCACCTGCCGACGTCTATGGCGACGACATGACGTTTTTGATGTTCCAGATTGGCGCCTTGCTCAGCATTTTCGTGGTGGGTTTTGTGTTCATTCCGCGCTTCCGCACGTCGGGCATTTCCAGCGCTTATGAACTTTTCGAAGTGCGTTTCGGGAGCAAGTCGGTGCGCCGTTTGGCTGCTATTTTTTACTGCTTGCATTTGCTCCTCCGCACGGGCATTTTGCTTTATGCCCCATCGCTTGTGCTTGCGCAGATTTTGCACATCGACTTGAAACTCGCGATTATCGTTTCGGCGGCGGTCGCCATTTTCTACACTTGGTTCGGCGGCATCAAGGCGGTCATCTGGACGGACGTGATGCAGTTTGTCGTGTTCTTTGGCGGCGGTGCACTGGTGCTTGTGCTCATTGCAAATGCAGTGGGCGGCTTTGGCGAAATGGCGACACTCGCAAGCGAAGCCGGCAAGACGCGTTGGTGGAACGCTTCGATGGATGTTTCGAATGCACGTACGCTTATTTCGGCAGGTTTCGCTTATGCGATTCTTGAAATCGCCATTCGCGGTTGCGACCAGCAGTTCGTGCAGCGTTACCTCAGCTGCAAGGACGTGAAGGCGGCGAACCGTTCGAGCATCCTTTCGATGGTGCTCGGTTGCGCGGTCTCGATTCTCTTTTACTGGGTGGGGGCCGCACTTTACGTTTATTACAACGTTTCAAAAGTCGCTACTGTTCCGGCTGGCATCGGGCAGAACGACGTTTTCCCGTACTTTATCGTGAACGGTCTCCCGGTCGGCGTGACGGGCTTGATTGTCGCTGCTATTTGCGCGGCGGCCATGAGCAGCCTTTCGGGAGCCATCAATTCACTCAGCAATACGTCCGAACGCGATTTCCTCGGCTGGGATGAATCTGCCGGAATGGGCGGGCTCAAGCGTGCGAAAATCTGGACGGTGGTCTGGGGCGTACTCGGCGTGTTCTTTGCGCTCTTTGCCGCAACGCAACAGGGGAGCCTTCTCAAAAACGCCCTCTTCTTTACGGGACTTTTCACGGGACCGCTTCTCGGCATGTTCCTCCTCGCGTTCTTTGTGAAAGGTCTTAAAAGCTGGCAAGTCATTACCGCCGTTATTTGCGGCATGGTAAGTCTCGTATTCATCCAGGGAATCCCCGCCTTTGGCGTGCCCGCACTTCTCGGCAACACCTTTAGCTGGCCGTGGATGCCCTTCATCAGCATGACCACTACCATCGTCGTCGCAGTCCTCCTCAAAATAATTACCAAAACTCGCTCTAACTAACTACTTTTGGAAAAGATTTTTATAACAATTACCAAAACTTGCTTTTTTTCTGTATTTTTGGAAAAAATTTTGAGAATAATTATCAAAACAGCCTTTTTTTTGCGCCACTTTTGGAAAAGATTTTGTATATTTTTACCAAAACTAGGGCGGCCTATGCAGAAATTTGTTGGCAGAGAAGAGGAAAAATCCATATTGCAAAAGTGCGTGGATTCGGATAAGTCCGAGTTCGTTGTTCTTTATGGTCGAAGGAGAATTGGAAAGACCTTTTTGGTCCGATCGTTCTTTTCAGACTCTTATACGTTTTATTTTGTCGGATCTCATAGGGATAATACTAAAACGCAACTTTTAAATTTTGCGAAAAATCTGGAAAAAGTTAGCCATAAATCTGTTGATACTCCGAATAATTGGGCCGAGGCTTTTGATAAACTTGTTGATTACTTAGAATTGTTGCCTACAAAACAAAGAAAAATTCTCTTTTTCGATGAAATGCCGTGGATTGACCGCAAACAGTCTGACTTTGTGAAGGCTTTGGAATATTTTTGGAATTCATGGGTTGCTCGTCGTGATGATATTTTGCTTATTGCGTGTGGTTCGGCGACTTCTTGGATGACGAATAACTTGATTCAAAACCAAGGTGGATTGCATAATCGTATTACTCGGCAAATTCATTTGAAACCGTTTAACCTTCATGAAACAAAGCTTTTTTTGGAATCAAGAGGTTTTGATTTCAGCGATTTTCAAATAGTCAAATGCTATATGGCTTTGGGTGGTGTTCCGTTCTATTTGAATCTTATGGAGCCTCAGTTGAGTCTTGATCAGAATATAAATATGCTTTTTTTCAGGAATCACGCATCATTGCAATGCGAGTTTGATGAACTTTATAATACGCTTTTTGGAAAGGCTGATAAGTATATTGCTGTGGTTGAGGCTTTGTCAAAAAAACGGAAAGGTCTTACAAGAGATGAACTTATCGAATCGACTGGTGTATCAGGGGGGAGGCTGTCTCAAATATTGTCGAATCTTGAAAGTTCTGATTTTATAACGTCATATTCGCAATTTGGAAAAATATCGCATAACAGTATTTATAAACTAACAGATTTTTATACACTTTTCTACTATAAGTTTGTACGTGAAAATAATTTCAAGGATGATGAATTTTGGTTGCATCATTTTAACGATACGTCTGTAAAGTCCTGGCTTGGATTTTCATTTGAACTGGTTTGTTTTATGCATCTTCCGCAAATAAAGAAAGCTCTTGGCATTTCTGGAATTGCAACTTCAGTTACGGTATGGCACGGATTAAATTCTGACGCTGATGGGGTTCAAATAGATTTACTCATTGATAGAATAGATAAAATTATTCATTTATGCGAAATTAAATTTTCGGAAGAAAAATATACAATTACCAAGGCTTATGCAGAAACGTTGCGCAAACGTGCGGAAGTATTTAAAGAGAATACAAAAACTACAAAAGCTTTAGTTCATACTTTCATTACGGTGAACGGAGTGCAAAAAAATAATCACAGTTCTATTTTGCATAGTGAGGTAACTGCAAAGGATTTGTTCTCTGAGTAGATAACAGTCGCTTGTAAATATTATTTTAGTGTTTTAGGTTCCTTTAATTAAGTAGTTTTTCATTGAATGAATTCCGCAGGAATGGTTCGCCTGCGGTTTTGATTTTGTGGATGTTAAAAAAAGGAGAAAATATGCAAAATAAGGTTTCGTATATCGTCATCATTGTGCTTGCGTTTGTGTGCCTCTTGCTTTCTATGAGGCTTTCGCACGAAGGAAACGTGACAAAACAG
>JAEEGJ010012098.1_pt1 | contig 21525 bp, 17 predicted proteins | sample 8958761 | NCBI WGS metagenome assembly JAEEGJ01 (sample SAMN16246546, study PRJNA631951) | gut metagenome | biome: gut microbiome; feature: rumen; material: RS-attached | host: Bos | place: Iran: Karaj | collected 2018-10
CGGAGTGGAGTATGTGTAAGTCCACCGCGGACAATACAGGTTGAATTAGGAACAAGCGACATGATGTAAACAAAATCAAGAAGCGAAGGATGGTTAGCAATAATGACTTTACTGCGAATCTCGCGGAATGCCTGCTTGTCTTCTACCTTGAGAAGAGAAACCCTGCATAAATGAAGATTTCCAAGAAAAACTCTGAAGGTATGCGAAACATATGCTCTGGCAATAATTCCAAAATCCTTATGTCCAAGAGTAAAAAGTCTTATAAACGGGAATACAAAAATAGCAAGAAAAACTGCTCCAAGCCCGAACCAAATAATTGCAAGAATTTTAGAAACACAACCGTAGATATAAAAAAATATATTTTTGATTTTAGGCTGTTTGCTTTTGTAACTCACTTCCTGTTTGCTCATGTTTCCTACCTGAAAAATCTATTTCAATAAAAACCGCAGAAATTCAACCGGCGATTTTCCAACGTTCGAAAAATCCTCTATAACTATACTGTTATCCTTCTTTTGAGAGCTTACAACAAAGGAATAGGCCAGCGGAATATTTTCCGCCGGACGTTTGTCTCCATAAACCTCCGGCACAAGCTCATCTGCATAAATAACAATGATTTCTTTTTCAGTACCGGCAAGTACCGGAGCAACAGCAGCTTCAAAAGCCTGCTTAAAATCATTTCCAGAAGGATATAACACAGAATATCCGCCTTTTAAGCCAAATGCAAGAGTAGCCGAAGAAACCGGAGTATTGAAAACAGAAAGCGAAAAGCCTGCCGGCAGAATCATTCCATCCTCAATTATTCCTTTATTTATTGTAAACTCGCGTTCAATTTCACCACGCAGCGAAATAAAAACAAGCTTTGTTTCTTTAGAAATATTAGTTGTTTCAAGAAGTTTATGAATTACATGAACAGTCATCTTTGTAATCTGGCTTAACCGGCGGCGAAAAAGCGGGTCGGTATATTCCAGCTTTGGAGACTCCTTTGTCTGTTCAATCGAAGCATCACCAGAAAGCCAGCTATTCCAGAGATTTTCATCGTCTGCAAGGCCAGGTGCCCACTTACTGATGCCCGAAATGTATATTTCCTTCATATCTTATATCTTCTTAAAACATAAAAGCGAGTAAGCATTGCTACCTAAATTATGATGTGCACAGTCCAGTTTAAAGCCTGCTTCTTCAATTGCGTCTACCAGCTCCTGATAGCGGTACATCTTGCTGTTTCCGTTTGCAATACAGGTAAAGTAAAGCGAGGTTCCCATCAAAGAATAAGAGCTTGCTTCGAATTTCTGCTTGTCCCAGAGAGGCTCAAGCACCCAGACGTTAGTTTCCGGAGTTGCAGCTTCGTGAACCTTGCGTAAAATCTTAGTTATCTGGTGCAGGCTAAAGCAGTCCAGGAACTGACTCATCCATACAGCATCAGGGTTGGCCGGGAGCTTTGTAGATTCTTCAAGAACATTACCCATGCTAAAGTCTACGCGGTCTGCAAAGCCGGCTTCTGCGGCATTTTTCTTTGCAACGTTAGCCTGACCCGGCAAATCACAGATTGTCATTTTTACATCAGGGTCGTAGCGGCAGCAGGTCAAAGACCACTTGCCGGTGTTTCCGCCAATGTCCAGAATATGCTTTGGCTTTTTCGCAAATACAATTGGAAGAGCCTCAGGGAAGGCAATGTCAGAATAAAAATGGTCAAATTCAAACCAGGATTTTTTAGGCTGGTCAGGCAGGGTAGAAAGAGCTTCGTAAACAGTAACCCATTTATCGCCGAAAACCTTAAGGCCTTCCGGCTTTCCGTTTTTAATGGAAGCTTCCAGATCCCAGGCACCCTCGTAACAGATGTCGTTTGTGAACCAGAAGTTTACGCGGGTCAGGTCGTCTTCAAGAAGCGTCCAGCCGGTTTTACCGAGAATGTATTTTTCAGATTTAGGATTAGATTCAGAATCCTGAGTAAGCTTAATGACATTCATACCAAGAGCCATTTCGCAGAGAACGCCAACTCCATATTCGGAGATTCCTGTTTTTGCGGCAAGGTCGGCGCGGCTGATTCCTTCATCGCCGGCATCTTCAATTGCCTTCATAATTCCAAGGTTGAGCATTGTCTTGATTGCCTGAAAAGCCAGAGGCGCAAAGGCAATTTTCTGTGCTTCAAACTTTGCGTCTACAGCACGCAAATCATCGGTCTTGTACTTGTTAATATCAAAAAGAGCTTTATCCATAATATAAAATTATACTATATTAGTGCTTTTTTCAAGAAGGTGTCATTTTACTGTAATCTAACGCGTTAAATGTCAAAGTTTTCAAAGGTTTTCGAGGAAATTTTTGCTTTCTATTGCTTTTATTAAAATAATCCAATAGAATAGTGTAAATTTAAATAAGTTAAACTGTTAAAATAGGGAACGATTATGGATCAGTTGAAAAAAGAAATAAAGGAAGTAATTATTTCATCCCTCCAGCTTGAAGATATTAAGCCGGAGAATATCGTGGATTCAGAACCGCTTTTTGGAGATGGTCTCGGTCTTGATTCTATTGATGCATTGGAACTTGGCGTTGCATTAAAGAAGAAATTCGGAGTAAAATTTTCTGCAGAGAGCGGAGAAAATAAGAAGCATTTTGCTTCTGTAAATGCGCTGGCCGAATATATTACGGCTCAGAAAGCTTAATCTTTTTATAAGAGGTTTTAGTATGTCTAAAGATGAAATCTTTGAAAAGCTCAAGGGAATCCTTGTTTCAGAATTTGAACTTGATGAGGGAGATGTAACTCCTGATGCACTTCTTGGAGATGATTTGGATTTGGATTCAATCGACTCTATCGACCTTATCGTAAAGATGAAGGAATTTATGCCTGCAGATAAGGGAAATGTTGATCCTTCAATTTTCAAGACTGTTAAGACAGTTCAGGATGTAGTAGACGCTCTTGTTCCTTACATGGCATAAGGCTGACTAAAGACTGATGAAAAAATTCCTTAAGGCGCTTTTTTATGTAATTGCGGCTGTGTATCCAATCCTTGTTTTTACACTGCTTGTAATATTCAAGGTTGAAACGAAAATTCTTTCCCTGTGCATAATTGCACTGGCAGCCGCATTTTTCTTAAGCGCAACAGGAAGCAAAAAGACCAGTGAGAAAAAAAATGCATTGGACTGGAAACCGCTTCTAAGTTCTGTGCTCTTTTTAGCCGCTGGTCTTTTTTGTTTTATTACGGGTAAAGAGTTTTTCTTAAAGCTTTATTCAGTCGTAATAAATGCTACGCTTCTTGTGGTTTTTGGAAGTACACTTTTCCTAAAGCCAAATATTATTTTCAGATTTGCCACTCTTGCCGACAAATCAATTCTTGGCTCTTCCTATGAAAATCAAGTTAAGTTATACTGTAGAAATGTAACGATTGTATGGTGCTGTTTTTTTATTCTTAATGGAAGTGCGGCAGTTCTTACAACCTTTGCAGATAAAGTATTCGGACTGAGTGAAGAAAAGGCCCGCAGTGTCTGGGCAGTATACAACGGCGGTATTTCCTATGGTTTGATGGGTTTACTGTTCGTTGTAGAATTTATTATCAGAAAGCTGGTGGATAGAAAAATGATTAAGGCATATCCGATTACAAAATTCAATGCTGATTCCCGCAAAGATGATTATGTCATCTGTTATGAAGACACCTGGACAGGCAGGGGGAATAATGCAGCAGCATATAAAACCTGGAAGGATTTCTTAATTGATACTGCTAAGCTGCGCCGTTTTATTGAAAGCTCCGGCGCAGATGAATTTATTCTTCACTGTGAAGATTACTGGTATTTCCTTTGTACCTTTGTTGCACTTTTACAGTGTCAGAAGGCAGCTTACCTTACACAGAATATTACCTCAAGCTTCATGGCAGATGTACGTAAGCCTGGCATGATGTTTTTGACAGATCAGGTGCTTGCAGAGCCGGATGCTCCTGGACTTGCAGGCGCGGTTTCTATAAAGAAAGTAATTGATGATGCTGCCTCTCCGTCGGTTGAGGAATATCGTACTACACCCGCAATTGACGGTGAAACAACCCGTATCTTCCTTTTTACTTCCGGCAGCACAGGAAAGCCAAAGGCTGTTCCTCAGCGCATGAAGGAGTTTGAAGAAGATAACGCCTTTATTATATCTAAGTGGGGACAGGAATTTACAAATCGTAAATTACTAACGACCGTTAGTCAACACCACATCTATGGCTTCCTCTTTGGTATTTCTCTGCCTTTTACTCTGGGCTGTCCTTTCCGCCGCAACAGAGTTGAATTTCCTGAAGAGTTTGAAAAACTAACAGATGTTAGTTATATTCTTATAGCAACTCCAGCCTTCCTTAAGCGAACGGTTGAAGTTGAAGACAAGCTTGATATGAAGAATGTCTGGATTTTTACAAGTGGCGGTGCGGTATCACCTGAGCTTGCAGTTCAGACCGAGAAAGTATTCGGCTTCTGCCCGCTTGAGGTTTATGGTTCTACAGAAACTTCAGGAATTGCTTACCGTCAGCAGAAAAAGGATCAGCTAGTCTGGACTCCTTTTGATAATGCAAAAATCTGGCTGGGTGATGATGGCTGCCTTAGAATCATTTCGCCTTATATTAAAAATCCTGAGGGTTTTGCTACAGCAGACCTTGCAGAAATATTTGAAGACGGCCGTTTCCTTCTCAAGGGGCGTTCAGATTCAATTGTAAAAATAGAAGAAAAGCGTATTTCTATGACAGAGGTTGAGGCACGGCTTTTGGAGAGCGGTCTTGTAGAAGATGTAAAGGTTGTTGCCTTGAGTAATGATGTCCGCCAGTATCTTGCGGCGGCTCTTGTACTTAATGAAAAAGGCCGGGAACAGTTTAAGGATACAGAAAAGTTTATGATTAACCGCTGGTTCCACGACTTCCTTATGAAATATTTTGAGAACGTCGTAATACCAAAAAAGTGGCGTTTTATGGATAAACTGCCTGTAGATGTTCAGGGAAAGAAACATAAATTAGAAATAATGGCACTGTTTGAGGAGAAGCAATAATGAACTTTAATGATCACGATATACGCAATGAAGAAGTAATCAGTCGCGACGAAACAAGCGTAGTACTTGAATTTGTTATTCCTGCGACCAGCGATTTTTACGACGGACATTTCCCTCAGTACAAGCTGTTGCCCGCAGTTGCACAGTTCGAAGTTATTACACGTTTTTCACGTAAATATTTCGGAACCCAGCGCTATGTTCCTAATATCAAGAGAATCAAATTTTCAGCACCAATTAAACCTGAAACAAAGATTCACCTTGAGCTCACTTATAAAAAAGAAAAGGGTAGTGTTACCTTTAATATGGCAGATGCAAATGTAGAAGGAAAGGTTTATTCTTCTGGAAGCTTTGCGGTATTGGAGGAAGGTTCAAATTAAGATGAAATATGGTTTTGTTCTTCCAGTTTACAGACATGGTTCGACTCTTGAAGCTGTTGTAAAAAGCTTGCTTCCTTTTAATTATCCAATCATAGCAGTTGATGATGGAAATGATGAAGAGAACCGTGCTTTAATTACTGCAGTGGCAGAAAAATATCCGCTTGTTACAGTGGTAAAGCGTGAAAAAAATGGCGGAAAAGGTGCCGCAGTAATGTCTGGAGTTTATAAAGCTTACGAGATGGGGCTCACACATGTTCTTCAACTCGATTCTGATGGCCAGCATGATGTGGGTAAAGCTCAGAGATTTCTGGAATTGTCTTATCAGAATCCGGATTCAATTATTTGTGGCTGCCCGGAATATGATGAGAGTGCTCCACGTCATCGCGTAAATGGCCGTAAGTTTGCTAACGGTTGGGTTCACCTTGTAACACTTTCACATGATATCAAAGACGCAATTATTGGTTTTAGAGTTTACCCGGTTGAGCCTTTTGTAAAAATGTTACAGAGAACGCTTTATATTGATGGCCGTATGGGTTTTGATATTGAAGTTCTTGTAAGAATGTATTGGCGCGGTGTTCCTGTTATTTCTGAACCCGTAAAGGTTTTTTATCCGGAAAATGGAGTTTCAAATTATCATTATGTAAAAGATACACTGCGAATTTCAGGTTCTTATGCAAGACTTTGTCTCGGACTTGTACCACGTCTTCCTGTATTAATTTACAGAAAAATAAAAAGGCATTTTAAGAAAGCATGAGTAATCAAAGCCACTGGACGGAACAAAAAGAAGTCATAAAAACAAATAAGCCTCTTAAGCTTCTGCTTGTATTGCTCAAGCATATTCCGGGTGTTTTTGTAAGAGCCCTGATTTATCCAGTGAGTTTTTTTTATTATGTTTTTGTAAAGGAAGCCCGTGAAAGTGCGGCAAAATATCAGAAACAGCTTCGAACTTTTACCGGAAGAAATATTCCGCCCCGCATAAGTCCTTATAAACAGATTCTTTCTTTTGCACTTTGTGTTCTCGAAAAAATGGAAGGCTGGCTGGGAAAAATAAAGTTCAGCAAAATTCAGTATCATGATGATGATATTACAAGCATCCTCGAGCTCTTGAAAGAAGGAAAGGGTGCTATGCTTATTACTTCGCATCTTGGTAACATGGAGCTCATGAGAAGCCTTTCAGATTATAACTACCAGTTGGTAGGAAGAGAGGTTCCTGTTTATGTCATTATGGATATGGATGTAAACAGCAACTTTTCACAAACCCTGAAAAGTGTTAATCCAAAGGTTTCTTTCAACGTAATTTCTTCAAATCAGATTGGACCTGATTCAATTGTTACCCTTATGGAAGCAGTTGAAAAGGGAGCTCTGGTGGTTGTTGCCGGAGATCGTACATCTTCAAAAACAAAAGAAAAGGTTTTGAGAATTAATTTTCTGGGAAAGGAAGCTTCTTTCCCTTACGGCGTATTCCTGATTCCGGCATTAATGAAGGTTCCGGTTTATTTTATGTTCGGGCTTAGAAGCAAGCTTTCAATTTTTAATCCTAAGCAGAATGTCTATATAGAAAAATGTCATACAGATTTTAATTGTTCCCGCACAGAAAGAGAGGAAAGAATTATTCAGTGCTGCGGAGAGTTTGTAGCACGTCTGGAAAAATTTTGTATCTTATATCCTTATCAGTGGTATAATTTCTTTGATTTCTGGCAGGAGCCTGACAACAATTAACAGGAGGCTTTATGAAAAAACAGATATTAGCTCTATTGTTTCTTACAAGCGGACTTTTGTTTGCTCAGTCTGCAAAAAGCCTGGAAGCGGTATGTGCTTCTCTTGCCTCACATCCAAACACGACCGGAGAATTCACTCAGACAAAAACGATTCAAACTAACAATCGTAAGTTAAAGTCAAGCGGAAAATATATTATCTGCCCTCAGGGAATTTTGTGGAAAACAGAAAAGCCTGTTGCCTCATCCCTTATACTTACAAAAGATACAATGGTTCAGATTGCCGCAAACGGAAATAAATCTGTAATGAGTGGAAAAGACAATCAGATTTTTGGACAGATTTCCGACACCTTAAGCTCTGTTTTTTCCGGCGACGTGGCAGCCCTTAAAAAGAATTTTAACTGCGACTTCAGCGCCAGCGAAGACGGCAGCTGGAAAGTAATCCTCACTCCTAAGGATTCTACAATTGCCTCTGTTATGAAAACTCTGGAGCTTTCCGGCATCAGTAAAACGGAAACCGCAATGACAAGTCTTGTTATGGCCGAAGCATCCGGTAATTCAATTACCTACGAATTTATAAATCAAAAATATCCAGAGGAACTTTCGGCAGATGAAAAACAGATTTTTGTCCTTGAATGATTCATTAAAAAATATTTCACAGAAAAAACTTCTCTGCTCCTGGATTATTTATCACGCTCTGGTTGCTCTTTTTTTTCTGATTTCCTGCTTTGTTTGCCGTGGAAAAATCGGTTTAGATTCTGACTTATTTAATCTTGTCCCGAAAAGCATTTCTCTGGAATCTGTAAAAAAAGCAGATGAAAAAATGATGGCGGTTACCTCGCAGAATGTTTTTGTCCTTGTAGAAAATGAAAGCTTCGACGAGGCAAAGCGTGTAGCCGAAGAGCTTTATTCAGAATTAAAAGACAGTAAAAATTTTGAGTCTATTTCGCTTTACAGCGATGTAAGTGCAATGGGCGAAATAACAGACTTTTTGTATGAATACCGTGCAAACCTTATTGACGAAAGGACAGCAGATGCAATCTTGAATACAGCAGAAGGTGCTCAGGACTTTGCCCTGGAAGCCCTCTCTAAGGCCTACGGCGGCTTTACCATGCTGCCTTTGGATAATATAGACACTGATCCATTTTTGCTTACAGAGTATCATCTTCAGAATTATCTGGCCGCCGTACAAAACGCCGGAACCGCAATGAGTGTAAGGGACGGCGTGCTTGCTTCTAAGTTTGAAGGAAAATGGTATGTCATGATTCGGGGCGTGCTCAGCCGCAGCGGGGCTAAGCTTGCTTCGAAGAATAATGCGATTACGGAGATTTATAAGGCCTGCGACCGCTTTCCTCAGGCAAGCTTTGTATTTTCCGGAACACCTTTTCACAGCCACGAAAGTTCAAATTCAGCAAGTCGTGAAATCTCAATAATTGCAACAGTTTCCATGCTGGCAGTTATAATCCTTTTGATTTTCATTTTCCGTTCACCGCGACCCCTCCTTTATTCTGTAGCCTCTATTTTGATTTCTCTGGGAGTAGCCGTTCTTGCAACGCTGGCAGTATTTCATAAAATGCATGTAATAACCCTTGTCTTCGGAACCTCGCTTATAGGTTCCTGCATAGATTACAGCCTGCACTTTTTTACTCACTGGGCCGCAAACAAAGAACTCAAGTCCAGCATAGAAATCCGCAATCATATTTTTTCCGGCCTGCTTATGGCAATCATTTCGACCGGAATCTGTTTTGCAATTCTTCTTTTTGCTCCATTTACAATTCTTAAGCAGATGTCCTTTTTCTGCCTTACCGGATTAATCAGCTCCTTCCTCACAACCGTTGCAATTTACCCATATATCAGGCTTCCACAGGAAAGAGGAAAGGTAAGATTTACTGCCGGCTTTGGAAAGCTTGTTTCAAAAATGGAGCAGAAGTGGGTCGGCAGAAGTGTAATTATCGGCCTCTTCCTTTTTGCTCTTCTTTCGATTGTCATCTTCCACAAAAATGTCAGGGTAAAAAATAATCTTCTCACTTTGTATGATATGAAGGGAAGACTTTTACAGGATGAAGTTACTGCCTCTCAGGTAATTCAGTACACTCCAGGTGGCTGGTATATTGTGAGCGGAGAAAGCGAAGAAGAGGTTCTGGAAAACGAAGAAAGGCTCCGTCAGTCCTTTGAAGAAATGACAGAAGGCCAGGTTGGTTATGTAAGCACTTCAAGCTTTGTTCCTTCAAAGGCTCTTCAGAAAAAATCACGCGAGGCTTACAGAAAGCTTCTGGAATATTACGGCTATGATCAGCTTTTGAATCTTGGCTTTGAAGAAGGAGAAGCAGCAGATTATATTATGTCACTGCTTGCAGATTATTCCTTCTCGGAAGATGAATACGTATCTTTTGAACAGGACAATGTTCCTCTTTTCATAGAATCTGCAATTTCTTCTGCCTGGCTGGGAGAAGTGGATGGAAAATACTTTACAGTGCTGTTGCCAACAAAGGTAACAGATTATGCTAACTACCGTTCGTTAGCAGATACAGATGATAATGTATATTTTATCAGTAAGTCACAGGATATAAGCGCAGACTTAGACAGCCTTACAATTATGATTTTTAAGTTCTTTATTGTTGCTTATATCCTTATGTTCATAATGCTGCGCTTCTTCTATTCCTGGAAGCAGGCACTAAAGATTATTTCTGTACCATTTTTGATTATTCTTGTTGTTCTTGCGGTATTTGCCATAGCAAAGATTGATATGGAATTCTTTTCTGTTACGGGACTCATCCTTGTGTTCGGGCTTGGCCTGGATTACATAATCTACATGATGGAAAACGAAAAGAAAAACAACACAATCCTCGAGCCCTTTGCAACAATGGTTTCTTTTGTAACAACAATTATTTCTTTCGGTGCACTGGCTTTAAGCTCCTTTAAGCCGGTTCATTTAATAGGACTTTCCATTTTCATTGGTCTGGCAACTGCTTATATCAGTTCTTTTTTTTATGGACGAAATTCAGATAAGGGCGTTACAATTAAAAAAGAAGGAGATAACAAAAATGAAAATGGAAAAAATGCCGGAAATTAAAAAAACAAAAGACGGAGCTTTCTGGAAAAACACTTACGAAAAATTCGAGGCTCAGGTTTATGTGCCGGAAACAAGCCTTGATGGAGATATATTAAATTACGGATTTATGGCTCCGTATATTCTCGTCTTTGCAGATAAAAGATTTTCCGAAGACGAAAAGGTAAGCTTTGCCCGCCAGCAGGGTTATGAAAAGCTTGCCGCCGCTTTTGATTCCAGCGTTGTATTCATTTCTCCTCTTTCAGAAAAAGGGCAGCCCTGCAGCTGGAAGGAAGCTGCTCCCGACATTCTTTCTGAAATCATTTCAAATTCAAAAATTCATCAGTATCATAAAGATGGAGTTGTAGTTGCAAATAATGTTTTCCGCCACAGTATAGACGGTTATTTTATTCGTGGTGCAATTTTCAGAATTATGCTCTGCGGCTTTGGAAGCGGCGCAGACTATATTGCAGAAAACTGTCTTCATCATTTTGAAGGAGACGGACTCTGGGGCCGTTCAGACCTGGCTCCTGCCTGCTGCGTTTTCACCGGATTGACTGAAGCTCCCGTAATTGGGGCAGATGATATTCCTGTAATTTCATACGGTAACAGTAATGATGCAAATGCTCTTTTTGAAAGCCGATGCAAATATTTCTTAAAGCGTGATTCAGCGGCAAGCGCAGAAGACTTTATATCTGATTATTATTCTTTTGTAAAACAGTTCCGCCGTATGAACGGTCCTCTTCAGATAGATCCGGATCTGGAAAAAGATGGCCTTGTGATTGAGCCTGGAATTTCAGAAGTAAAAACTTCTCCTGACAACTGTGGAGACGACAAGGGAAGTGCAAGTCACAAAATCGGCTATTTCGCTTTTTATAATAAGGGTCTTTTTGAAAGTGAGACCGCACGCACAACCGGAGTGCCTCTGGTATTTGGCTTCCACGGTGGCGGCGATTCCTGCTTCTTCTTTTCGACCATGGCGGGCTGGGCAAAAATCTGTCACCGCCATAATTTCCTTCTCGTGACAATTGAAAATCATTTAAACTCTACTGCTACAGAAATGGTGGAGCTTCTCGAAATCCTTAAGAAGAAATACAAAATCGACAACTCACGAATTTATGCAACAGGCTTTTCTATGGGTGGCTGTAAAACCTGGGATATGATTCAGGAATATCCGGAGGTAATTGCGGCGGCTGCTCCAATGGATGCAACCTTTGATGTTGGCTGCAATGTTTACGGCAACAAGGTTGAGAAGGGAATAAACACAAGCGTGCCGGTTCCAGTTTTCTATGCCGGTGGAGAAGTAACTCCGCTTCCAGAGCTTCCTTTTCAGGCACAGAAGTGTCTCGACCGAATGGCCTATGCCCTGCTTTTGAACAATGCCCAGCTTGCAGAACGCTACGAAGAAGAAGTTAAACTTGAAAATAAAGATTCCTGGGAAAATAAAATCTGGGGTATAAATGGTGACGAGGTTGAGACCTCTTATGACGAAAGCCGTGATGCAACTCTTACTATGCAGAAGTTCCGAAGTACAGACGGCCATATTCTCAGCATCTTTGCAAGTATAAGCGGACAGGGCCATGACTGCCGCGAGCATACCTGTGAGCATGCCTGGAACTTTATGAGTCAGTTTACGCGAAAATGAATTATCAAAAGAAACTTGATGTAATACTAACGAGCGGTAGTTTGCTTGACGGCAAAGAGCCGCCTGCTAAAGCGACTCTGCTGCTTCATGCCTGCTGCGGTCCCTGTTCTTCTTATGTTCTGGAATATCTCTATAAGTTTTTTGATATAACTGTTCTTTACTATAACCCGAATATTTATCCTCAGGAAGAATATACCCGCCGTCTTGAGGAGCTGAAAAAGCTTTACGGAGTTTTTCCGCCTGCGCTGGAAGGCAGGGTAAAGGTAGTGGAACAGGAGTATGAGCCGGAGCAGTTTTATTCTGCCGTGAAAACCCGGGAAGAACCTGAGCTCGCAATAGAAGCTGAAAAAGGAGAACGCTGCCGCCGCTGCTACGAATTCCGCCTGAGACGGGCTTATGAATATGCGGCGGCAAATCAGTTTGAGTATTTTTGTACAACCCTTTCTATAAGCCCTTTTAAAGACGCAGAAAAACTGAACTCAATTGGAGAAGAACTCGAAAAGGAAAATGCATCCGGTCCGCGCTGGCTCCCGTCAGATTTCAAGAAGAAGGGAGGCTTTAAGCGCAGTCTGGAAATCAGCCAGGAATATGGAATGTACCGCCAGGATTATTGCGGCTGTATTTATTCCAAAAACAATAGAAAATAGGTTATAATAAAATTATGAGTACAACAAAAAAGGCCGAAAACGTCCGCGACGTAATCCGTTATTTACAGAAGTTTAAGAACGCACTTTTAGTAATTTATCTTGATGATAAAACAATTGGCTCACCGCTTTTTTCATCGCATATCCGCGATATAGCCCTGCTTCATCAGGCAGGACTCAAGGTTGTTTTGATTCCGGGAGCCCGCCGTCGTATTGACGAAATTCTGAACAATGCAAAAATCAAATGGACTTATCATGAAAATTTCCGTGTAACATCCCAGGATGCCATGCCACTTATTAAAATGGCCGCCTTCGATGTTTCTAATACAGTGATGACAAGTCTTGCGGCAAATAATATTACCGCTGTAATCGGTAACTGGGTTCGTGCCCGCGGCAAGGGAGTTCTCGGTGGCTTTGATTTTGGAACTGCCGGCGAGATAGACAAGCTCGAAACTGAAGCAATCCGTACGGTTTTGAATGACGGCTTTATTCCGATTTTCCCCTGCATCGGCTGGAATGCGGCAGGACACCCTTATAACATTTCTTCAATGCTGCTTGCAAAACAGGTTGCAATGAACCTTAAGGCAGACAAGCTTTTCTTTATGATGTTCAAGGAAGAAATTGTTGCGGGCAAGTATATAATTCCGGAAGGCTTCGCGCTTTCTGAAAGCGGAAATATTCCTGCCATGAATCTTGAAGAAGTAGATACCTTCCTGGAAAAAAATGCCGGGGCAGAAGGTGAAATAAAAAATATACTTCATGCTGCCCAGGAGGCTTGTAAGGCCGGCGTAACACGTGTTCATATTTTGAACGGAGAAAGTGATGGTGTTTTGCCTTGCGAAATTTTCAGTGGACTTGGTTCGGGAACAATGATTTATACCGGCAATTACGGCAAGGTTCGCCCGATGGTACAGACTGATATTCCTTCCGTTCTTGGAATTATGAAGCCTTTCGTAGAAGCAGGAAAGCTTCTGACCCGCACCGAGGAAGAGATTTCTGCCCGCCTCGAAGATTACATTGTTTACGAGCTTGATGGCGGCGTTCATGCCTGTGCTGCCCTTCATTTTTACGATGACGGTCAGGCAGAAATTGCGGCCGTAGCAGTTGATGAAAATTATGCTCATATGGGAATCGGCCCTAAGCTTATTGATACTTTGATTGGTCAGGCCGAAGAGGGTGGAGCAGAATCAATTTTTATTATGACAACACAAACTGCAGACTGGTTTGAAGGTCTGGGCTTTGAAGAGGATTCTCTGGATTCTATTCCTGATGAACGCCGTAAGCTCTGGGATTCACGCCGCGGCTCTAAGGTTTACCGATTGAGGAAATAAATGAAAGCAATAAAAAATGATCAGCTGATCTGGTCTGGCCGCTACCTCGACCACGAGGGGGTCCGCTATTTTGATTATTCTGCCAGCGGCTTTTCTTTTGTTATGAAGGGCAAGCGCGCTGAGGCTGTAATTTTAAGTGACCCGGATTCCTGGGAAGAAGCCAACAAGGGTGTGATTGGAGTTTTTGTAACTGAAGGAAACGACACAAGCATTGCGGCAATTCCGGAAGAGCCAGGTCAGCGCATTACCCTGCGCGAGCGCGAAAATCATATTGTACTTTTTGAAAGTCCGGTAGAAAAAACTGTGACCGTGCGCCTTATGAAATTCAGCGAATGTGCCTTTGGCTGCGCGGGGCTGAAAAGCCTGGAAATTGATGGAGAGGTTGAGCCTGTCGAAACCACCACCGCCGCTGACCGCCAGCTTAAACTGGAATTCATCGGCGACAGTATTACCTGCGGTTATGGTATTGAAGGTGTCTGGGAAAAGGATACTTTTACTACGCAGCAGGAGCGCCCCGATAAGGCTTATGCTTTTCTGACGGCTAAGGCGCTGGGCGCTCAGGTGCACTTGTGCAGCTGGAGCGGAATAGGTCTGATTTCTAATTATGTAGACCCGGAAACAATTATGCTGCCGGATACTCACTGGCTTATGCAGGCAAACTGGCCTTATACGGACAAGTCGCTTTCTCTCAGACTGGGTCTGGAGCCAGAGGTCTGGGATTCCTCAAAGTACCAGCCTGACATTGTGGTAATCAATATTGGAACAAATGACATCAGCTGGGTTCGCGGAATGGAAGAACGCCGCCTGGAATACACAGCCCAGCTCCGTCATCTGATTGAAGCAGTTCACCGCCGCAGTCCACGTGCGAAAATCTGCTGCTGTCTTGGAATTATGGGCGAGGCTCTTAATGATTCGGTAAAAGAAGCGGTAGAGCTCTTCAAAAAGGATTTCCCTTCTGTAACAGCAAAGGCCGTGCTTTTTACTCAGCAGCTGGAATCAGATGGCATAGGTGCAGACTGGCATCCATCGCCGGTAACACATAAAAAAGCCGCAGCGATTCTCACTGCGGCCTTGCGCTTATTTTAAGTGTGTCACTCCACGGCACACCGGCTTTTCTTCAATCTTAATTTCAGGCAGGGCTGGTAATACAGCGTAGTAGTTGTAGAGCCAGTCGCCGTCTTTAGCCTCGTAAGGATCGCCGCTTGCTTTGCAGGCCGCTGTCTGTGGCTTATTCATTCCATCAGCAGGCGGCAGAAAGTAGTGAAGCTTAAAGATCCCAGGCTTTTTTACAGCATTTGCCTTATCATAAAAATATGACATTAAATCAATGTACTTTGTGCCAGGTGCTTTATAGAACCACCAGCCTTCAAACTCAATCATCATATTAAGGCTCTCAAGCTCTTTACCAAAATGAAGCTCGAACTGAACCGGACTTCTGTTGAGTTTAACTGGTACTTCAATTCCTTCTGCATCTTCAGAACCACCCCAGCGCAGCTTTGCAGGAAGCTCTGTGCTACCTTCCTTGCCGTTGATTTTTGTAATCTTCTGACTAAAGAAAGGCTTGTGCAGCTGCTTTTTATACATTGCCATAACAGGCTGTTCAATTCCAACCTCGCTGTTGTTAGGGTCGGTAATTTCCATACCAAGGCGGCCGTCGTCCCGGAACTGATAGAAGGTAAATGCGCTCAGCCAGTTTTCCTTATCTTTCTGCAGCAGGTCCATAAACTGCTTCATCATGTTTGACTGAACATAAGGTCCCGCAACATCACCGTCGGCATTCAGCTCACTCAAAACCATAGGCTTATTCTGACCGGTAATTTTGCGAAGACGCTTTAAGGTCATCTTACATTTTTCATAAACCTCAGCAACGCTGTAGCGCGCGTAGTTAGCAGTCTCTTTAGAAACTACATCATTAGGCCAGCCCCAGTGCAGAGAAAGATAATTGTCACCAGACCAGATGTCGGCAGCCTTGTGAGCTTCCAGGAAAATATCTTCCATCTCGAGCTTGCCGGTAGATTTCTGCCACATGCCGGCACACAAAATCATCTTTACGTTTGGAGCATATTTGTGCATAACCCGGCAGGTCATAACAAAGAAATCTGCAATTTCCTGATAGCTTGCGCGCCTTGTATAACAGAACCAGTCGCCGGTACATTCATGATTTACGCGCAGCAGGAGACGGCCGTAAGGTCTTAAATCCTTTGCAAGCAGAATAATATCCTCTTCTTTTAAGTGAGGGTCAATTGTAAGGGTAAGAACAACATCCATTCCATGGCGGCGGATTTCCTTCATAAAATTAAAAGGCTCACCGTCCCGTTTGCCTTCGCGGCCACCGCGGTATGGAAAATAATTTTCGTAAGGCGAATCCCAGGCGCCGGTAGATTCCCGTCCGGTATCTATTTCGCAGGCGCGGGTCGGCCATTCCTTGTCATTAGGGTAGTAGGTATACATCAGGCTGATTCCGCGATGTACTTTTCCAAGCTTCTGCAGAATATAATCCTGATTAACATAAAGACCGCGTTCGCTGCCGTCGCCCATATCCAGTGCACATTTTGCCGGAGTTAATAAAACCTTGTTCATGATTTTTATTATACACAGAAATGCTTTTAATCCTATAGGGAAATGTTATTATCAGAATTTAAACTACCAAAATATAAAAACGTGAGTTATAATTTTAAACTATGAAAAAGTATAAGGATTATCAGATTATCCTGCTTGCTTTTGTCAGCATTATGCTGAATTTAGGCGGTAAGATTCTTGCAGATAAATTCAGATTACCAATGTGGCTGGACTCCTTTGGAACCTTTCTCATGGCTTATGTTGTGGGTCCCTTCTGTGGTGCAATCGTTGGTGCTGCCGGAAATATTATTTATGGCTTTTTGGATCCGGTTTCCTTTGCTTATTCAATTACCAGTATTGCTATAGCCCTTCTGGTCGGCTACCTTGCTAAGTATGGCTGGATGCGGAATCTTTTTAAAACCATGTCGCTCAGCGTAATGCTTACCGGCGTAAGTGTTTTTATCTCCTGCATTTTAAATGTGATTTTTTATGATGGCATGACCAACAATTACTGGGGCGATGGAATAATTGCCATGCTTCAGCACTGGAATCAGCCAAGATTGATTCAGGTGTTGGCCGGCGAATTTTATGTAGATTTTGTTGATAAGGTCATTACTCTTGGCGCCCTTTATTTTGGAATTAAGATTTACAGAAAGATAAAGATTTATCTGCCTTCATTTATGGTTTTACAGGAAAAGAAAGAAGAAACTTCAACTCCTTCTGAAGGCTCAGGTCCCGCAGTTACAGGTACCTCAGGCACCGCACTTATACTGCTTATTTCTCTTTTTCTTTTCTTTCCTTCAAAAGTCTACGCTGGAAACAAAAAGTTTGACTCCTATATAAGAACCATTTACAACAATACAAACGGACTTCCCGGCGGCGAGTCTAACGACATTGCCAGCACCGGCGACGGACTTTTGTGGATAGGAACCTATGCCGGACTTTACCGCCACAACGGAAAAGAGTTCCGGCTTATGAACGAGTACGATTCCATAAAAACTGTACGCTGTCTGTATGTAGATGCAGACGGAAGGTTGTTAGTAGGTACTAACGATAACGGACTTTCAATCATCATTAATGAAAGCGTTACCAATGTTCTTACCGAAAAGAACGGCCTGCCGTCAGATTCGGTACGCTGCATAGTTTCCGCAGCCGATGGCATGTATTATGTGGGAACAACAGCCGAGCTTGCAGTTGTAGAAATTAATGATGGAATCAGAATTAAAGCAGTAATTCCAGAGGTAACTTCGGCCCTTCGTGTAACAGCAGATGAAAAGGGACATATTGCGGCGGTAACCTCTGCGGGTAAGCTTTATATTTTGCAGGATACCAGAATAACAGCCCTTGTTTCAGAAGGTTCAGAAAAATTTGTTTCTGCCGCCTTTGATGAGGAGGGCAGACTTTTTGCGGCAACCGAAAGTAACAGGCTTCTGCTTTTTGAGCTTACTCATCATGATGATAATGATGAAATCCGTCTTCTTGAAACAATTTCCTGCGGCTCAATGGAGCATATCAATTCTCTGGTTTTTAATGAAGAAGTTCTCTTTCTCTGTTCAGATACCGGAGCAGGCTATATAGATTACAGACACGACAATCAGTTTCACCTGATGGATACCGGAATCTTTAATAATTCCATAGATAACATGATAGAAGACTATCAGGGCAATTTATGGTTCTCCTCTTCGCGCCTGGGTCTTTTAAAAATGTGCGAAACAGCTTTCTCGGAAATCTACCTTTCGGCTGGCTTTGATGAAGCAGTTGTAAACTCTGTTACAAAATACCAGGGTAAGATTTATTTTGGAACCGATAACGGTCTTTCCATGATAGATGAAGAAAGCGGCCTGCCGGAAGAAAACGAGCTTACAAAAAAAATGCAGGGACTTCGCGTACGCTGCCTTATGCAGGACAGACACAACTGCCTCTGGGTTTGTACATACACAAAGGGCCTTTACCGTCTTTCTGCTAACGGCAGAATAGATGAATACGAAACAGACACAGCCCAGCAGTTCCGAGTACTGCTTGAACTTTCGGACGGCACAATAGCCGCTGCCGGTAAAAAGGGAATCAGCTTCCTTAAAGATGGCGAAGTTACAAAGCGTCTTACTCAAAAAGACGGCTTTGAAAATCAGGTGGTTCTTACCCTTTCAGAGCTTCCGGATGGAACTCTTTTAGCCGGAACAGACGGCGGCGGAATTGCGATTATCAGAAATCAGAAAATAGAAGGCCTGCTCCGCCGTCAGGACGGACTAACATCAAACGTAATTTTAAGAACCGTAAACGACTACAATGGCAGCACTCCTACCGGCGCGGTTTATGCAATCACAAGTAACGGTATCTGCTATATCGCTGCAGATTTTACAATAAGGCCTCTTACAAATTTTCCATATTCAAATAACTATGATTTAATTGTTCGTCCGGATGGAGATATTTTTGTACTGGGCAGTGCAGGTATTTTTGTAGTAGAACGCAATGAGCTTTTGTCTGGAGAAAAAGTTGATTATATTCTGCTGGACTTAAAGCGCGGACTTCTGGGTTCTCTCACCGCAAACTCCTGGAATTATATTGATGAGGATTCAAACCTTTATCTTTCCTGCGATACTGGAGCCAGCCGTCTTAATCTTAATGCTTACGACAAAAACGACCGTTCTTACCGCATGCAGTTAAAATCAGTTATAGTTAATAGCAAGCGCTACATGGTGCAGAAGGATATTCCTTTTGTAATCCCGGGTGACAGCGACAGCATAGAGGTTGTGCCGGAAATTTTAAATTACTCAATCAATAACCCTTATATCAGCTTGTACATGGAAGGCATAGATGAGCATCCAAATATCATGACTCAGAACGAGCTGGCCAGTGTAATCTATTCAAATATTTCTGCAGGAAAATATAACTTCCACATTTCACTGCTCGACAGTAAGGGGCTCAACGTAATTGAGGAAAATATCTATCAGATAGAAAAACCCTTCCGTATTTACGACAACTGGTGGTTCCGCGTTTATGCCTTTTTTGTTTTGATAATGGCAATTGCCTGGCTTACCTGGTACATCACCGCAACCATTCAGAACCTGCGCTACGAAAAACAGGAAAAAGAAATTCAGCATATCCGCGATCAGGTCCGCATGAGTAATGAAACAATTCTTTCCATTGCGAATGCGGTAGAAGCCCGCGATAAAAGAACCGGCCGCCATTCCTTCCGCGTGGCCGTTTATTCAATGCTGATTGCGGCAGAGCTTGGTTTTGATGATGAAGAGCTGGAGAATATCCGCCAGATTGGTCTCCTTCACGACATCGGAAAAATTGGTGTACCGGATTCTATTTTGAACAAGCCGGACAAGCTGACTACAAAAGAATATTCAATTATGAAAACCCATGTTGATATTGGCGGTGAGATTCTCAAGGATTTTACCTCAATCAAAAATGTGGCAGATGGTGCAAAATATCATCATGAACGATATGACGGAAAGGGTTACAGTACAGGCCTCAAGGGAGAAGAGATTCCGCTTACTGCCCGAATTATCGGTCTGGCAGATGCCTTTGATGCAATGACCTCTAAGCGTGTTTACAGACCGGCCATGAAAATGGACAAGGTTATTCAGGAGCTTAAGGATGGCAGCGGAACACAGTTTGATCCAAAGCTTGTAGAGATTCTCCTTGAACTTTTGAATTCAGGCCGCCTTGATGTTTCTGAAATTAAAAAGCAGAGTGAGGAGATTGAAGAGTAATGAAAAAGAAATATCTGCTTACGGCAATTACAACTATTCTCACCATTCTGCTCGTGCGTTTTGCCATGTACTGTCTGCATACAGACTATTCGCTCAAAAAAATAAGGGTTGGCTTTGTTTATATCGGGGACGGAGCAACTCCTTATACAAATAATTTTATCCGTTCCCAGCAGGAGCTGGAGAAAGCTTTTCCTGATAACGTAACGACGATTGCTAAATATAATATTCCCGAAGAAAATTGTGAGCCGGCAATCCGCGATTTGCTGAACGAGGGGTGTGATTTAATCTTTGCTACCAGCTATGGCTATGGCGAAGTAATGAAAAAGCTTGCGGCAGAATATCCAAAGGTTCACTTCTGCCAGGCAACCTGTGAGAATGCCAATGTTGCCCCTCTGTTTACAAATTATCATAACTTTATGGGAACAATTTATCAGGGAAGATATATTTCCGGTATTGTGGCAGGTATGAAGCTGAAGGAGCTGATAGAACAGAATAAGCTGACTCCACAGCAGGCAAAAATCGGTTATGTTGCGGCCTTTCCTTATGCAGAAGTAATTTCCGGTTACACGGCCTTTTTCCTGGGTGTGCGCAGCAAAGTGCCGGAGGCTGTAATGACGGTAGGCTACACTAACACCTGGAGTAACACAACTACCGAACGGAAGTTAGCAGAAAAGCTGATAGACGAGGGTTGCGTAATTATTGCCCAGCATTCAGATACAACCGGTCCCGCTACCGCCTGTGAGGTTGCAAGTACCCGCGACGGAAAAACTGTTTTCCATGCGGGCTACAATCAGTCTATGACAGACGTGGCTCCAACAACCTCTTTAATTTCTACAAGAATCAACTGGACTCCTTACATTCTTGATGCTGCCGAGGCAGTAATCAAAGACAAGAAAATTGAAGCAGTAGTCGATGGTCAGGTTTTTGGTAACGATGCCTACGCAGGCTTCGACAAAGGCTGGTGTGAAATGATAGGTCTTAATAATCTGATTACCGCAGCCGGAACCCGCGAAGAGGTTGACGCTAAGGTCCGTCAGTTTAAATCAAAAGGCATTGTAGTTTTCGAAGGCAATTACACCGGCGTAAATCCTTTTGATCCGACCGATACAATCGACCTGAAAAATCCTTTCATAGAAAATGCACTGCAGTCTGCTCCTAGCTTCAACTATGTTCTGGTTGATGTAATCACAATTGAGTAATTTGCGGCAAGCTGCAAGAAACCTCTTGACACACTATTTCACTCATTGACTGTATATTAATTCTACTATAAAATATATCTATTAACATTGAAAATCTTTTTATTGATATGGAGTAAAAATCAATGGCAACAAAGTATGTTTACTTTTTTGGTAACGGCGACGCTGACGGCGATGAGTCAATGCGCGCTGAACTCGGTGGTAAAGGTGCTAACCTTGCTCAGATGGCAAAGAAACCTTTAAGTCTTCCAGTTCCACCTGGATTCACAATCACAACAGATGTTTGTCAGG